>Ga0228702_1000859_pt1 | contig 21524 bp, 20 predicted proteins | sample McNCre217_Aug_MG_2_FD_178018 | JGI IMG/M metagenome (GOLD analysis project Ga0228702, IMG submission 178018) | Freshwater microbial communities from McNutts Creek, Athens, Georgia, United States - 20-17_Aug_MG | ecosystem: Environmental > Aquatic > Freshwater > Creek | place: USA: Georgia...
CTAGAGGTGGCACGCCAGCAGACCGGCCGCGAGGTCTGGGTAATGGCCCCGATGATCGCAACCGTGGCCGAGGCCGCAGAGTTCGCAGAGTTGGCGCGCTCGCTGGGCCAGTTCAAGGTCGGCATCATGATTGAGACCCCGGCCATCAGCATGCAGGTGGATCGCCTGCAGGGCGTGGTCGACTTCGTCTCCATCGGCACCAACGACCTTTCGCAGTACCTGTTTGCAGCCGACCGCATGAACCCGGCGCTGGGATCCCTCCTCAACCCATGGCAGCCGGGCCTCATTCGCATGTTGGCCAAGATCGGCACCGATGGCGCGGCCGCCGGGGTCTCGGTGGGTGTCTGTGGCGAATCGGCATCCGACCCGGCCTTTGCCGTCGTGCTGGCGGGCCTGGGAATCACCTCGGTCAGTTCCTCGCCTTCGCAGGTGAACGTTGTTTCCAACGCGTTGGCCTCGGTCACCAAGGAGCAGGCCGTCGCAGTTGCACAGGCTGCGTTGTCCGGCACCGATGCCGCGAGCGCCAAGGCCGCCGCCCTGGCCGCCCTGGCAGCAAACCGCTAAACCAAACCAGCCGAAGGGGCCGCCGGGATGGCGGCCCCTTCGCACATTTAAATGTGTGAGGGTCAGGCCTAAACTGGCTGCTATGAGCGAAACAGGCAAGCAGGCAGCCCAGGAACGCAACAAAAACCGCAGCAGCGCGCCCAAGGACCCGGCCCACATTCGGTACATGGGTTCGGGATGGGCCATCGGCTCTGGCAGCACTAATCAGGCGTCACCCGCGGAGGTTGCGCCATACGCGGCTGCCAGGCGCGAGGAGATTGCCGCGCTCTTCCCCGGAAAATCACTTGTCTTTTATGCCGGAGACGCCAAGCAGCGCTCCAACGACACCGACTACCGCTTCCGCCCCCACAGCGCCTTCACCCACCTGACCGGCTGGGGACGAGACGCTGTGGCAGGTTCCGTCCTCGTCATCGAATCGGATTACGCCGGCCAGATTTCCTCGGAAACCCTGTACCTAATGCCCACAGCGGGCCGCGGCACCGACGAATTCTTCGCCGATCCCGCCATCGGTGAGTTCTGGGTTGGGCCACTCCCCGACCTTGCGCAGGTCTCGGAACGCCTGGGACTCCCAACGGAAAGTTTGGATGCGTTCGCCGAACCGGTCGGTGCCCTAAAGATTGGAACCGCGGGTCGGTCGGGCGCGGCCGACTCCGACGACTTCGAGCTGGTTGAGGCCGCCGCCGAGCTGCGCCTAATCAAAGACGACTGGGAGATCCGAGAGTTGCAGCAGGCGTGCGACGCCTCGGCCGTCGGATTCGGCAATATTCTGCGCGAGTTGGGCCGCGCCAAGCTTCATCCGCGTGGCGAACGTGTGGTGGAGACCGCCTTTTTCACCGCTGCCCGCGAACTCGGTAACGATCTTGGCTACGACACCATCGCAGCCGCCGGCGACCACGCCAATACTCTGCACTGGATCATCAACGATGGGCCGGTGCGAGACGGCGAGCTGCTGCTGGTGGATGCCGGGGTCGAGGTCGACTCACTATATACGGCCGACATCACGAGGACCATTCCCATCAGCGGCAAGTTCAGTCCGGTCCAACGCATGATCTACGAGGCGGTTCGCGAGGCCGCCGATGCGGTCTTCGAAATCGCCAGACCCGGGGTGACCTACTCTCAGATGCACGACGAAGCCATGCGCGTGATAGCCGGCAAGGCCGAGGCCTGGGGTCTCCTACCAGACGGCGTGACCGCGGCCGATTCGCTGGCCTCGAAGGAACAGTGGCACCGCCGCTGGATGGTTCACGGCACCGGTCACATGCTTGGCCTGGACGTCCACGACTGCTCCGCCGCTAGGCGCGAGACCTATCAGGGGGCAGCGCTTGAACCGGGAATGGTGTTCACGATCGAGCCGGGCCTGTACTTCCACAAAGACGACCTGCTGGTGCCGGAGGAGTTCCGGGGCATTGGCGTTCGCATCGAGGACGACGTGCTGATGACCGAAACCGGGCCGGTCAACCTTAGCGCTCAGTTGCCGCGCACCGCCGACGAGGTGGAGGCCTGGATGGCCCGTCACGCCGGGTGAGCCGCATCCCAGACAAAAGCTGAAGCCGTCAGATTTCTCTGACGGCTTCAGCTTTGAAAACTACTTCTTGCTGCGACCCTCGCCGTTGATGCACTCGGCCAGGTGTTCCGCCATGGCGTCCTTTGCCTGCTGGGCCATCGGGTGTGGAACGATCACGTCGTACGCTGCAGCGATCACCGCCGTGGAGCTGGAAAATTCGTGGCGGTTTCGGGTGAAGCTGAAGCGCAAAATATTGAACAGCATGCCCAGACCCGCGCCGAGAACGATGGCGGCTCCGGTTGCCACTCCGGCCGAACTTCCGGTGGGAACCGGGATGAAGAGCGAGACCAACAGGCCCAGCCAGGAGCCGGTGATGAGGCCCCGCAGCGCCAGGCTGCCATACGAGAGCTTGCCCCGCACGCGCTCTACGGAGCGAAGATCCGAACCCACGATGGCCACCATCGGCGCCGGGAAGTCATGTCGAATCAGTTGGTCCACGCAGTCCACGGCCGAGGCATAGTTGTCGAACTTGGCCACCGCCTCGCCATCTGGCACGGCAAACTGGGCGATTCGGTTATTACGATTACGGCTTGGCATGTTGCTCACGCCACAATTAAACAATGACTTCCAGCAATAGCCAGCTCGAACAGGCACTTTCCACGGTTATCGACCCGGAACTGCGCCTTCCAATCACCCAGCTGGACATGGTCGCGGACGCCTCCTGGGCCACCGATGAGGCCGGTGCACGCCTTGCCACCGCAACCGTGAAACTGACCGTGGTGGGTTGTCCGGCCGCACAGCGCATCGAGTCCGACGCAATCGCCGCGCTCGAAACCGTTGCCGGGACTGGAAATGCGCGAGTTACCATGGCCGTCATGAACGCCGACGAGCGGGCGGCGCTGAAAGAAAAACTGCGCGCGGGCAAACCTGCCAAGGTGAATCCGTTTGACGAGAGCTCCCTCACCCGCGTCTACCTGATCGGCAGCGGCAAGGGTGGCGTGGGCAAGTCATCGGTGACTGCAAACCTGGCCGTGGCGCTGGCAGAGCAGGGTCACCGGGTCGGGCTCATCGATGCCGATATCTTTGGCTTCAGCATCCCCGGCCAGCTGGGGCTTGGTTCGGCCGGAAACACCGTGAAACCCACCCGCATCGATGAGATGATCCTGCCACCGGTGGCGTTTGGCGTGAAGGTAATCAGCATCGGTATGTTCCTGGACGGCAACAAGCCGGTGGCGTGGCGTGGCCCGATGCTGCACCGAGCCGTGGAGCAGTTCCTAACCGACGTCTTTTGGGGCGACCTCGACTTTTTGCTGGTAGATCTGCCGCCCGGAACCGGAGACATCGCCATCAGCCTCGGCCAGCTGCTTCCGACGGCCAAGACCGTGGTGGTGACCACGCCGCAGCTTGCCGCCGCCGAGGTTGCCGAACGAAGTGGCTCGGTGGGTTTGCAGACCGGCCAATCGGTTGCCGGAGTTATCGAAAACATGGCCTGGTTGGAGCAGCCGGATGGCAGCCGACTGGCGCTGTTCGGTGAGGGAGGGGGCCGGGCCGTCGCGGATCGACTGGCAGAACTTCAGGGTGCAGCCGTTGCCGTGCTGGGCCAGATTCCGATCAGTATTCCGCTGCGCGAGGGAAGCGACCAGGGCCGGCCGATCGTGGCCACAAACCCGGAAGATCCGGCGGCCCTCGCCATCCGTGCGGTTGCCGAAACACTGGCGTCGACCCCGCAGGGGCTGGCCGGTCGCCGACTTAGACTGAACCTGTGAGCGAGACCGGAATCAATCAACTAATCGGCAGCCTGGGTCAGCACGCCCAGAGCGTCGAGATCGTCAACCCGCTAACGGGAAAACCAAGCTTCGCGCTGCCGCAGTTCACGGCAGAAGAGGTTCGCGACGTGGCGGACCTCGCGCGCCAGGCATCGGCGGCCTGGGCCGACACCCCGGTTCGCGACCGCGCCGCTATTGTGCTTCGACTTCACGACCTCATGATCAAGCACCAGGATCGCCTGCTTCAGCTGATTCAGTTCGAGACCGGCAAGACCCGGGCCGGCGCCTTCGAGGACTTTGCCGGCGCCCTATTTGTAGCGCGGTTCTACGGCAAACGCGCTCCCCAGCTATTGCATTTGACCCGCACCAAGACCGATGCCCCGATGTTCGTTCGGAACTACATCGACTACGACCCGGTGGGCGTGGTCGGAGTCATTACGCCCTGGAATTTCCCACTGGCTCTGCCCGGATTCGATGTATTGCCCGCACTCCTGGCGGGAAATACGGTGGTCCACAAGGTGGACAATCAGACCGCACTGACCGGACTCTACTTTAGGCAATTGGCCCTGGATGCCGGGCTGCCGGATGACGTTTGGAACATCGTTGTTGGTGCGGGCGCCGAGGTTGGAAATGCGGTAACCGACAACGTCGACTACGTCGCATTCACCGGCTCAACCAACACCGGCAAGGTAGTGGCCCAGCGGGCAGCCGCGCGACTAATCGGTTTCTCCCTTGAACTCGGCGGCAAGAATCCGGCCATCGTCCTACCCAAGGCCAACCTCAAGAAGGCGGCCAAATCGGTGGTGGCCGGTGCAATCGGCAACGCAGGTCAGATCTGCGTTTCCATCGAACGCTGCTTCGTTCCGGCCGATGTGCGTGACCAGTTTGTGGAGCTGCTGTCGAAGGAGATCGGCAAGCTCAGCTACGGCCGGACCGAGAACTTCGACACCGAGATGGGCAGCCTAACCGGGGCTGGCCAGTTACAGCGCGTCACCGGATTCTTGGCGGAGGCAGAGGCTGCCGGCGTCACCGTTATCGGTGGCGAACCGAGGCCCGAATTTGGCCCATTCTTCATCAGCCCAGCCATCGTGGTGGAGCCAACCGATGAGGTGGCACTGAACCGCTCAGAGGTGTTTGGCCCGGTGATCCAGGTTTACGGCTACCAAGACCTTGACGAGGCAATTGCGGCCGCCAATAACAGCGACTTCGGTCTCAACGCATCGGTATTTGGGCCAACCGGTCAGGCACTCAAAGTGGCACGCCTGCTTCAGTCCGGAAGCGTCAACATTAATGAGGGTTACCGCGCCAGCTTTGGTAGCATGTCCTCCCCGATGGGCGGCGTAAAGCTCTCCGGTCACGGTCGTAGGAACGGCGACGGTGGGCTGCTACGCTTCACCGAGGCCAAGGCCATCGGCGTGGCCTCCGGGCCGTTCAAACTACCGAGCAAGGCCGCCGACTATCGCCGGGTCTCCAGGTTGCTGGTGCTGCTCTCTAAGGTCCTGCGCAGGTTCTAGGTAGCTTCGGAATCGAACGGGGCAGACTCCCCTTCGGCAAGCGACTGGATCGGCTTGGCCGCGCGCACCGATTCCTGACGCTGCAGTTCGGCTACCGCGGCGGTGTGGCCACCGGCCGATGCCCCGCCAACTGGCTCGGTTAGAGCCTCGCGAATGATTCTGCGCGGGTCGTACTGGCGCGGATCCAGCTTGCGCCAGTCCACGTCCTCGCCAATTTCCTCGCTCAGCTGGGCCTGTGCGTTATCCGCGAAACTGCGGAATTTTCGAACCCATTCGGCTAGTTTCTTGGCATACTCCGGCAGGCGCTTCGGGCCCAGCACAATGGCGACAATTACCGCCAGAATGATGAGCTTTTCGCTGTCGATGCCAAACACTCTTAAAGGTTACCCTGCGCCTCCCGTGCCGAGGCCGGCGAAGGAATTACACTTGGCGCATGGGCGCGTGATAACGCGCGTTTAGTGCTTAGGGAGCACCGATGGTAGACAAGATCAGCAGCTGGAGATACGTCGAAGAATTCTTCGACGAGAGCGAGCCAATCACCCGCGCCCGCATGCGCGCAGAAGAGCTTGGCGTGGAGTGCATCACGCCATCGGTGGGTGCGCACCTGGCGACCCTCGCCGCGGGTTCCGGCGCCAAGGCAATAATCGAGGCCGGCACCGGCACCGGTGTTAGCGGCCTGTACCTAATGCACGGAGCCCCGGGCGCCATTCTTGCCACAATCGACCTGGAGCCAGAGCACCAGGCCGCCGCCAAGGTGGCCTTCGCCGAGGCCGGAATCAAGCCAAACCAGACCCGCGTCATCAGCGGTCGAGCCATCGATGTCATGAGCAATATGGCCGATGCCGCCTACGACCTCATCGTCTTGGACGCCGACCGCGACACCCTGGAAGAGCAGGTTCGCGAGAGCAACCGTTTGCTGCGCCCGGGTGGAATGATTGTGATTCCGCACGCACTGTGGCGCGACCGCGTTCCAGACCCAGCGATGCGCGACGAAGCGACGGCCATCTTCCGCGACATCCTTCGCTTCTTCAAGCAGCAGGAAAACTTCGTAACCGCGGTTTCGCCGGTGGGCGACGGCCTCCTGATTGCCAGCAAGCTGGAGATGTAGCAAAGAACTTAAAGCAAGAGGCCGGGTCCATCGGGACCCGGCCTCTTTAAATTTGCGGTTTAGCGCTTTACGACCTTCTCCAGGACCTCGTAAAGGCGGCCCACTTCTTCGGAGTTCATCGAGAACACCAAGCGACCCCCGCCGTCAACTGGCACCTTCAAAACAATGAGGCCACGAGGTTCGACCTCCGCCTCCATTGGTCCATCGGTGCCGCGCGGCTTCATTGCTGCCATTTGTACTACTCCTGTAACTGGACCGAATTCGGCCCGAAGTTCAATTAAAGCAGACGCCAAATGCGCAAAAACCGAATATCCCTCTAAACCCGTCCGGTTTGGTAACGGTTCGGTAAAGAGTGCGGTTAGTCCGGGTAAACAACGGACAGAATCAGGGGCAACCTTAAGGAGCTGGGCAACCGGTGCCGGCTATGGGGGCGTGAAGTCTGGATGGGCAAATACCCAGCAGGTCTTGAGCCACAGAATCTGCCCGGCGATCATGAGCAAAACCCAGACCACCTTCTGCCAGCGGCGCCAACCGGACGACCAAATTGCGAAGCCGCCGACCAGCGGGAATGCCATCATAAGGATTCGGTAGGTGCTGCTCTGCGGGTTGAAGACGGCGAAAATGTAGAACAGGTAGGCCGCGGTCCAGAGCCTGAGCTCGTTGCCGAGGCGTCGCATCGGCGCAGTGAATAGCAACCAGGTGGCGATGGCCATGGCCAGAATCACGAACATCGGGGCCCAGAAATCGCCCCAGAGGCGCTGACCAAGGTGCAACCAGCCCTCGAACAAGACCAGGTGAGCGTGCGGGTCAACCACTCGCCACGCCAACTCGGTGGCAGTGTAGGCATCCGGGCGCCGGGTGACGATCCAGGCGAAGATCGGCCAGACCACACCGAGCAGCGCACTCAGGGCAGTCAGCGCGGCAAGCTTCGAGCGCTCCACCGATGGGAATTCCTCGGAGCCGCGCCTCGATTTGAACCAGCGCACCAGCCACATTCCGGCCAACATGGCTGCAAACGAGACCATTCCCGGGCGGGTGATGGAAAGCCCGACCAGCCAGGGAACGGCGGCAACGTAACGGTGTTGCATCAGGAAATAGAGGCCGCAGGCGAGAAGCAAAAGGCCCAGGCTCTCTGCGTAGCCGGTCTGCAAAACCGGGCTGGCGCACCAGAAACCGAATAGCGCCACCGCCCAGAGCGAGGTAGCGTGGTCCAGCTTGATTCGGAAGACCTGGTAGACCATGATCGCCAGAGCAAAGGACAGCAGCAGGCTCACCGAGGATGCCAAGACCGACCAGGGAATTAGCCCGCCGGTAAGTATGGTGATGAGGCGAATCAAGAGGGGGAAGCCGGGCATGAAGGCCCAGGCGTTTTGCTGGACCGCGCCATTCACATCGGTGGGCAGGTGGGTTGGGTAGCCCGGATCATGGCCGATTCCGTGCTGGAAGATGCGGCGATACCACTCGTCGTCCCAGGTGTCTAGGAAGTCGAAATACGGTGGGTGACCCACCGCGTTCCAGGGCGTAGGCCCCTGCACCGAGGCGGCCCAGAGGAACCCCAGCGTGGATACCAAGCGGGTGAGCGCCCAGAGCAGGCCCACCTGCAACCACCAGTGGCGGCGAATCGCGGCAAGCAGCCCTGAGGGCTGCCTCGATGCCGAACTGCCTAGGCGGTCAGCCACTTACGCAGCGCTGCTTCGCAGGCATAAATCTGAGCAACCGGGACAGACTCGTCGTCGGCGTGGGCCTTGTTTGGGTCTCCCGGACCGAAGTTGATGGCGGGAACACCCAAGGCGCTGAAGCGCGCGACGTCGGTCCAGCCGTACTTCGGGCGGACCTGCAGGCCGGTTGCGGCCACGAAGGCCTGTGCCGCCGGCTGGTCCATTCCTGGGCGGGCGCCGGCTGCCGAATCGGCTACCGTGACCACCGCGTCTAGGCCGGCAAAAACCTCGCGAAGGTGGGCCTCGGCATCTGCCTCCGACTTACTTGGCGCAAATCGATAATTCACGGTGATGGTCGCGGCATCCGGAATGACGTTAGTTGCGATGCCGCCGCCAACCAGCACGGCATTCAGGCTCTCGCGATAGACCAGACCGTCCACCTCTACCTCCTGCGGCTCGTAGGCGTTCAAGCGCACCAGAGCCTCGGCGAGACCGTGGATGGCGTTCTTGCCCATCCAGGCGCGGGCGCTGTGTGCCTTCACGCCGGCGGTGGCCACCTCCACCCGCATAGTGCCGTTACAACCACCCTCGATCACGGCGGCCGTTGGCTCGCACAGCACCGCGAAGTCACCCTTCAGTAGCTCCGGCTGGGTGCGAGCCAGGCGACCCATGCCGTTGAGGGTTGCATCCACTTCCTCGTGGTCATAGAAGATCCAGGTGAGGTCAACATTTGGGTTGGCCAATTCCGCCGCAAGTTTCAGCTGAACTGCAACGCCCGCCTTCATATCTACGGTGCCACGGCCCCAGAGGTGGCGCTCTCCGTTAATCTCACGGAACTCAGTTGGCAGGTTATCGGCCACCGGAACGGTGTCGATGTGGCCGGCAATCACGATGCGTGTAGGCAGTCCCAGGTTGGTTCGCGCCACGATGGCATCGGCGTTCCTGATTACCTCAAGGTGGGCGCAGGCGGACAGGGCGGCTTCGATGGAATCGGCGAGCGCGCGCTCGTTACCGCTCACGCTCTCGACATCGCATATTGCCTTGGTCAGGTCTACGACATCGCCGGTTAGGTCTAGTTGCTGGGTCACGGATTTAACCCTACCTGCCACGCCCATACTAGACGCCGCTTGGGCCTAAGCGCTACCTGCGAGAGCGCTTAGGTAAAGGCAATGCTCAGGTAACCTTGTCGGGTGAGCATTTCGACTTTTATTGACGGCAAGGCCTGGGGCCACGGCCTGGCCACCGTTGCCGCCGACGGCACCGTACTGGACGTCTACTACCCAAACCCACAGCTTGGCGAAGCCCCTAAGACCGACGCCCTCTGGGTGGTCCCGAAGGAACTCGACGCACAGGCCGGCGAAGACCCTCGGCGCGGCGTAAAGATCCAGGTCATCCGCACCGAGATCGAGTTGGCGCTGCCGGTAATCAATACCGCAGATGCCTACCTGCGCCTGCACCTGCTTAGCCACCTGCTGGTGAAGCCAAACACCATCAACCTGGATGGTCTGATTCCAAACCTTCCGATCGTGGCTTTCACCAACATCGGCCCGGTTGCCCTGGACTACTTCGAGACCAACCGCACCGCACTTCAGCGCGCCGGCGTAATCGCGCACTCGATCGACAAGTTCCCTCGACTGGTCGACTACGTAACCCCCAAGAAGGTGCGCATCGCCGATGCCAACCGCGTTCGCCTGGGTGCGCACCTGGCACCGGGAACCACCGTCATGCACGAGGGCTTCGTCAACTTCAACGCCGGCACCCTGGGAACCGCAATGGTCGAGGGTCGCATCTCGCAGGGCGTCATCGTCGGCGACGGCTCGGACATCGGTGGTGGAGCTTCCATCATGGGCACCCTTTCGGGTGGCGGCAAGCACAAGGTTTCCATCGGCAGCCGCGCTCTGCTTGGCGCGAACTCCGGTATCGGTATCTCCATTGGTGACGATTCCATCGTTGAGGCCGGCCTGTATGTAACCACCGGCACCAAGGTGAACATCATCGACGAGGGCCCGGCACGCACCGTGAAGGCCTCGGACCTGAGTGGTGTCGCCAGCCTGCTGTTCCGCCGAAACTCGCTTACGGGTGCGGTCGAGGTACTTCCTCGCAGCGGCGTTGGCGTAACCCTGAACCAGCAGCTGCAGAACCTGTAGTCCCCGCACCAAAAAAACGGTCCGATATAGCTCGGACCGTTTTTTGCGTTTAGCGGCTATCCCCGAACGGAATCCCAGCCCAAGTCGGTCACCGCGGTTTCGCGGCTCTCGCCGGCGAGGTTGCTCGCCAGGTATGCGGTCGGCGCCGATGCTGCAGCGCGCACTACTCCGATGCGCTTGAAGCCGCGAGGAAGCGTTTGTTCGGCGGGGAAGGTGGCCAGCAAGCCGTGATCCTCTCCCCCGGTTAGCACCCACTTGCGACAGTATTCCTCGGCGGCAAGATTAGGCTTGCCCAGTTCTACCAGGTGCGGGTTTGCCAGCGAGAGCGCCTGAGCGGCCCCCTCTAAAACCGCCTCGAAGCCAAACAGTTGGCTGGCCTCGATCACCAGATCCACACCAGAAGCCCTGGCAATTCGGCTGGCATCCTTGGCCAGGCCATCGGAAAGATCGAGCATGGACGTGGCACCGGCATCGGCCGCTGTAACTCCCATGGCGATTGGCGGCTGGGGCCGGCGCTGCACAGCCACCCAGTCGTCGTAGGCGCTTGCGGCATCGGCGTTGTCGCTGAGCAGCAGCTCAAGACCGCAGGCAGCGCGGCCCAGGGTTCCCGCAATCGCTAGCACATCGCCTGGCTTGGCGCCGGATCGCAGAACGGCGGCACGGCCCTGAAGGTCCCCGTGGGCCGTAACCGAAATGACCACCTGAGAACCAGAGGCTAGGTCACCCCCGACCACGGCGCATCCGGGCGCGAGCTGCAGACAGGCCTCGCGAAGGCCATCGGCGAAGGCTTCTAGATCGGATACCAGGGTGGTTGCCGGAGTCACGAGTGCTACCACGAGCACGGTCGGCATGGCACCCATTGCCGCTACGTCGGAGATGTTGGTGGCTACGGCCTTCCAACCAAGGTCGTACCAGCTGGACCAGCAAAGCTTGAAGTCGTGGTCCTCGACCAGGGTGTCGGTGGTGACAACGAAACTGCCGTGCTCGGCACGGATCACGGCGCAGTCGTCTCCCGGGCCGACCAGTTCGTAATGGCCTCGGTTCAACCGGGCAATGGTGCGGCGCAGGCTCTCATTCTCGCCGACGGAGGCGATTGTCTCGGCGACCGAGGCGGAACGTCCTGAGGTGTCGCCGACGGAGGCGATGGTCTCGGCAGCGGTCTGCGGGTTGGATTCGGTGCTGGTCACCTATCAAAGGTAGCCTGTATTTGATGCTTTACCGTCCACTGATTCGGGCCACCGTGCTGGCCGCCGGCCTCGGCACTATTGCCGCTAGCCTCGCCGGATGCACCAGTACTGTTGCCCTTGATGCCGCCCCGGATTCCAACAACCCGCGCTGCGCCGCCGTATCGGTTCGCTTGCCGGACGACATCGATGGTAATCCGCAACGCGCCACGAACGCTCAGGCAACCAGCGCTTGGGGCAACCCCGCTCGCATCATTCTTCGCTGTGGTCTGCCGCCGGTGCTTGCCAGCACGCTCCCCTGCGTTACCGCCGGTGGAGTTGACTGGCTGGTTGACTCCTCGAAGGCGCCCAGCTACCGCTTCATAACCTTTGGACGCAAGCCGGCCACCGAAGTAATCGTAGATTCCAAGAACGTCAGTGGTGTGAAGGCCCTGGACGCCCTGGGCATCAGCATTTCGCAGGGAATTCCGGCCGATCGCAAGTGCGTGGAGCCGCCGGCTAAATAACCGAGGCGACCGCGGCAGACCAAGCCTCGAAAACTTCCTGTGCTGCAGCGGGATGAGCCACTAGCACTCCACCCGAGGCAGGGAACAGGTTCCGGTTACCGGCGCTGTCCAAAACTAAAGCGCCCGCTTCGTGGGCGATCAGTACACCGGCTAGGTGGTCAATTGGGTTGAACTGATGTATCACAGAACCACATCCACGTCCGGCGGCTATCCCCGTCAGCGTAAGCGTTCCCGAGCCCATGATCCGCAGAGTGCAATGCTGGTCCACGAGGGAGTCAAAGAATTGTTGGAATCCGGGCCAAGCGACATGCCCCGCTAACTCTGTGGAGACCACCCTGCCAGACAGGACGGACCCTGGCACGAGGGGCTCCAAGTCTGGCAGCATCAGTTGCATTCCATTCAAACGCGCTCCCCCGCCAGCGCTGGCCTCGAACAGGTCGCCTCGCCAGGGATCTACCACCACCGCTACCTTTGGTTGACCGTTCACAGCCAACGCTAGGGAAAACGAAGTCCAGGGCATACCGTTGGCCAAATTCGTGGTGCCGTCTACCGGGTCCAGATACCAGCAGTATGCCGCGCTCTCGGAATGGGCCCCGTATTCCTCGCCAACGAAACCATGGTCCGGGAAGCGTTCGACGATCACTCTACGCACAAATGCCTCAATGGCGGTGTCAACCTCGGTAACCAGATCGGCCGCATGTGCCTTCAGGCTTACCTGCCCAAGCCCAGCGGTGCGCGTGTATTCAATAGCGAATCGCCCAAGTTCGCGGGCGGTCGCCAGGGCATAGTCCTGAAGGTCGTTCTCCTGAGTATCAGCTAGCTCAGCTTTCAGGACCGAGACGCGATTAGTCGTGATTGCGTCGACCCCTGCGTCGATTGCCCAGCGCTGCGCGGCGGCCTCGTCAACCGTCCAGACCGAAACCTGCTGGCCACGCGCATGCAGGACTGCGATGTCAGCCTTGCTTAGAACCAGATGGTTCGAGTTTATGTAAGTTGGCTTTAGCACCTCGAGGTCAGCAGTTAATGGAAGACCCGGGTGGTTCCAGGGCATCCAGATTTCCGCTTCCGGATCGGCATCGCGTATCGCCTGCATGGCAGGCAAATAACCACACCAGGCAACATCTGCGCGAGATTTACCCGCAATGTTCCAGGCGGGTAGGGCCACTGCCAAATGATCCATGTCTATCAGCAGGGTCGGGGTATCAGCCCCACGTCCGTCGAATAGATCAAGCACCTCGGACAGCAGCGGGATTCTCTGCTCCACGCCGGCGGGTGAATCCACCCGCAGGCCCGACACCAAATTCCAAGTCAGCTCGTCGACCCGCCGATCCAGACCCCAGATTCGCGCCAGCGTCTCGTCGTGAATCACGACAACCTGGCCATCGGAGGTAAGCCGCACATCAATTTCGACATAATCGACGCCCTCGGCGAGGGCGAGGGCAACTGCCTCCAACGTGTTTTCGTGGTGCAGACCCCAGATACCCCGATGGGCCGTGATTTTAGGCAACGCGACTTCCGTCCTTGAAGCTCATCACCTGAGAAACGCCTGCAAATCCCGCGGTCCCGACCGGAGGAATTTCACCCGTCATGAAGGAGCGCAGGGTGGCGTCTTCGCGTCGTAGGTACACCTCGGCGAAGTGCCCGCGCGGGACAACTTTTTCGACGGTGGCAGGACGAGCCTGTGGTGCCGACTCGACCGTAAAGTTAACGTGCTCCGGGCGAATTCCAATAATCGAGGACCCAGTGACCAACGCGCCGTCGATCCAGCTGCCCTCATAACGGTTCAAGGAGCCAATAAACGACGCCACAAACTCGGTTTTCGGGTTTGCGTAAAGCTCTCCAGGCGTGCTGAACTGTTCAATCTTTCCGGCATTCATGACGGCGATACGATCGGACATCGAGAGCGCCTCTTCCTGGTCGTGCGTCACCAAGATTGTCGTGATTCCGAGACGCTGTTGAATGTCACGGATGTCTTCGCGAACCTTTACTCGGAGCTTTGCATCCAGGTTGCTAAGCGGTTCATCCAAAAGCAGCAGGCTCGGCTCCTGGACCAGCGCTCTGGCTAGCGCCACACGCTGTTGCTCGCCGCCACTGATGCGACTCGGGCGCGAGTTCTTGTGGTGCATGAGGTTCACGAGCGCAAGAACAGCCTCGACTCGCTCATCGACCTGACGTTTGCTTAGGCCGCGGAGCTTTAGAGGGAAGCCGACATTCTTAGCTACAGTCATGTGCGGCCACAGCGCATAGTTCTGGAAGACCATTGCGCTCGGTCGCTTCTCTGGCCCTAGAGCGGTTACGTCGTTGCCGTAGACCGAGATCGTGCCGCGGTCCGGAGCCATGAAGCCCGCCACCATGCGTAGGGTCGTGGTCTTACCGCAACCCGATGGCCCAAGCAGGGAAACCAGTTCGTGAGGCTCAACCTGAAGGTCGAGATTGTCGATGATGGTGCGTCCGGAGAGGGTCTTGTTCAGACCTCGAATATCCAAACCGAGTGATTGAGTCATTAGTGCCTACCTAATCTGGAAGCCTTCGGCGAGTTGCCCGCCGAGAATGTGTTTGCGTGCAGCCAACATGAGCAGCACCGAGGGAATGGAAAGCAGAATCGAGAAGACTGCAGACACCTGGGGTGGGTAGTTCTGAACCATCGAATACATAGCGGTCGGCATTGTGAAGAAGGTTGGGGCACCCACCAAGTAAGTTCCCTGCGCCTCATCGAACGCAGCCAGGAATGACATGACCATGGCCACCAGAATCCCCGGCATGGCCAGGCGAAGTGTCACACTGAAAAACACGCGGAAGCGAGATGCACCGGCGTCGCGCGCAGCCTCTTCCAGGCTCGGTGCGACCGATGAAAATGCCGCCGCCGGAATCCAGGTCATGAAGATTACGGTTCCAAGGATCTGAACAATCACGACACCGATGAATGTACCCATCAGGTTGAGGGCATAGAACATCGATGCCATCGCGGCAAATAGGCCCATTTTTGGGAAGGAATTGACCGCGAACAGAACCACGAGAAATGTCTTGCGACCAAAGAAGGTGAACCGGCTAAACGCGTACGCCGCCGGCAGACAGATGATTGCCGATGCCACCACCACCACCGGCGAAATTACCAGCGAGTTGATGATTGCACTCTGCATCGATGAGTCGTTGAAGACCACGTCCCACCAGTGAAGAGTCCAGCCATCCGGAAGTAGGTTCGGATAGGTCCGAGTGGTAGCAAAGGCACGGATTGCCAGCCATACCAAAGGCCCAAGGATAAATACCGTCAACAGGAATGCGAATACGGTCAGCAGCGTGGTCTGAACCGCACGTGTCAGAGTTATGGGCTTCACTAGACCCTCCCCGAGTCTTTTGCGGTTCGGAAGTTGGCCCAAACATAGGTGGCCGCGATTGCCGATGCGAAGAAGAAGATCACGAACGCCAATACCTGAGCCTGCTGTGGCTGGTTAAAGCCAACAAAGAAGTTGTTCAGTTCTACACCGAGCATTTGGGGTGTGTTTGGGCCGGTGAAATAGGCGACAGTGAACGAACCCAGCACGCCGATTGCGGTGAAGGTCGTCGCGATGGTGATTGGGACGCCTGCCATCGGAATGAGGATTCTGCGAATCACCGCGATGAGGCTCGCGCCGGAGTCCTTTGCCGCCTCGATCATGCTGTCGGGGATCGATTGGAAACCAGAGCCGACCATCAAAACCGCAAATGGAAGCGAGGTCCAAATGTTTCCGAGGACAATCGACACGCTCGTGTAGCCCCAGGTAGGCCCATTGATTCCAAAGAGGCTGAGGAAACTTCGGACGAAGCCGTCCTGCGCGTAAAACATGAGGATCGCCCAGGCCGCGATTACCACCGGGATGAAAAGAGGAACTACCGAGAGGCCGGTGAGTAGGTTTGGCAGCCAACCGCCTCGAAGCTTTAGAAGCAGGCCAAGTGATACCGCAATCAAGAGGACGACCAGTGTCACTATTGCCGTGACCGATAGCGTCAGGACGAGGTCTGGTACGAAGCGCACATCGGCGAATATTTGCTGGTAGGCACCGATTGTGAAGAATTGGCCGGCCTCCGGCTTGTGAACGTTTTGGCCGATCATCGCGATGACCTGGTTGAGGCCATCGGTGCGTCCAAGGGAAAACAGGGCAGCGGTGACGATTGGGAGTCCGACGAACGCAACCACCAGCAGTACTGGTGGCAGTGCCATCAGGAAGCCCAACGCCGGAGACCTCAGGGCTTTCACCCTGAGGCCTCCAGTTACCGCTCCTTTAGGAGCAGCTGGGGTTTTCAATTATTTGCCAGGAACCTTGGTTGCCCACTGGTTGGCCAGATCAGTACCCATGGTGCTGAACAGAGGCGCGCGCAGGTGAGGGATGTCGGCGTCGATGAACTTGCCGCGGGTGGTTGGCGAAACCTTTGCCAGGTCGATTACTGGGTAACCGTTCATCTGAGTAGCAATGATTTCCTGACCGGCAGGGCTCAGCACGAAGTCAACCAGCTTTGCGGCAGCGGCCTGACGAGGCGATGCCTTAGGAATTCCGAGGAACGCTGCACCACCGGTCATCGATGGGCTGGTGATCTGAGCCGACTTGATGGTGTTAGGGATGGTGCCGTTGTCCAGACCGGTGTTGAACTGGTCCGACCAAACTGGAGCCATCCAGATCTCGCCGCTCGAAAGCAGGTTGAGGATTGCCGCGTTACCGGTTGGGTAGACACCCTTCTGGTAGACGTATGGGTTGAGGCTAGCCAGAAGGTCGAAGCCCTGAGCCCAGTTGGTCTCCAGCTCTGGAACGTAGTCTGCTGCCATCTTGGCGCGGTCTGCAGCCGGGGTGAACTTGTCTACAGCAGTAGTAACGAACGACTTGCCCGAACCACCCGATGCAGGGGTGTTGTAGGTGAACTTGCCAGGGTTGGCCTTGATCCAAGTGACTAGGTCATCGAAGGTCTTTGGAACCGAGGTGACCTTGCTGCTGTTGTAGGCCAGCAGGACCGAGGAACCACGGTAAGGGATACCGCCGTCGTGGCCCTGGTCGATAAGAGTCGAAGGAACGTCCTTCAGGTTAGGGATCAGCTTGCTGGTTGGCTTCACCAGAAGAGCGCTGTCACCCAGGTTAGGTACAAAGCCGCCGTCTAGAACGTCGTAGCCTGGGTCCTTCTTGGTGATGCTAGCTGCGGTGATCTTTGCGGTGGTCTGTGCATCGTGTGCACCGTGGAGGTCAAGCACCACGTCAACCTTGTAGCCAGGGTTTGCTGCGACGAACGCAGGGATGAGCTTCTGCTCCCAGAGAACCTGGATGTTGGTGTCTGCGCTGAGGAAGACGTGGACAGTCTTGTTGATTGGCTTAGTGGTCTTAGCCTCGGCAACAGTTGCCAGGCCTAGAACGCCAACAGCCAGGGTGGTGGCTGCTACAGCCGCGATAACGCGGTTGAACTTGATGGACATCAAGATTTCCTTTCGAAGGGTGTATCTCGATGAGGCTAGAAAGCCCGAGTGAATTTGTTCTTGCCGGCCGTTAACCGTTGGGTTTTGTTTCCTGAACGAATGCTGAATTAGTTACCAATTCGTTATTTTTGCTCGTTGCCAACCGGCGAGCAGCTGGGCATCTGAGGCGACCGCGGCAGAACCGGCGCCTGACTGGCGTCCGGAGACTAGCGCTTGGCGTTCAGTCCAAGCTCAATCAGCTGATCGATCAGGTCGGCGTATTCGATTCCACTTGCACCCCAGAGCGACGGGTACATGCTGTAATGCGTGAATCCCGGCATGGTGTTTATCTCGTTCAGGAAGAACCCGTCGGCGGTCAGGAAGAAGTCCACTCGGCCCAGGCCATATCCACCGATGGCATCGAATGCCTTGCGGGCCAGCGCCTGCATTTCTTGTAGTTCGTCGGCAGTCAGCTGGGCCGGAATCACCAGCTCCACGGCGTCTTCGTCGCGGTATTTAGCCTCGAAGTCGTAAAACTCCCGGCCCTTGACGATGATCTCGCCCGCCACCGAGACGCGTGCCGGTCCCCCATCTAGCGAGGAAAGGACAGCGCACTCGACCTCGCGACCCACCAGCCCGCGCTCAACGGTGATCTTATTGTCGTGCTCGAATGCGGCGTTCACCGCAATGGGAAAGTCGACCATCTGCTTGACCTTGGAAACGCCCATCGATGAACCGGCGCGCGCTGGCTTCACAAACATCGGCGCACCACCGAGACGGCCTACCGCCTCCATTACCTCGTGGCGCTTGTGTTTCCAGTCGTACTCGTGAATGACCACGTGCGGGGTTGCCGGCACACCGGCACCGAGGAACAGGCTCTTCGAGAACTCTTTGTCCATGCCGGCCGCCGAGGCAAAGACGCCGTTACCCACATAGGGAATGCCGGCAAGTTCCAGGAAGCCCTGCATGGTGCCATCTTCACCGAACGGTCCGTGCAGGACCGGGAAAACTACGTCCGCTACGCCCAGGTCGCTGCGGGTGCCATCGGCGGAAATTCGGAACAGGTAACGCGATCCATCGGTGGCAAATTCGATGCGCTCGCCGGCGAATTCCACTACCGGAAGCGGCCCATCGGTGAGGGCCCACTCCTCGGTGGAGTCCACGGCCGGAACAAAGATGCCGCCCTTGGTGATTCCCACCGGAATCAGGTCGTACTTTGAGCGGTCGATGGCCCCCATCACTCCGGCCGCGGTCGCGCACGAAATGCTGTGCTCGCTGCTGCGGCCGCCGAAAAGCAGTACTACGTTCAGCTTCGCCATGCCCGGCTCCTATTCGCCCTGAGGTTCTTCGTCTTCGCCCATCAGGTGTGGCGCAATGTCGGCCGGCTTCATCTTGCCCTCGATGACCAGCTGCACCTGTTCCACGATTGGCATTTTGACACCCTTTGCGGCGGCAAGTTCCAGCACCGGAGCCACCGAATTCAGGCCCTCGGCGGTCTGGCTTAGGCGGCGCAGCACCTCGCGCTTGCTGAAGCCCTTGCCCAGCATCTCGCCGGCCTTGAAGTTGCGGCTCAGCGGCGACTCGGAGGTGGCGATTAGGTCACCCAGTCCAGCCAGACCCATCATGGTGTTCTGCTTTGCGCCATAGGCAACGGCGAACCGAGAGATCTCGGCCAGCCCGCGAGTCATGATGGATGCCTTGGTGTTCTGCCCAAAGCCAACGCCGTTCACGATGCCGATGGCCACCGCGATCAGATTTTTCAGGATTCCACCGAACTCGGTGCCAATCACGTCGCGGTTAGTGAAGGTGGTGAAGTATTCGTTGCTGCAGGCGCGGGCCACGGTTGCAGCGGTCTCGGTCTTGGAGCAAGCGGCCACGGCGGCCGTAGGGTGCTCGGAAGCGATTTCGGCCGAAAGGTTTGGACCGGAGACGACCGCCACGTGGCCCTTGGGCCATTCCAGCACGTCCTCGATCACCTGGGTCATGCGTAGGCCGGTGCCCTGTTCCACGCCCTTCATGAGGCTCACCAGAATTGCGTCCTTGGGGATTTGCGCTCCCCAGGCTTCAAGGTTGGCTCGCAGGGTGGAGGAAGGAACTGCGATGTAAACCTGCTCGGCTCCGGCCAGCGCCTCGGCGGCATCGGCGGTGGCGGTCAGGCAGTCTGGAAGATCGATTCCCGGAAGGTAGTCGCCGTTGCGGTGGTGCTCGTTAATGTCCTCGACGACGTCTTCGCGACGAGCCCAGAGCACTACGTCGTTGCCGCCATCGGCCAGCACCTTGGCGAAGGTGGTACCCCAGGATCCGGCACCCATCACCGCATACTTACTCAACCTGGGCCTCGCTCTGCTTCTTGTTTCTCAATTTGGTGGTTCGGCGAACCGCTAGTTTCCCGGCTTGCGGGTGGCGGCTTTCTGAGCCTTCACAAAATTACCAGTGGCACTCTGGCCCTGCTTGGCTGGGTCCCACAGCGTGTCCGGGGCTTTCTCGCCGCGTAGTTGCTCCACCAGGTGGGTGATTGCCGCCATCACAACCTCGGTGGCTTGGTTCACTTCCTCCGGAGCAAGCTTCTTACCCTGGAATGCACTGAGGTCAATGCGGTCGCCCACCAGAACGTCTACGCGCTTCCAAAAGCCGGGACGGAACTTGCTGCCGTAGCGGGGCAGGATTTCCTGCGCACCCCAGTGGGCCATCGGGTAGACCGGAACATTGGTGTCCAGCGCCAGACGGACAGCGCCGGTCTTACCGCGCATGGGCCAGAGGTTCGGGTCTCGAGTGAGCGTGCCTTCGGGGAAGATTGCAATGGTGTGGCCGTGCTTCAGGTATTCGTGCGCCATGCGTAGCGGCTCATCGTTGCGGTTTCCACTGGTGCGGTAGACCGGAATCTGCCCGGCACTGAGCAAGATCTTGCCAACAACCGGGATGCGGAACAGGCCTTCTTTGGCTAAGAAGTGCGGTGCGCGACCCAGCTTGGCGTAAACGAAATAGGCCACGGCCAACGGGTCTACGTTGGTCATGTGGTTGGCTACCAGCACGTAGGGGCCGGTCTTTGGCAGCTTCTCCATGCCGGTGACCCTAAGCCCAAACAGGGTGCGCACCAGCGGGGCCAACCAGACAGCCACCGAACGCAGGCCAAGGTTTAGCTCATTCTTGTGGAACTTTGGCATCGGGAGCGCGCTCTTCTTACTTGCCATAGTTCTACCGCCTATTCGGTGTAGGTGAAGTCGGCACCCAGGTCGGTGAGCTTCTGCAGGAAGTTCTCGTAACCGCGTGAAATTAGCTGGACGTTGGTGACGTTGGAGGTACCTTCGGCGGCCAGTGCGGCAACCATGTGGCTGAAGCCACCGCGCAGGTCCGGGACTCGAATGTCCGCGCCCTTGAGATTAGTTGGACCGCTGATTACCGCCGAGTGGAAGTAGTTGCGCTGTCCAAAGCGACAGCTGGTGCCACCGAGGCACTCGCGGTAAAGCTGAATCTGTGCACCCATCTGGTTAAGGGCATCGGTGAAACCGAAACGGTTTTCGTACACGGTCTCGTGGATGATGCTCATGCCCTCGGCCTGGGTAAGCGCCACCACAAGCGGCTGCTGCCAGTCGGTCATGAAGCCGGGGTGCACGTCGGTCTCGATAACCACAGACTTGAGGGTGCCTCCCGGATGCCAGAAGCGAATTCCGTCGTCTTCGATCTGGAAAGCGCCGCCAACCTTGCGGAAGACGTTGAGGAAGGTCATCATCTCCGGCTGGCGGGCGCCGCCGACGAAGATGTCGCCCTTGGTGGCCAGCGCAGCGGCAGCCCAGCTGGCTGCTTCGTTGCGGTCGAAGAGTGCCCGGTGAGTGTAACCACCCATGGTCTTGACGCCCTCGATGCGAATGACGCGGTCGGCGTCCACCGAGATGATTGCGCCCATCTTCTGCAAGATGGCGATGAGGTCCATGATCTCTGGCTCGATGGCGGCGCCGGAAAGCTCGGTCTTGCCCTCGGCGCGCACCGCGGTGAGCAGCACCTGCTCGGTGGCACCAACGGATGGGTACGGCAGGCTCATCTTGGCGCCGTGCAGTCCATTAGGCGCACTCAGGCGAGTGCCGTTTGGCAGCTTCTCGATGACGGCACCGAAGTTGCGCAGCACGTCGAAGTGGAAGTCGAGTGGACGACCACCGATGTCG
>Ga0228702_1000860_pt1 | contig 21512 bp, 18 predicted proteins | sample McNCre217_Aug_MG_2_FD_178018 | JGI IMG/M metagenome (GOLD analysis project Ga0228702, IMG submission 178018) | Freshwater microbial communities from McNutts Creek, Athens, Georgia, United States - 20-17_Aug_MG | ecosystem: Environmental > Aquatic > Freshwater > Creek | place: USA: Georgia...
ATGTTCCATCAGCATATGCAGCGCGGTTCCGCGCGCCTTCGCAGCCTCTTCGCTAGACCCATCTGTTTCACCCGCCAGCACTTTGGCACCCCCAAGATCCGAAGGCGAAAGTGGCTTTGCAGGCCGATCAGGGTCTTGCGCGGCTTGGCTTGCCCATGACGGCAAATGCGTCACTAACGGCACAGTTAGAGCCGCTTTTTGCGCAGGTTCTGGCCACGCTCCATAAGAGTGGCGCAGCGCGCCGCCTTCGATTGGTTCGGCGCCAGCAGCCTGCATGCCTTGCGCAACCAACCGATACCATGCGCTGTCCTTTTTGGCGTCGCCCGCGCCGCAAACAATCAACCAAGACCGCGCCCGCGTCAGCGCGACATACAGCAAGCGCAGGCTTTCTTCTTCGGTCTTCTGCTGCCGCGCCGCGCGGGTGGCGGCAATGGCGGCGGGGCTTTCATCGGCAGCGGTTTTCCAAACCGGAATGTCGCCCGGCAAAGTATAAATCTCGTCCCGATCCTGCGGATTGCGGTCGCCGCTGTCGGGCAAGATCACGATCGGGGCTTCCAACCCCTTTGCGCCATGCACAGTCATCACCCGAATGCGCTGACCTTCGCTGTCCATCTGGCGTTTGACTTCGATATCGTCAGTTTCAAGCCAGATCAGAAAGCCGGTCAAACTGGGGATCTGGCTACGTTCAAACGCCAGTGCTTGCGACAAAAACTCGTCAATCCCGTCTTCAGCCTCGGCACCCAGCCGTGCCAGCAGGCGGCGGCGGCCATCATGACGGGTCAGCGCCCTTTCGATCAGGTCGAAGGGTCGCAAGAAATCGGCCTGATTGCGCAGGTCGTTCAACATCTCCAGCGTTTCGGCATGGTCGGTGCTGTGGCGCAATGTTTCCCACAAAAAGCCCTTGCGACCATGCGCCAACGCGAAAAGTTCGGCCTCTGTCCAGCCACACAGTGGCGACCGCAGCAAGGCCGCAAGCGAAAGATCATCTTCGGGTGTCGCAAGAAACGACAGCAAAGCGGCCAGATCTTTCACCGCAAGTTCGCCGCCCAGCCGCAACCGATCGGCCCCCGCAATCGGCAGTTTCAACTTCTTGCAGGCACGGATGATTTCGGAAAACAGCGCCGAGCGGCGCTGCACAAGGATCAACACATCGCCCGCGTGCATCGGGCGGCTGCCATCATCGGTTGGAATTTGCACGCCAGCATCGATCATCGCCTTGATCTCGCTGGCAATCTTTTCGGCAAGCCGCGCGGTGTGGTGGGTTTCGGCAATCAGATCAACCGGATCTTCCCAGTTTTCATCTTTGGTGTCCGACGACTTTTCGACCAAGGGCCACAAATCAACCCGGCCCGGCATCTTGTCTTTGAACGCCTGGTGCAAAACCCGGTCGCCCAGCGCGCGCGGAAAACGGTCGCCGAAGGTTTCATCCACCACCCGCAAAACGGCGGCAGAAGAGCGGAACGAAAACTCTAGCTTCAGGCTTTGAAACTGTTGCTCTGCGGCGGTGAATTTGGTCTGAAACTTGTCGTGTTTTTCGTCAAACGCGGCAACGTCAGCGCCTTGAAACGAATAGATCGACTGTTTTTTGTCGCCGACAACAAAAAGGGTACGGCCACCCGATCGGGTGCCTTCGCCTGCGGTAAATTCAGCCGACAGCAACTCAATCACCCGCCATTGGTCGGGGCTGGTGTCTTGCGCTTCATCAACCAGAATATGGTCGATGCCCCCATCAAGCCGAAACAACACCCAAGCCGCCACGTCTGCCGACGTAAGCAGGGTCTTGGCCCGGGTGATCAGATCGTCGAAATCAAGATAGCCGCGCGCCGCCTTTGCCTGACTATAAAGCGGCAGAAAAGCCGCCGCGAAGCGATGCAATATCGCCGTTTTTTCGGCGGCTTGCAGGGCAATGCGGCGCGGACGCGCGGCTTCGACCCGCAACATCAACGCCTCTAGCTGATCAATCTGGCCCGCGATCGCGGCACGCGTCGCCTTGGTTGGAAAGCTGCCAATCTTGGCAGTAAACGGCTCTTTCGCCGCCTTTCCGGTGAGAAGTACAGACTCAAGCCCGCAAAGGTCGGCAAGGCTGGGCTCTGCAACCTGCAACCCAGCCAAAGCTGCCGCCGCCTTGATGTCATTGCTGCTGCCCGCCGCAAGTTTGGGCAGCACAGTTGCGAAAAGATCGGTTTCAAAGCCAAGGAAAACATCGGCCAAAAGCGCCTGAACCGTGCCTTCTGCGCCAAACAAATCGCGGATTGCATCGGCCCCCAAGGGCTTGGCGAAACTGGCCCGCTTGCTGGCAACCTGCTCCATCAGCGCGGTGAAATCTTCGCCGGTATAGGCCAAGGCAACCTCGGCCATCACCGCAGGCGCGCGGAATGCTGCCATCTCTTCGATGATGCCTTCGCGCAGCAACCGCGCAGCGCGATCATCCAGTTCGGTGAACTGCGGTGAAACGCCCGCCTCTAGCGGAAAGCGGCGCAACAAGGTGGCACAAAAGCTGTGAATCGTCTGAATTCGCAGGCCGCCCGGCGTTTCAATGGCGCGGGCGAACAACTGCCGCGCCTTGGCAAGCGCGTCGGGGGCGTGGCGACCGGTGTCGCCAAGCTCTTTCAACGCTTGGTGCAATTCGGCGTCGGGTTTCATTGCCCAATCGCCCAGGCGACGGAACAGCCGGTTCTGCATCTCTGTCGCAGCGGCCTTGGTGTAGGTCAGGCACAAAATGTGCTGCGGTTCGACCCCACCCAGCAAAAGCCTTGCCACGCGGTCGGTTAGCACGCGGGTTTTGCCCGACCCCGCGTTTGCCGACAGCCAGGTGGTTGCCATCGGGTCAGAGGCCTGAACCTGCCGCTCTGATGCGTCGTTGCGGATCATGTTTCAGGGCCTACAATTTCGGGCACAGCGTGATCTGACATTTGCCATTCGCCATAGCGCGACAGGTGGTCATATTCGCCAGCAAAGCGAGATTCAAACAAAGCCCGGCGCGCTGCATAGCCGGTGGTGCGCGACAAGTATCGGCTGATCAGGGTGATCAGTTTCGCCCAATCCACCGCCAACAGGTCGGGCGTGGTATCGGTTTCAACCGCCTTTTCGCCCGCACCAAGACCAACGTAGCTTATCTTCGAAACCTCCGAAGGCCCAAGCTCGGCAAAGCCGCCACGTTCTGCCATGGCAGCGGCAAGCAGCAATTGCTTTGCAAAATGCTTCTGCGATTCAACGCTTGGCGGTGTGCCGGTTTTATAGTCAATCAGATGCAGGGTGCCGTCTGGCAAGCGGTCAATCCGGTCGGGCGTGCCAAACAGGGTGAACGCCAAATCACCGACCTGCAGCTTGCCTTCGGTTTCAACCGCAAGAGCAATGCCTTGGTGTTTGCTGTCTTGCGTCAGGAAATGGTCGGCCGCGCGGTCAAGCTTTGCCAGCCACAGCGCGCGGGCGGCGGGAAATGGGGTTTCTTCGGCCAAAACATTCCGCGCAATTTGCAGAAGCCGCGCCCGTGCCTGTGGCCGGGTTTCGGTTTCGGGGCGGGTCTTTACAAACTGCTCCAGCACCTCGTGAACAATCACCCCTCGGTCGCGGGCGTCGGGGGTTTGATGCAACGGATCAAGCGGCTGCAACCGCAAGATATAGCGCGCATAAATCGCGTATGGATCGCGGATCAGCTTTTCAATCCGGGTCAGCGAAAGTTTGACCGGCCGCGCCGACACCGGCGGCTGCGGCGCCGGACGCTTGGCGGGCTGCAAGCGCGGATCATCCTGCATTTCGGCCGTTGGACGCTCTAGCGCATGCGCAAGCGCCAACCAGTCGCTGCCACGGTCGCGCATCGCCGCCAGCGCAAGCTTGCCGCCTTGCCTTGGTAAGCCATCCATCAGGTTCATCAACCGGTTCAACCAGCGGCTTGGCACCGTTTCGGCTTCGGCATTGCGAACAGCGCGGGTCAAGATCACGCGCGGGGCGGCAACGGCCTGCTGATAGTCGTGCGCCGAAAGCCCGATCTGCCGTTCTGGCAATAACAGAGCCGCTTTCTTGCGCATCTGTCGGTTCAGCCACGGGTCAGGCTCTGGCAGTTTGGGCCAGACGCCATCGTTCAAACCGCCCAAAATCACCAGATCGGCACCTTGAACTCGCGCCTCTAGCGTGCCCCAGATCATGATGTTCGGGTGCGCCTGCACAGACTCGCGCACCTCGCCTTTGTTGATCAGCGTTTCAAACAAATCGCGGTATTCGGCGGTCGAAATTTCGCCGCCGTAGGGGGCTTCGCTGGCAAGGGTTTCCATAAGCGTCAACGCTTCGGCCCCCGCCTCTTTCGCCCAAAGCTCGCCACTGCCTTCGGCAGCAACTCCGCAAGCAAGCCGTTCGGAAAGACCGCGATGCCGCGCCACGTGATCGGCAAGCGGCAAGGTGGCGGCATCATCAAGCCCGCCCAAAGTATCAGCCAAGAAGTGCGCCCAAGGCAGCGCATCATCATTGCGCGCCGCCGCCCACGCAACCAGTTCGGCCCCGGTCGGGAAAGCCGGGCCATGTTTGCGCAGTTTCAGTTCTAAATCGCGGGTCAGCCGCAAATGCGGGCCACGTTCCCCGCCTGATGCGGTCAGCGGGTGTTTCAGCAAAGTCAGCAAGCGGTCTGCCGTCAGCTTTTGGCCAAACAAGTCGCAGACATGGCGCAAGAAACGCCCCGGTGCCGACAAGGCCAACGGCCGCCCGGCAGAATCGTCGGGCAAGATCGCCCAGCGATCAAGCGCTGCCGTCACTTGCCGGGTAAGGTTACGATCCGGCGAAATAAGCGCGGCTTTGGTGCCATCTTGCGCAGCCTGCCGCAACACCAGCGCAATCGCCAAAGCTTCGGCACGCGGCGACGCTGCCTCTATCAGGGTAAGATCGCGGGTCGCCTCCGTCAAATCCGGCAAAGACGGGCCTTCCACCAACCATTGATCTGTCACCGGGGCCGGACGCAGCGAAAGCGAGATCAGTTGGTTGCGCTTGGGATCAGGCGCAGGCGCATCGCTCCACCGCCGCACATCCGTTGCGGTGATGTTCAGCAGATCCATCAAATGGCGAAACCGATATTGCGGATGGTCTTCGGCGGTCAGCGCATCATCCATCGCCTGCCAGACCGCGCGGGGCGTTTCAAAGTCAAAGCCAGGCAAAATCAGCGCGCCTTGCGGCAAAGCGGCAACCGCCTGCATCAGCATCGCCGTGGTGCCACGCGACCCGGTCGACCCGGCGATCAAAATCGGATCTGTCGGCGGCAACGTCGCCCATTTTTCCGCAAGCCGCCGCACCGCCAACCGTTGACGCGCCTGGCTATCCAGCGTGTCGGTAAACAACGGCGCAATGATTTTCAGAAAGGTCTGCGTACGCTCCCAATGTTTCGAATGGTTCGAAACATCAAGTGCGGCAATGGCTTCGGCGGGAACGCCTTCGCCCTGCATTTCATCCATCAGCGTCGCAAGACTGTCGGCCAGATCGTAAAGTGCTGCACGCGGTGCAAGATCGGGCTGGGCGTCCAGCAGCCGTGAAATCAAACCGGCAAGTTGCAAGCGGCGGCGAAGCGGTGGAATCGGCGCGGGCAAGGCCAGCAGCGGGTCGTTGGCAACATCGGTCAACAACCGGAGTTTTGGCAGCAAGGTTGCACCACCGGCCGCAAAAAGATCGGTCACGCGGCGGCGCATGCGGGTGGTGTTCAGATACAGCGTAACGCGGGCCATCGCCTCTGGCGGGTGGCCCGCCATGCGTTCCCGTAGCCCGGCCACCAAGGCGGCTGGAAAGTCGGTTCCGGGCGGAAGCGCAAAAACCCGCGAGGTGTGGGGTTCAAACATGCAACAAAGCCTCGGCCTCTGCGATGCCTTCAGGCCGGCCAACATCGCACCAGCCACCGTCATGGATCAGACCATAGGCCCGACCGGCTTCTATCATTTCATCCCACAGGCGATTCACGCTAAATACAGGCTCTGTTATGGCGGTTAGAGCCGAAGTTTTCAAAATCTGCGCCCCAAGATACACCGGCGCAATGGCACCGTTTGCGCGTGAAATACGCCCGTTTGCGGCCAATATAAAATCACCACGCCCCGAATGGCCAAGCGCCTTTTCCGCCGGAAGCAGCAGCAAAAGCGCATCCATCCGATCCGGGTCCCACGCCTGCAGCAGTTGGCTTAGCGGGTTTTGTCCTGTCCAGACCGCATCGGTGTTCAGGGTCAGCACCGGCCCAGCGCCAAGCTGTGGCAATGCCTGTTTCAAGCCGCCGCCGGTTTCTAAAATCTGCTCCCGCTCCCACGAAAACGCCAGATTGCGGCCCTGCAAATGGTCGGTGATCTGGTCACCCAGATAGTGCAGATTGACCACCGTATGCATCACCCCTGCGGCATCTGCCACTGCAAGCGCATGATCAATCAGCAGCCGTCCGGCAACGGGGATGAGCGGCTTTGGCCTGTTGGCGGTCAAAGCCCCCATGCGGGTACCAAAACCGGCGGCAAACAGCATCAACGGAAGTGGCCGCATTTCGCACCTATTTTGGTCAAAGCGTCTGGCGTGGGTTCAGGCAAAAGCTTGCTGCAAATCGCAGCAAGCGGTGCAAGTTCTGGCGCGGTTAAGTTGCGCTGCAACTGCGCCCACACACGCGGGATCAGCGCGATATAGCCGGGCTTGCCGCCATGCAAACAAAGCCGCGCGAAAATGCCCAGAATGCGCAGCGCACGTTGGGCGCCGAGCACGGCATAGGCCGGGCGAAACGCCGCGTCGGTGCTGCCTGTCAGATCAATGAAATGCGAAATCATCGCGGATTCGACATCGGACGAGACATCGCGCCGCGCATCTTGCAGCAAAGACACCACGTCATATCCGGGCTGTCCCATCTGGGCCAATTGGAAATCAAGCAAGCCAACCCGGGCAAGGCCCGCCCGATCTGGCAGCCAAAGCAGGTTTTCGGCGTGATAATCCCGCAAGATCATCACCCGCGGCCCATCGGCATAACGCGCCAGCGCAGCGGTTAAAATGCTGCGAAAATCTGATGGGTCGGCATGTTCACCCGTGATCGCAAAACGATACCAATCCAGCGCAAAGCAGGCGGCTTCGGCCCAATCAGCCGCCGAAAGATTGGCAAGACCTGCGGCAGAGGCCTGAGTTTGCAGGTGCACCAGCACCTCGACCGCAGGCTTATACAGCGCAGGCTCGGCACCAAGATCGGCGTCGATCAGGCGGGCGTAAATACCGTCGCCCAAGTCTTCCAGCAGCAAAAACCCCGTCTCTAGGTCTTGGGCAAAGCAGCGGGGCGCCGAAAGGCCAAGCGCCGTCAGATGCGATGCGATGACCAAGAACGTTGCCGGATCGTCGCCCCTGCCGGGGGGGGCATCCATAACAACGGCACGCGCGCCTTGCCGCGACAGCCGAAAATAGCTGCGGTCAGAGGCGTCGCCCGCCAAAAACCGCACTTTGGCATCGGACCAGCCGGCCGCGGCCAAAAACGCCTGCATCTGGTTCGATCGGTCGCTCATGCTGGCCAATCCTGCGCAATCGCGGCGAACAAATCGGCATGGCCCGCACCGCTTAGGCTGGCGCGACGGCCTTCGCCTTCGGCCGCAAGCGTAAGCCGCAACGCGTTCGCGGGGGCAAACCTGCCCAAACGGTCCGGCCATTCAATCAGGCAGATGGCAGAGTTAAACGCTTCGTCCAGCCCCAGTTCCAACACCTCATCCGGGTGCGAAAGCCGATACAGGTCAGCGTGCCAGATTTCGACATCGGCCTGATAGGTCTGCACCAGGGTAAAGGTTGGCGACGGCACATCTTCCATGCGGCCCAGACGGGCGCGGATGAAAGCCCGCGCAAGGTGGCTTTTGCCTGCACCAATCGGCCCTTCCAGCAAGACACAATCACCGGGCTGCAGGTGCAAAGCCAGCCAAGCGCCCAGACGTGCGGTATCCTCTTCCGAGGCAAGAAAGATCGAAGCGTAGTCAATGGTATCCATGCGCCGAGTCTACCCACCCCGCCCGCCGCCGCAAGTCGGGAAAGGTCAGGCGCGGCGCAGAGTTGCACTTTCGGCAAGACGCGGCTGCCCAGCTTCTGATGGCGGCAACGGGCGAAACGAAGCCAGCGTGGCCCCGCCGACCAATGGCGCAAAGCGGCACGACACCAATCGACCATCCAGAAGCCGCACTTCGCCTTGCCAGCGTTCACGATCTCCGATTGTGGCGGCATAGTCTTCGACTTCGGCCCAAATCGCCGTGGGCGCCGAATGGGCCCGCCAATGCGAGGACAAGCTGCGCATCGTGCTGTCGGCCAGACTTTCGGCCGGGTCATGCCCCCAAAGCGCCGCATAGGTGTTGTTTGACATCACCAACTGCCCCGACTGCGAAAAAACCGCGATCGCCTCATCCACCTCGTCAATCACCGACTGACTTAGTTCAAGGTCGGCCCGATAGCGGCGGGTGCGCAGCATCTCGGATGAGATATCTTCAATCATCAACGCCAGCGCGCCGTTCGGGTGTGGCCGGCCAATCACCCGATAGGTTTGGCCATCTGGCAGGCTCCAGGTTTCTTCATAAAGCCCTGATGCCGCAGCTTTTTCCATGTCAACAATCTGGCGCCGCCAATCGCGATAGTCTTTCGGCTCTGGCAACATTTTGCGGTCGCGCATGGCATCCAAAACAGACAGCATCGATGGGCGCATCGACAAGAAATCCGCAGGCAAATGCGTCAGATCCAACAGCGCCGGATTGAACAGTTGCAACCTGCGCTGACGGTCAAAGATCGCCAAACCAATCGGCAACTGGGCGAAGGTCTTGGTCAAGGTTTGCATGAAATCGCGCAACGCGGTTTCTGCATGCACCGCCGCATCTGCCGGGGTGGCGAATAGCAACAACCCATCGCCTTCTGGCTGCGACTGGATATCGAACCAAAGCACTGGCTGCCCGGGCATCGACAGACTTTGCCGCTGTTCGCGGGCGCCCGCATCCACAGTGCCAAACAGCCGAGGCAGCGGCCAACCAAGCCCTTTACCCTCCTCCATCGCGGCAATCACATACGTCAGATAAGCGGCGTTGGCCCAAGTCACCTGTGACGAAGCATCTTCGCGCCAAAGCAGCAGCGGTGCTGCGGCAACCGTCTCGCGCAGCAGCTCCAACTCTTCGGCCATTGCACGATGCGACAGCGGATCGCTGCGAGTTTCGGCGCCATCGGCCAGCGTATCAACCAGCGTGATCCGCGTTAACCCGCCCGCATGTTCCGCCTGCAAAATGACCGAGCTTTTAGGATTTATCGGTACAAGTTCGACAACCCCCACCAAAGGCAACTGCGACAAGCGCGCTTCGACGTCAGCAAATCGCGCGGACAAAAACGCCATCAGGCGGTGCCACGCACCATCCGCAATAGGGTTGGCCTGCAGCAAGGCGCGGGCACTGGGCGTGCTATCAATCAGTTGATCGCCATCAAACAGAAACACCGTATTGGGTTCCGTCTCTGAAAATATGCTGGGACGGGATGGAATAAGGCGCGGCGGAAACATCCATAGCGCAAGGATGCCAAGCACAGAAGCAAACGAGGCGGCCGCAACAAGGGCCAAAACCAGTGACCAATCCATACACATACCCATTGGAATATATTCAATATGCTTTGGTATTTTTTAAGGTCAGCAAAGTTAACGCCGGGTTAATGCGTGCGAACTGCAGGTATCAATCTGAAATCACGCGGTTTTCGCCCAACGCGGCGCTGGCCGATGCCACGATAACAGGGGCAGGCCAGATCACTTCAACAATCGCACCGCTACGCGCAGGCCGTTCTTCGGGCGACAAAAACGGATCGGCGGCATTGGCGAACGACAGCTCGGCCCCTGTACGCTCTAGCAGCGTCTTTGCGATGAACAGCCCCAGGCCCATCCCTTCGTATCCCGGACGCCGCGTTAAATCTTGTTCATCGCGACGCGACCGAACAAACGGGTCGCCAATGCGGCCAATCACCTGCGCCGGAAACCCTTCGCCGTCATCAATGATGCGCAGCAAGATCCGGTCGGGGGTAAACTGGGCATCGACCCAGACCTTTGACCGGGCGAAATCCACCGCGTTCTGCACCAGATTGCGCACGCCATGAATCAACTCTGGGCGGCGCAAAATCAGCGGTTCGCGCGCATCAAGTGGCCCGCCGGACACGGTGAAAATCACCTCGATGCCGCGACCGATATGCGGCTCTGCGGCCTCGTGCAGCACCGCCCCCAACGGCGCGTGGCGCAGCAGCAGATCATCCTTGCCGGCCTTGCCCATCGACCGCAGAATATCACGGCAGCGGTCTGCTTGTTCGCGGATCAGCCGCGCGTCTTCGGCCAGCTCGGGTTGATCTGACAGTTCGTCAATCAACTCGGTCGACACCAGCTTTATGGTGGCAAGCGGAGTGCCCAACTCATGCGCCGCCGCCGCAACAACGCCGCCAAGATCGGTCAGCTTTTGTTCCCGCGCCAATGCCATCTGCGTTGCCAACAGCGCATCCGACATCGAATGCATTTCGGTCGCAATGCGACGGGAATACAGGCCCAGAAAGGCAATGCCGATCAAGATCGAAATCCAGAAGCCAAAGGTGAACAGCCCCGGTGTTTGAAAAACCGTTCCATCGGCAAACCGCAGCGGCACATTGATCAACCCGATCAGGGTGACAAACACGCCAGCCAGCACGCCAACAATCACCGTGCTGCGCAATGCCAAGGCCGAGGCCGAAACCGTTACCGGCGCAAGGATCAGCAGCGTAAACGGGTTGGCCAAGCCGCCGGTCAGATAAAGCAGAAACGATAGCTGCGCCAAATCAAACAGCAATGTCAGCAGGGCTTCGGTTTCTGTCAGACGTTTGTTTTCAGGAAAGATGAAGATCGCAATCAGGTTGGCAATAATGGCCAAGCCGACGGCAAGAAAGCAAAGGCCAAGCGGCAGCTGTATGGTATAGATGCGGGCCGCGACAATCAGCGCAGTCAACTGGCCAAAAATCGCCATCCACCGCAGTAGAATAAGCGTACGCAGCCGCAGCCAGTCTGCTCTTTCCGGGCGAAACGATACTGTTTTTGCGGTTTTGTCACGGCGGTTTGACATCGCAGGGCTGGCCTTTGCAGCAGGTTTAAGATTGATAAGCGTGCGAAGTCATTCGATCAATGCGTAAACGCAAAGGAGTCCCGATATGCAAAAGCTATATGCCGCTCTGGCCGCCGTCGCCGTTGTGGGCCTGTTGGGGGGCACCTTTGGCTATATCAAAATGCGCGAGGCCAGCGACCCGTTCGCTGATTGCCGCAGCACCACAGTTGCTGGTGGCGGCGGCGCAATTGGCGGCCCGTTTACCTTGGTTGATGAAAACGGCAAGACCGTGACAGACAAGGATGTGCTGACAAAACCGTCGCTGGTTTACTTTGGGTATAGCTTCTGCCCCGATGTTTGCCCGCTGGATAATGCGCGCAATGCCGACGCGGTCGATCTGCTTGCCGCAAAAGGCATCGAGGTGACGCCGATTTTCATTTCGATTGATCCCGAACGCGATACACCGCAGGTAATGAAGGATTTCACCGATACTCTACATCCCAAAATGATAGGTTTGACCGGATCACCAGAGCAAGTGAAAGCCGCTTCGCAGGCTTATAAGACCTATTACAAAAAGCAAGAAACCGGCGATCAGTATTACATGATGGACCATTCAACTTTTACCTATCTGATGTTGCCCGGAACTGGCTTTGCCGATTTCTTTAGCCGGGACGACACGCCAGAGCAGATGGCAGACCGCACGGCCTGCTTTATCGAACACAGCTAGGCCGGGGTTTGACCCCTAGACCAATGCGGCCTAGGTTGGGTGATAACGCAGGAACAGGAGATTTCATGGTGGAAGATGTTGGCGCAGAACTCGGACCGGATCGGACCTTGCTTTTGGTCGATGACGATGAGGCTTTTGTAAAGCGCCTTGCCAAAGCCATGGAAAAACGTGGCTTTGTCCCCGAAACCGCAGGCAGCGTTGCGGCAGGTCGCGCCATCGCAATGGCCCGCCCGCCTGCTTATGCCGTGATCGACCTTCGGCTTGAAGACGGCAACGGGTTGGATGTTGTGGAAACCCTGCGCGAACGTCGCCCCGATTGCCGGATTGTGGTTTTGACCGGCTATGGCGCAATCGCCACCGCAGTGGCAGCCGTAAAAATCGGCGCGGCGGACTATCTCTCCAAGCCGGCCGACGCCAATGATGTCACCAACGCCCTTTTGGCGCGCGACGCGGCAATGCCAGAACCGCCGGAAAATCCGATGTCCGCCGACCGCGTGCGGTGGGAGCACATTCAGCGCGTTTACGAAATGTGCGACCGCAATGTGTCCGAAACGGCACGCCGACTTTCGATGCACCGCCGCACGCTGCAACGAATTTTGGCGAAACGCAGCCCGAAATAATCACAGTTCTTGAATTATTAATATCCTGTGGCTAGAAGTCTGCACCGCTTCATCAAAGGATTCATTTATGTCCATCGATATCAACAGCCTTTCCCTTAAAGAGTTAAAAGACCTTCAATCCCAAGTTGCAAAGGCCATTGTGTCTTTTGAAGATCGCAAAAAGAAAGAAGCTATTGCCGAACTTGAAGAAATTGCCCGTGCGAAAGGTTTCTCTCTTGCTGAACTGACCGGCGTATCGGTGACGCGCAAGCGTGCCCCGGCATCGGCAAAATACGCAAACCCGGCAGATGCCTCTGACACTTGGTCGGGCCGTGGCCGCAAACCGCGTTGGTTTGTTGCAGCCTTGGCTTCGGGCCAGCAACCAGAAGATCTGGCTGTCTGATCTGATCAGAACCGGTTAACAAATTTAAGGCTGCCTTCACCGGCAGCCTTTATTTATTTTGGCGCAAGGCGCAGGAACAGATTTGATCTGCCCAGCGAAACCCGCAGTTAAGGTGCCAAAAGCGCAATCAGTTGCAAATGCCGCGCGATGAAGTCTTCGCGCACGATGGCAGGGGGCCGCAGCTTTATATCCAGCCCCCGCAGCACCCCGGCGTCGGGCTTTCCAAACAGCTTGTTTGCTTCGGCTTCGGTAAAGCCTGCGATCTGCACCGCCTCCAGCCACGCCGAAATCTTGTCTGCCGATTTGATTGCCTGCTTCACCAGCTTTGGCAAGACAGCCGGCAACCCAAAACGGATATGCACTGCGGCCGTCAGGCGCACATCAAGCTCGCCATAGCCAGGCCCGACGGCCGCCTTGACCGGGCTGATCATATCGCCAATCACATATTCCGGCGCATCGTGCAGCAGCGCGGCCAATTGCCATTTCGGGTCTGCACCGGTTTGCCGCGTATAGATCTTTTCAACCAACAACGAATGTTCCGCCACCGAATAGGCGAAATCACCGTGGGTCTGCCCGTTCCACCGCGCCACAAACGCAAGCCCGTGCGCGATGTCTTCGATTTCAATATCCACCGGAGTCGGGTCCAACAGATCAAGTCTGCGTCCAGAAAGCATCCGCTGCCACGCGCGAGGTTGTTTCATCAAAGTCCTCATCTTGTCGCAAAGTCCTGCCATCGGCGCGCGTGGTTGTCGAGTGGCCTAACAAATGCTATTCGCCCTGCAATCATAGGATCAAGGAGTGCGCCGCATGGCGAAGGATTACATCGTTAAAGATATGGGGCTAGCCGAATTTGGTCGCAAAGAACTGACCATTGCCGAAACCGAAATGCCGGGTCTGATGGCTTGCCGCGACGAATTTGGCACCACCAAGCCGCTAAGCGGCGCCCGTATTGCGGGGTCGCTTCACATGACGATCCAGACCGCGGCGCTGATTGAAACGCTGACGGCGCTTGGTGCTGACGTGCGTTGGGCCTCGTGCAACATCTTCTCGACCCAAGACCACGCCGCCGCCGCTATCGCTGCCGCTGGCACCCCGGTGTTCGCCATCAAGGGCGAAACGCTGGAAGAATATTGGGAATACACCGACAAGATCTTCCAGTTCGGCGGCGAAGGCGGCACGTGCAACATGATTCTTGACGATGGCGGCGATGCGACGCTGTACATTCTGATGGGCGCGCGGGTTGAAGCCGGTGAAACCGATCTGATCGCGGTGCCGACCTCTGACGAAGAGGTTTGCCTGTTCAACCAGATCAAAAAGCGTCTGGCCGCGTCGCCGGGCTGGTTCACCAAACAGCGCGCCGACATCAAAGGCGTTTCGGAAGAAACCACCACAGGCGTTCACCGCCTGTATGAATTGCACAAGAAAGGCCAACTGCCTTTCCCGGCAATCAACGTCAACGACTCTGTCACCAAGTCGAAGTTTGACAACAAATACGGCTGCAAGGAATCGCTGGTTGACGGTATCCGCCGCGCCACCGACACCATGATGGCGGGCAAAGTGGCCGTGGTTTGCGGCTATGGCGACGTGGGCAAAGGCTCGGCAGCGTCGTTGCGCGGCGCGGGTGCTCGCGTGAAGGTCACCGAAGTTGACCCGATCTGCGCCCTGCAGGCCGCGATGGATGGCTATGAAGTCACCATTCTGGAAGATGAAGTCGCAAGCGCCGATATTTTCATCACCACCACCGGCAACAAAGACGTGATCCGCATCGAGCATATCCGCGAGATGAAAGACATGGCCATCGTCGGCAACATTGGCCACTTTGATAACGAAATCCAAGTGGCTGCGCTGCGCAACCACAAATGGACCAACATCAAAGAACAGGTCGACATGATCGAGATGCCTTCGGGCAACCGCATCATCCTGCTGTCGGAAGGCCGTCTGTTGAACCTTGGCAACGCCACGGGTCACCCGTCTTTCGTGATGTCAGCCTCGTTCACCAACCAGGTTCTGGCGCAGATCGAACTGTGGACCAAAGGCGCCGAGTATGCGCCGGGCGTGTACATTCTGCCCAAGGCGCTGGACGAAAAGGTGGCGCGCCTGCACCTGAAGAAGATCGGGGTGAAACTGACCGAACTGCGCAAAGACCAAGCCGATTATATCGGCGTCAAGGTTGAAGGACCGTTCAAGTCGGAGCACTACCGCTACTAAGCGGCAAGAAATCGCCCAAAAGGCCCGGCTCGCGCCGGGCCTTTTGCATTGCACGGTCTGCCAGGGGGGAAGCCGCCGCCATATTTCCCTTTGCGGCTTTCGCGTCGTCGCCTAGTCTGCGGCCACCTCGGCAGGCCCGATTATTTGTCCGACACGAAGGAATTATTGACATGAGCAAGCGCGACGACTTGATTGCGAAATACGCAGACGATCTTAAGACCAAGTGCAAAATCAACCCTGATATGGATCTTCTGACCAAAGTAACCATCGGCTGCGGCCCGGCGATTTACAACGCTGACGCAGCTACGGTCGCCGGTTCGGATGCGTCCGAACTGGAAACCGTTAAGAACAACTTCCTGATCAAAAAGCTTGGCCTTGCCGACTCGGCCGCGCTGATGGAAGGCATCAATGCCGCGATCGACACCTACGGTCGGTCAGAGCGCAGCAAGTTCCGCGCGGTGCTTTATTACATGCTGGTCAAACATTTCGGCAAAGAAGCGGTCTACGCAAAATAAGGCCGCAACCGGCAAACTGCGCCCGCCGCCAAATGGCGGGCGCTCTTCTCCTGGCACCGGGATAGCTCAAGTTTTTAACGCTTCGGCTTTGCAAACCGGGTCGCCAGGGCGTAGCCTAACCTCACAGGCAGTAAGCCCGGGACCTTTTCAGAACACGTGTGGCGCTAAGGGAGCACGTGGGGTGGATGGGGGGTCCTTTAGGGGTAAGGGGCCCCCCGTTTCCACAATCAGGTTTCTTCCGGCAAACCACCCAAAGCACAAACAATCCGCCACTCTTCCGGCGTGACCGGCTGCACCGAAAGCCTTGGGCAAGTAACTAGCGCCATCTTTTCCAACCCCGGTGCGTGCTTGCAGGTTTCCAGCGTAACAGGCCGTGGCAAAGGCCGCAGCGCGCGGATCCAAACGCAATCCCAGCGCGGATCATCGGTGGTGCTGTCAGGTGCGCTTTCACGGCACACTTCCACCAAACCCACCACCGCTTTGCCGATGTTGGAATGATAGAAGAACCCGCGATCGCCAATCTTCATCGCCCGCATATTGTTGCGCGCCAGATAGTTGCGCACGCCGTGCCATTCTTCGCCCACAGCCCCTTTGGCAACTTGGGCGTCCCAGCCCCAAGTGTCAGGCTCGGATTTGAACAGCCAGAAATTCATCCGATGACCTTTTTCCACTCGCTGATCGTCACACTTTCGAAAAGACCCGCCTTGGCATAGGGGTCGGCCGCGGCCCATTCCTGCGCCGCCTTGAGATCATCGACGTTCAGCACGACAAGGCTGCCGGTCATCTGGCCTTCGGGCGACAAAAACGGCCCGGCCATTTCCACCACACCCGACGCTTCAATATGCGCCAGATGCGCCGCGCGGTTATCAAGCCGCGTCTGCAAATGGTCAGGTTTGTCTTTACAGATCAGGGCGACGCGCATGGATTACTCCTGTTTCAAAGGCCGCGACAGCAGGGCGGAAATCGCCTGCGGCAAGGTGATGTGATGATCGATCACAGCGGCGATCATGCTGGTGATCGGCATGTCGATTTGCAAGCTTTTCGCCATGTCAGAGACTGCTTTTGCCGTAGCAGCCCCTTCGACAGTCACCGTCGGGTCAAAGCGTTCGCCCGCGCCAAGCGCCTGACCATAGCGGAAATTGCGCGACTGCGCCGAGGTGCAGGTCAGCACAAGATCACCAAACCCCGACAAGCCCGCCAAAGTCTCAGCCTTCGCGCCCAGTGCCAGCGCAAGCCGAGTCATTTCAGCATAGCCGCGTGTCATCAGCGCCGCCCGCGCCGAGTCGCCCAAGCCCGCGCCAATCACGATTCCCGCCGCAATGGCGATGACGTTTTTCAACGCACCGCCAAGTTCGGCCCCAATCACATCGGTGGTGCGATAAAGCCGCAGGGTCGGCGTCGACAGCAGATGTTGCAGCGCCTCGGCATCAGCACTTGCCAGCGTCAGTGCGGTCGGCAAACCGCGAGCGATGTCGGCGGCAAAGCTGGGGCCGGTCAGAATGGCAAAAGCCGAATTCGGGCAGGCAGCTTCGATCAGCGCCGTCGGCCCCTTCAGAGTCGTCAGGTCAACACCCTTGCAGCAGGCGACCAAAGCCACCCCATCCAACACCGGATGTTCCGCCAAAAACCCCCGCAGTACCTGCATCGGCAGGGTCAAAAGCACGGCGTCAGCACCGATCAAATCAGAGATTTCCGCCGTAACAGAGACTGTTTTGGGCAGGTTCACCCCCGGCAGCCGCGCGGACTGACCACCGGCAAGCCCTGTCACATCGCGCGCCCACAGCCGCACCTCGCGGCCTTCGCGGCCCAGCGCCACCGCAAGCGCGGTTCCAAAGGCGCCGGCTCCGACCACGCCGATCATGCTTTTGCGCCTTTCTTGCCAGAACCGATCATCGGTGCGGCAGTGGCATCAAGCGGCCAGCGCGGCCGCGCCACAAGGCTCATGTCATCGCGCGCACCGTCGCGAAACCGTTCTATCCCGGCCCAAGCGATCATCGCGGCATTGTCGGTGCAAAGCCGCAGCGGCGGCGCAACAAAGCGCACGCCATTTTGCGCCGAAACAGTCTCTAACATCGCCCGAATAAGGCTATTTGCCGCCACACCACCCGCCACCGCCAGCGCGGGTTCCGCAGGCGTATCTGCCAGATATACGGCCAAAGCGCGCCGCGTTTTTTCGGCCAAAACCTCTGCCACGGCGCGCTGAAATCCGGCGCAAAGATCGCGGCGGTCTTGCACTGTCAGGCCACCTTTTTCGGCAATCAACGCATCTCTGGCGCGCAGCAACGCGGTTTTCAAACCTGAAAACGACATATCACAGCCCGGTCGATCCAACAAAGGCCGGGGGAAGGCAAAGCGTTTGGCATTGCCAAGCGCCGCTTCGGCCTGCACCGCCGGGCCACCGGGTTGCGGCAGGCCCAACAGTTTTGCTGTCTTGTCAAAAGCCTCGCCCGGGGCATCATCAATCGTGCCGCCAAGCCGCTGAAACTGTTCAGGGCCGCGCACGATCAAAAACTGGCAATGCCCGCCCGATACCAACAGCATCAGATAGGGAAAAGGCAGCTGATCGGTCAGTCGTGGCGTTAGCCCATGGCCTGCAAGGTGGTTCACCCCCACCAACGGCAGCCGCGCACCGGTTGCCAGCCCCTTGGCAAGCATCACCCCCGAAAGAACGCCGCCAATCAGCCCCGGACCCGCCGTCACGGCAATCGCGCTCAGGTCGGCCAACGCCACCCCGGCTTCGGTCAACGCCTGTTCCACACAATGATCCAACCGTTCGGCGTGGGCGCGCGCGGCGATTTCTGGCACCACACCACCGAAATCGGCATGCAAGGCGGTTTGCCCTTCGACCACCGAAGACAGAATTTGCGGCATTTGCCCCGGCACATGCCGGACGACAGCGGCGGCGGTATCGTCGCAGCTTGACTCGATGCCCAGAAAGGTAAGCGTGTCTGCCATGGTCCGCCGTTGATTGCTTGTCTTATCGCAGGTAACACCAAGCACATGGCCAGACAATCCCAACCCACCATCCTGCTGACACGCCCTTTGGCGCAAAGCCAGCGTTTTGCGGCGATGGTCGGCGGTGCGGTGATCGCACCGCTGATGGTGCCCGAGTTTCTGTCGCCCCCACTGCCCACGCGCGACTTTGCGGCGGTTGTTCTGACGTCAGAGACGGGGGTTGAAGCTGCCCGGCGGATTTCTGCCGCCGGTGCCCCCCTGCCCAAGCGCGCGTTCTGCGTTGGTGACCGCACGGCAAAAGCCGCGCAGGCAGCCGGATTTGACGCGATTTCGGCGCAGGGGGATGCCAACGCGTTGTTGGCTTTGCTGGTCGGCCAAAACATAACGGGCCCGCTGCTGGTCTTGCATGCCGAAGACACCGCTGGCGATGTGCAAAATAGACTTATTTTGGCCGGAATAGAGACTGTTTCTGCCGTAGCCTATCGCCAGAAACCGCAGCCCTTAACGACCGAGGCCGAAGCCCTTCTGCAATCAGACGCGCCCATCATTCTGCCAATCTTTTCGCCACGCTCGGCGCAGCTATTGGCCGCCGAAATCAAGCGGGTTGGCGGCAAAGCGCCGTTATGGCTGGCGGCGCTTAGCCCCGCAGTTGCGCAGGCGTTTGATTTGCCTATTGCATTGATCCAGATCGCGGCGCAGCCCGACGCAGCCGCTATGCTTGCGGCGGTGACAGAGTTGCAGCGGCGCGGGATCAGTTCTTGAACCCAACCGGGGCAACGCATTACCTTTCATCACACCGGCATCTGTCCGGCAGCAATGGCGAGGTTAAGATGGCAGAGGCAGAAACGGGCGAGCTGGAGGCTGCTCCGGTAACTGCGGCAGAGCACTTGCCGGAACCAGCCGCCGCCAAGTCGCCGCCGCGCAAATCCGCGTGGGTCGGGTCCATCCTTGGTGGGGTGATCGCCGCCGCCGCTGGTTATGGCGTTGCGCAATACGTGCCAAAGGGTTGGCCGCTGCAAGACACCTCGGCGCTTGAATCTGCGTTGGCGGCGCAAGCACAAGAAACGGCCACGCTGAAAGCGCAGCTTGCGGCACTTGCGGCAAAACCGGCAGATACAGCCGTCGCAGACCGTGTAGCGGCGCTTGAGGCTGCCACCACATCGCTTGCAACATTAACAGATCGCATCGCCGCGCTAGAGGCACGCCCAGCCGCAGCGGGTGGCGGTAGCGCCGCTGACCAAGCCGCCATCGCAGACCTGCAAGCGCAGGTTCAGGCGTTGAAAGGCACGGCGTTGGCGCCCGATGCCGCCGCCGCAGCAGCCATGCTGAAAGACGCCCAAGCAACAGCCGACAAGATCAAGGCCGAAGCCGAAGCCACCGCCAAAGCGGCAGAGGCACGGGCAGCCCTTGGCCGGCTGCAAGCCGCGCTGGACAGTGGCGCGGCCTATGGATCTGCCTTGGCAAGCTTGGGTCCGGTTCCGGCGGTTCTGGCCGACAACGCCGCAACCGGTCTGCCAACGCTTGCGCAGTTGGAAACCGAATTTCCCGCAGTGGCGCGCGCCGCGCTGGATGCCGCCTTGCGCGCAAATATGGGCGAAAGCTGGGCCGATCGGGTGACCAGCTTTTTGCGGACCCAAACCGGCGCAAGGTCTTTGACCCCGCGTGAAGGCAATGACCCAGACGCGGTGCTGTCACGCGCCGAAGCTGCCCTGCATACCGGCAACCTGACCGCCGCCCTTGCCGAGCTTTCTGCCCTGCCCCCCGAAGCCCAAGCGGCGCTGAAAGACTGGCAGGCCTTGGCCACCACCCGCCTTGCCGCCGAACAAGCTGTTGCTGACCTTGCCGCAACGATCAGTGAATAGGAGCCTCCGATGATCTGGTCCTTGCTTAAAGTTCTGCTTTTCATCGCCGCCATCGCCGCGATGACCTTTGGCGCAGACATGCTGCTACACAGCCAAGACGGCGTCAGAATTGCCGTTGCCGGGTGGGAGCTTACCTTGGGTCCGCTCCAGTCAGCGGTGCTGCTGCTGCTGCTGGTTCTGGTGCTTTGGCTGGTGATGAAGCTGGTTGGTTTGCTGGTGGCAACCCTGCGCTTTCTGAATGGCGATGAAACCGCAATCTCGCGGTATTTTGACCGCAACCGCGAACGCAAGGGCTATCAGGCGCTGACCGAAGGCTTGATGGCTGTGGCATCGGGGGAAGGCCGGCTTGCGCTGATCAAGGCGCAGCGCGCCGAAAAATATCTTGGGCGGCCAGAACTGACGACGCTGCTTGTTGCCCAAGCCGCCGAAGTCGCGGGCGATACCAAGCGCGCCACCGCAGCCTACAAGGCGTTGTTGGGCGACGAAAGCACCCGATTTGTCGGCATTCGCGGCCTGATGAAACAAAAGCTGACCGAAGGCGACACCAGCACTGCCTTGGCGCTTGCCGAAAAGGCTTTTGCGCTTCGGCCGCGTCACGCCGAAACACAAGACATTCTGCTGAAACTGCAGTCTGAGCAGGCCGATTGGAAGGGCGCGCGCACCACTTTGGCTGCCAAGCTGAAGGCCGGCGCTTTGCCGAAAGACGTTTATCGCCGCCGCGACGCAGTGCTGGCGCTACAAGAAGCGCGCGGTGTGATGGACGAAAACGCATCAACCGAAGCGCGCGAGGCTGCGATCGAAGCCAACAAACTTTCGCCAGATCTTATCCCCGCAGCGATCATGGCAGCGCATAATCTGGTGATAAAAGGTGACAAGAAAGCCGCGACGCGGGTTCTGAAAAAAGCGTGGGAAATGCGCCCGCACCCGGAACTTGCTGCCGCCTTTGCCGAAATAGAGCCTGACGAAATTCCGCAAGAACGCCTGAAACGCTTCCGCGCCCTAGCCGCACTGCGCCCCGACGACGATGAAACGCGGATGGTGATGGCGGAACTGCACATCACCGCCGAAGAATATCCAGATGCACGCCGCGCCTTGGGCGATCTGGTAACACGGCACCCAACCCAGCGGGCGCTGGCGATCATGGCCGCCATCGAACGTGGTGAAGGCAGCGAAGAGTCGGTGGTGCGCGGCTGGTTGTCAAAGGCACTAA
>Ga0228702_1000863_pt1 | contig 21466 bp, 16 predicted proteins | sample McNCre217_Aug_MG_2_FD_178018 | JGI IMG/M metagenome (GOLD analysis project Ga0228702, IMG submission 178018) | Freshwater microbial communities from McNutts Creek, Athens, Georgia, United States - 20-17_Aug_MG | ecosystem: Environmental > Aquatic > Freshwater > Creek | place: USA: Georgia...
ATGAGCGCTATTTGAGAGCCGTTGGTTATGCAACTAAGTCAAAGCGCAACGTGTTGCCTAAGATGGTTTTAATTGGCGATATCGTTGGTGATGATGAGAATGCTGTAGCGATAGCTGCTAGCGAAGTTATTCGCATGGCTAACACTCGAGTAGGTGAAGGTTTTGTTGCTGTTAGTCCAGAAGCGCGTAAAAAGTTTTGGTTAGATCGATCAAGAACGGCGGCAATTGCCAAACACACCAATGCGTTCAAGATTAATGAAGACGTGGTGATTCCTCTTGATCGTATGGGTGAATACACAGACGGTATCGAGCGTATCAATATTGAGTTATCACTTAAAAATAAGCTTCAGTTATTGGGTGCTTTAGATGATTTCTTCAAGCAGGGTAATTTGCCACTAGGTAAAGCTGATGATGCGAGTGAAATACCAAGTGCTGAGTTGCTAGAAGATCGCGTTACGCAGGCCTTGCAATTAATTGCTGATGTTCGTGCTCGTTGGTCAGAGTGGGCTGGCAATATGGACCAATATTTTTCAGGTCTGCAAGATAGAAGCTTGAGGGCCTCTTGGAAACTTGAAGTGCGTGCGGAATTACGCAAGATTTTCAGTGGCGTTGCATTTGAGCCTATTTTGAAAGAGTGTGAGGCAATTCATAAACGTGAGTTGCGTAGCAGAGTATTCGTTGCGTTACACATGCATGCTGGTGACGGTAATGTTCATACCAATTTACCGGTGAATTCTGATAACTATGCGATGTTGCAAGATGCACATCAGGCAGTTGATAGAATTATGAAGTTGGCAAGATCTTTGAATGGCGTCATTTCTGGTGAGCACGGCATTGGTATTACCAAGCTTGAATATTTGTCTGAATCAGAGATTCAAGATTTTAGAACTTACAAAAATAAGGTTGATCCAGAGGGTCGATTTAATAAAGGTAAGTTGATGGCTGGTGCAGATTTACGTAATGCGTATACGCCAAGTTTTGGTTTGATGGGGCATGAGTCTTTGATCATGCAGCAAAGTGATATTGGTGCAATTGCTTCTAGTGTTAAGGACTGTTTGCGTTGCGGGAAATGTAAACCTGTTTGTTCAACACATGTGCCACGCGCGAATCTTTTATATAGCCCGCGTAATAAAATTTTGGCAACATCTTTATTGGTTGAGGCATTTTTATACGAAGAGCAAACGCGCCGCGGTGTTTCAATTAAACACTGGGAAGCATTTGATGATGTGGCCGCACACTGTACTGTTTGTCATAAGTGCGTCACGCCTTGCCCAGTAAAAATAGACTTTGGTGATGTCACCATGAATATGCGTAATTTGTTGCGCAAAATGGGACAGAAGAAATTTAATCCGGGCGCAGCTGCGGCCATGTTCTTCTTAAATGCGACTAATCCTGAGACTATCCAATTAACGCGTAAGTTAATGATGGACTGGGGTTATAAGGTTCAGCGTCTAGCGCATGATCTTTTGAAGAAATTTGCTAAAGCGCAGACCAATAAACCGCCGGCAACAGTTGGGCGTGCGCCAATTCAAGAGCAGGTGATTCACTTCATCAATAAGAAAATGCCAGGCAACTTGCCTAAGAAAACAGCTAGGGCTTTGTTGGATATTGAGGATGCAGATATTGTCCCAATTATTCGCGACCCTAAAACAACAACTGTTGATACAGAAGCTGTTTTCTATTTCCCGGGATGTGGTTCAGAGCGCTTGTTCTCCCAAGTTGGTTTAGCCACTCAGGCCATGTTGTGGCACACAGGTGTTCAGACTATTTTGCCGCCAGGTTATTTATGCTGTGGTTATCCACAACGTGGATCTGGGGATTTTGATAAGGCTGAGAAAATCATTACGGATAACCGAGTGTTATTCCATCGTGTGGCTAACACGCTAAATTACTTGGACGTAAAAACTGTTGTGGTGTCTTGTGGCACTTGTTATGACCAATTGGCTGGTTATGAGTTTGAGAAGATTTTCCCAGGATGCAGAATTGTGGATATTCATGAATTCTTGCTAGAGAAGGGTGTGAAGTTAGATAGCGTTCAGGGTGTGAAGTATATGTACCATGATCCTTGTCATAGCCCGATGAAGTTGCAAGACCCACTAAAGACGGTCAATGGTTTGGTTACGATGGCTGATGGCACATCGATTGCTAAAAATGATCGTTGTTGTGGAGAGTCTGGGACTTTGGCAGTTACTCGCCCAGATATTTCTTCTCAAGTGCGTTTCCGTAAAGAGGCAGAGATTCGTAAAGCTGCAACTGATTTGCGTGAAAATTTTGATGGTGACGTAAAAATCTTAACTAGCTGTCCATCTTGTTTACAGGGCTTGTCTCGTTACGATGAGGATGCTGGAACAAAAGCTGATTACATCGTGGTTGAAATGGCTAAACACCTATTAGGTGAGAGTTGGATGGAAGATTATGTTCAAAAAGCCAATCATGGTGGTATTGAACGAGTATTGGTTTAAGCATGAATCAAACGATTAAGACTCCGATTCCTCAAGATATTGTTGTGCGACAACAGTCAAAGGTGTTGGAGTTGGCCTATGAAGGCGGGCGATCATATCAATTGCCCTTTGAGTTTTTGCGAGTATGGTCTCCTTCTGCCGAAGTTCGTGGACATGGTCCTGGGCAAGAAACATTGCAAACTGGAAAGCGTGATGTCCAGATTGTTGGCGTTGATCAAGTGGGACATTACGCGATTAAGCCAAGCTTTTCAGATGGACACGATTCAGGCATTTTTACTTGGGACTATCTTTATGAGATGTGCCAAAACCAAGGGGCTATGTGGCAAGCCTATTTAGATAAACTTGAGGCAGCTGGTGTCGATCGCGATGCGGTCATGATGAAAGCTGCTGAATCCTCTTGCGGACATTAATTCATGGCTCAAACTCATTTCGGCTATAAAACAGTTGATGAAAAAGAAAAGGCTGGCAAAGTTGCAGAAGTCTTTCATTCTGTAGCTAATAAATACGACATCATGAATGATTTGATGTCAGGTGGTTTACATCGTATTTGGAAGCATTTCACCATTAGCAAAGCTGCTGTTAAGCCAGGGCAAAAAGTTTTAGATATTGCTGGCGGCACAGGTGACTTATCCTTGAGTTTTGCTAAGTCAGTAGGTCTTGAGCGCGAAACTGGCGGCCAAGTTTGGTTGACTGACATTAATGCTTCGATGCTGGGCTATGGGCGTAATCGTTTGTTGGATAAAGGCTATTTTTTGCCTTGTGTTCAAGTTGATGCCGAGCAAATTCCTTTCCCATCCAATTATTTTGATTTGGCGACTGTGGCCTTTGGTTTGCGCAATATGACGCATAAAGAAGTTGCTTTGGCTGAGATGTTAAGGGTGGTTAAGCCTGGTGGCAAAGTCATGGTGTTGGAATTCTCCAAGCCTGTTGAGATGCTCAAACCTATTTATGATGCGTACTCTTTTAAGATATTGCCTTGGTTGGGTGAGAAAGTTGCTGGCGATGCTGAAAGTTATAGATATCTAGCTGAATCTATTCGTATGCATCCGGATCAAGAAACCCTAAAAAAAATGATGGAAAGTGTTGGTTTTGATAAGGTTGAATATCATTCATTAACTGGAGGCATTGTTGCCTTGCATATCGGTTATAAATACTGATCATTTTTAATAAGAAAGAAATACGAGGATACATATGAAGAAAACAATCGTCTGGTTAGCGCTTTCTTCTTTTGTTTTGTTGAGCGCTTCTTTTGATGCTGATGCAAAGCGTTTAGGTGGCTCAAGAAGCATGGGTAGACAATCACCTAGCGTGACGCAGAAACAGCAGGCTGCCCCTGCCGCCCCTGCGGCTCCAGCTGCAGCCCCTGCTGCAGCAAAACCTGCAACGCCAGCTCCTGCGCCAATGCCTGCACCACAAGCTCCAAGAAAATTTGGTTGGGGTGGTATGTTGGGTGGTTTAGCAGCAGGTTTAGGTTTAGGTTGGCTTTTATCTCACTTTGGTCTTGGTGAAGAAGCTGGTTCATTCTTTATGGGTTTATTACTCATCATGGCTATTGCTATGGTGGGTATGTGGTTATTTAGACGATTTGCTGGAGCTGGTTATAAAACAAGTTCAGCAGGTCAACCAGGTAGCCAACCATTTGATACGGGATATCAGTACGATAAGCAGGAGCCAATGGTGTTGGCTGCATCACCGGCTCCCGTGCAAGAGTTACCAACACAGAGTTCTGGTATTGCCGGATTTGATCAGGAGGCTTTTTTAGCCAATGCCAAAAAACATTTTGTGCGACTTCAGGAAGCTTGGGATTTAGGTGACTTAGTACAGCTAAAAGAATTTGCAACAGTTGAAATGTTTGAGGAATTACGTCAAGACTTGCAAGCACGAGTTTCTCAAAATAATAAAACCGAAGTTTTAACTTTAGAGGCCGAATTATTAGGTGTTGAGACGGCCTCTGATGTTTACCTTGCTAGTGTTCGTTTCTCAGGCATGATTCGTGAAAATGTAGGTGCTCAAGCAGAGTCATTCGTTGAGGTTTGGAATTTAGTTAAGCCATTGCAAGGCCAAGGTGGTTGGGTATTGGCTGGTATACAACAGTTGGTTTAATCTGAATACGATTCTTAAAGCTCTCAATCATTTACTAGCCCAAGAGTCTTGGGCTGGTCAGCTTTTGCGCAAACATATTGGCAAAACTATTCAAGTTATATTGCCAATCAATAAAACCACATTAGTTATTAATGAGAATGCTTTTTTCTCATTGGCAGATGCATCATTTTCAGGAGATGCTAACGTTACTTTAACGATTGGCTCTGAATTTTTTAAAGCTTATATGGCTGGTGGCAAAGATATGGCAGCTCAGCATGTCAAAGTATCTGGTGATGTGGATTTGGCTCATATGATGGGTAAATTGGCTAGTCAGTTGCGTTGGGATGTTGAAGAAGATTTATCTAAGCTTGTTGGTGATGCGATGGCTCACCGAATGGTTGAGTCAGGAAAAAAAGTAAAAGATCTTAGCCAAGCTGCCGTAAAAGATTTGCGTGACAGTATGGTTGAATATTTGGTTCATGAGCGACCAACATTAGTGGTTAATCAAGAGTTAAATCAATATAAAGAAGATGTACGTCGCTTGCGTGATGATGTAGATCGCATTGAGAAAAGAATTGAGCGTTTGTTGGAGAAATCAGTGTGAGGCAATTTTTAAGGCTATTTAAAATTCTTTTTACTTTCTGGCGATTTGGTTTGGTGAAAATTGTTAGAGATAGTCTTAAGCCAGGATTGGTTAAAACACTTTTAACTGTTGTTTCTTGGTTGACGCCTAGTTTGTATTCTCGTGGCAAGAGTTTGCGGTTGGCGCTAGAGGCGCTTGGTCCGATTTTTGTTAAGTTTGGTCAGGTTCTTTCAACGCGTAGAGATTTATTGCCTGAAGATGTAGCTGATGAGTTGGCCAAACTGCAAGATCAGGTACCCCCATTTTCTGAAGCCAAGTCAGTTGCGCTAATTGAAGCATCATTAGGCAAAAAAATATCAGAAGTTTTTAGTTCTTTCGATCAAAAGCCAGTCGCTAGCGCTTCTGTGGCCCAGGTCCATTTTGCTGTTCTGAAAGGGACAGAAAAATATCCTGAGTGGGAAGGAAAAGAAGTTGCTATTAAAGTGTTGCGACCAGGTATTTTGCCCGTCATAGAAAGTGACTTAGCTTTATTAAAAATATTGGCTACGCTAGTTGAGAAATTGTGGCGTGACGGGAAGAGATTAAAACCTAAAGAAAATGTGGATGAGTTCGATACTTATTTACATGATGAGTTAGACCTCATGCGAGAGGCAGCCAATGCTAGTCAGTTGCGCAGAAATTTCGAGGATTCAGATAAGTTAATGATCCCTGAGATGTATTGGGATTTGTGTGGCCTTGATGTGATGGTGATGGAACGGATGCGTGGCATTCCCATCTCCAGGTTGCCTGAATTAAAGGCAGCGGGTGTTGATCTTAAAAAATTGGCATCAGACGGTGTGGAAATATTTTTTACTCAAGTATTTCATGATGGTTTTTTCCATGCAGATATGCATCCAGGTAACATCTTCGTTAGTGTCGACCCCAAAACATTTGGGCGTTACATTGCTTTAGATTTTGGAATTGTTGGCGCTTTATCTGATTCTGATAAAAATTATTTGGCGCAAAACTTTTTAGCATTTTTCAATCGTAATTACAGAAGAGTCGCTGAGTTACATATTGAATCAGGATGGGTTCCTAAAGAAACGCGGGTAGAAGAATTGGAAGGCGCAGTAAGAGCTGTTTGTGAGCCTTATTTTGACCGTCCTTTAAAAGAAATATCTTTGGGAATTGTTTTGATGCGCTTATTCCAAGCTTCAAGACGATTTAATGTGGAAATTCAGCCACAATTAACTTTATTGCAAAAAACTTTGTTAAATGTAGAGGGTTTGGGGCGTCAACTCGATCCTGATCTAGATTTATGGAAAACTGCAAAGCCAGTTTTAGAGCGTTGGGTTGATAAGCAAATTGGTATTCGGGGGTTCCTTGATCGAGTAAAAGACGAGGCGCCGCACTGGGCAAAGTTAGTGCCTACTATCCCTAGACTTATTGTTAAATGGTTGGAAAATCATCAAGAGGAACAGAAATCCGAAATGGAAGGGTTAATGCTGCGACTTCTACTAGAGCAAAAAAAGACTAGAAAGCTTATTTGGGGCAGCATACTTTTTACTAGTGGTTTATTGGGCGGAACCTTATTTACGCTCATTTGGCTTGGCTAAGCCCTATAATTTCAAGCTTCATGAAAAAATATTTTATTGCTGGCATGCTTGTTTGGGCTCCTTTGGCCATCACCATTTGGGTGATGACTTGGGGGCTATCTGTATTGGATGGCGTTTTTGGTTCCGTCATGGCTGCGTTAATCGCAGTTTTACCAACAGCTCTTAAGCCTGCATTACAAGCATTTAGAGAGTTGCCTGGGGTTGGCATTGTGATTGTTGTGGCGATTATTTTCACCACAGGTATTTTTGCAGCTAATTTTGCTGGCCAATGGTGGATCGCTTTATGGGATCGTTTAATTGCCCATATTCCCATTGTTAAATCTATTTACTCAAGTGTTAAACAGGTATCGGATACTTTATTCTCAAGCAAAGGGAATGCGTTTAGAAAAGCTGTATTAATTCCCTATCCAAGAGACGGTTCTTGGACGATTGCGTTTGTGACTGGTAATCCAGCTCAAGAAATTAAAGATAAGTTAGGCAAAGAGCACGTAAACGTGTTTTTGCCAACGACACCTAATCCGACATCCGGTTTTTTTATGGTTGTTCCAGTTGCGGACATCATTGAATTAGATATGAGTGTTGAGTCAGCGCTCACACATATCGTCTCCATGGGATCAGTTCCCCCTAATCATCACGTTCCACCATCAGTAAAGTAGGAAGTTTTATGCCAATGCGTAGCCATCAGTGCGGGCAAGTTACAGAAGCCCTTATCGGTCAACAAATTACATTAGCCGGTTGGGTTAATCGTCGCCGTGATCATGGCGGAGTTATTTTTATTGACTTAAGAGATCGCGACGGGTTTGTTCAAGTTGTCTGCGATCCTGATCGCGCAGAGATGTTTAAAGTGGCAGAAGAAATTCGCAGTGAGTTTTGCGTGCAGATTATTGGCTTGGTAAGAGCTCGTCCAGCTGGAACTGAGAATAATGATTTGGTTAGCGGTAAGGTTGAGATTTTGTGTCATGAGCTTAATATTCTTAATGCTTCAGTGACGCCACCATTCCATTTGGAAGACGACAATCTTTCTGAAACAACTCGTTTGACACATCGTGTTTTAGATTTGCGCCGTCCACAAATGCAAAAGAATTTACGTTTGCGTTACAACGTGGCCATGGAAACGCGCAGATATTTAGATACTGCAGGTTTTATTGATATTGAAACACCGATGTTAACTAAGAGCACGCCTGAGGGTGCTCGTGACTATTTGGTGCCTTCTCGTGTTCATGATGGCCAGTTTTTTGCGTTGCCACAATCGCCTCAATTATTTAAACAATTATTAATGGTGGCGGGTTTTGATCGCTACTATCAGATTACTAAATGTTTCCGTGATGAAGATTTACGTGCTGATCGCCAGCCTGAATTTACACAAATCGATTGTGAAACAGCCTTCTTAGACGAATACGATATTCGTGATCTATTTGAAAACATGGTGCGCCATATTTTCAAGACAGTCATGAATGTGGAGTTAGCTAATCCATTCCCAGTGATGCCTTACTCAGAAGCGATGGCTCGTTTTGGATCTGATAAACCAGATTTGCGTGTGAAGTTAGAGTTCACAGAGTTGACAGATGTAATGAAGGATGTCGACTTTAAGGTTTTCTCAGGCCCTGCTAATCAAGAAAATGGTCGTGTAGTTGGTTTGCGCGTACCAGGTGGTTCAGAAATTAGCCGTAGTGAGATTGATGATTACACGCAGTTTGTGTCTATCTACGGTGCAAAAGGCTTGGCGTGGATTAAGGTCAATGAACTTGCTAAAGGCCGCGATGGTTTGCAGTCTCCGATTGTTAAAAATTTACATGATGCAGCTGTTGCAGAAATCTTGGCTCGTACTGGAGCACAAGATGGTGACATCATTTTCTTCGGTGCAGATAAGGTTAAAGTTGTTAATGATGCAATTGGTGCCTTGCGTTTGAAAATTGGACATTCTGACTGGGCTAAACAAAAAGGTTTAATGGAGCAGGCTTGGAAGCCAATGTGGGTCGTTGATTTCCCAATGTTTGAGTACGACGAAGACAATGCTCGTTGGGTTGCATGCCATCATCCATTTACAAGCCCTAAAGATGAGCATTTAAATTACCTTGAAACAGATCCTGGTAAGTGCTTGGCTAAGGCTTATGACATGGTATTAAATGGTTGGGAAATTGGTGGCGGCTCCGTTCGTATTCACAAAGAGGCCGTGCAAAGCCAAGTCTTCAGAGCTCTAAAGATTGGCGCAGAAGAGGCTCAAGCTAAATTTGGTTTCTTGCTAGATGCGTTGCAGTATGGCGCTCCTCCACACGGTGGTATTGCATTTGGTCTAGATCGTATTGTGACGATGATGACCGGCGCAGAATCTATTCGTGATGTGATTGCTTTCCCTAAAACACAAAGAGCTCAGTGTTTATTGACGCAAGCTCCAAGTGCTGTAGATGAAAAGCAATTGCGTGAGTTACATATTCGTTTGCGTAACACACAGGTTCCTGCATGAAAATCCCAGTCTCGGTTCTAGTCGTTATTCATACGGCTGGAAGCGAGGTACTGTTGTTGGAACGAGCGGATCATCCAGGTTATTGGCAGTCGGTAACGGGTAGTTTAGATGCGATGGATGAGCCCCTTATTAAAGCTGCCGCAAGAGAGTTATTAGAAGAGACAGGCATTGATGTTGATCAATTGCCATCGGGCGCTTTAAGGTCTATGGATCATTCTGTGGAATATGAAATCTATCCACAATGGCGCCATCGTTATCCTCCCGGAATTGTTAAAAATACAGAATATTGGTTTGAGCTTGAATTACCTAGCCGTATGCCTGTCACGCTTGCCCCAAGAGAACATACGTCATTTCGATGGGAATCTATTTCAGTGGCCGCATCCCTTTGTTTTTCACCGAGTAACCAAGAAGCAATTTTGCGTTTAAAAATAAAATAGAATTTCAATATGTCTCTGCTACGTAAAGATCGTTGGCAAAATATTGATCACTTAGTGCTTCTTGAGGGCGGGGCTACTTATTTCCCTACAGTTGAAAAACATCTTCAAGCCGCCACAAAAAATATTTATTTAGAAACTTATATTTTTTCTGCAGATGAAAAAGCTAAGCGGATAAGTGATTTGTTGTGTTTGGCAGCAAGGCGTGGTGTTGAGGTTAAGTTAATTGTCGACTGGCTAGGTTCTGCACCGTTATTGTTTGAGGATGAGTTGCTGCGAAGTGGAGTTGAGATCTGCTATTACAACAAAGGGTGGTTTGGAAGATATGGGTTCTCTAGGACTCATCGAAAGCTTTTGGTGATTGATGAAAGTGCTGCCTTTGTGGGTGGTATTAATATTTGTGATGATCATTTAGATGCTAAAGGTCAGCCAATTGGAGGTGTGCGCTGGGATTTAGCAGTTCAAGTATCTGGTGAAATAGTAGAGGATGTGCATGCTGCTTTTCTGAGACAGTGGCAAAGGCTAGAGGTTGGAGCTTTGCATCCAAAAAACATTATTAAGAGAATTTTTCAACAAGAGTTACCTTGGACTTCTAAGCATTTTTTAGGGATTCGACATAGCTCTAGTCCTGGTATTGCATTTATCGCTCGCGATAACTTACATCATCGTCGTGATATTGAGCGTGCTTATCTGAAAGCTATTGGGCAGTCACGTGAAGAAATATGGTTAGTCTCGCCATACTTTATGCCGGCAAAACTATTGAGAAGGTCTTTAATCAAGGCTGCTCAAAGAGGCGTGTCTGTTAATTTGTTGTTAGGTGGCGGCGAATTTGTCGCCCTTGATTGGGCAATGCCTAGCTTATATGGTCAATTTTTAGAGGCAGGTATCAATATTTATGAATACAGTGGTCATGGGCATCTGCATGCAAAAGCGATGGTCGTTGACCAACAATGGGCAACTGTTGGTTCTTCTAATTGTGATCATTTATCTTTCTTTTTAAATCATGAGGCCAATTTGGTGGTTCGCCATCATGAAGTTGTAAAAGAAATTCAGCAACGTATTTCCTATCAGGCGCACCACTTTGCTAGCTCTATTGATCGCGATGTTTACATGACTCGATCTATTTTTTTAAAGTTAGCTAACTGGATGAGTTACCAAATTGTGCGTTTTATGCTGGGTCTCTTGGTTATCGGCATTAAAGATAAAGCCTTTATTAATCAAGAGGATTAATTCTCTTATTTAAGAGTGTTGCGTAAAACATAAAAGAAGTGCATTATCCGTAAAAAGAACGGTCGTTCTATTTCGGAGATGCTATGAGTCATGTTATTCAATTATCAGGTAAAAAGCCTGGAAATGTGCTGGGTGCAAAAAAGGGTGAGTTAACCCGTGCGGCCATATTAGATGCTGCATTAGAGCTTGCCGCTAGAGATGGTTTAGAGGGGCTCACTATTGGCTTAATAGCTGACCGTATGCATATGAGTAAGAGTGGTGTATTTGCTCACTTTGGCTCGCGAGAAGATTTGCAGTTAGAAGTTGTTCGCGAATATCACAGACGTTTTCAAAAGAATGTATTTGAGCCAGCAATAGATCAACCAAAAGGATTGCCACGCTTAGAGAAAATGTTGGATCTATGGATGGAGTTACGTATCCATGAATTAACCAACGGGTGTATTTATATATCTGGTGCAGTTGAATTTGATGATCGTCCAGGCGCTGTGAGAGATCAATTAGTAGAGAGCGTTGATATGTGGCGTAGGGCTTTACTGAAAGCCATAAAAATATCTATAGCCGAAGGTCATCTCAGAAAGGATGCCAATCCAGAGGCGATGTTGTTTGGTATATACAGTGCTGTACTGGGGCTACATCATGATGCAAGATTTTTGAAATTAAATAAAAGCATTCTGTTAGCTAGCGAGCTAGTGAAAAAAATTATCAATGAAAACAGAATAAAAAAATAAACATAGTCACAGATAGAGATACAAAAAATAAAAGACATTCAAAATAAAAATATCCGAGGAGACAAATAAATGCCTACATATGTTGCCCCACTAAGAGACATGCAATTTGTTATGCATGAATTGTTAGATGTAGAGAGCGTATTTAAAAAATCGGCTAAATATGCTGAAGTGGATAAAGAGACAATTAATCAAGTACTCGAAGAGGCAGGTAAATTTTGTACGGAGGTATTGCTACCTTTGAATCAAGTTGGAGACCAAGAGGGATGTCAACGATTGGATGATGGCTCAATTAAAACACCTAAGGGTTTTAAGGAGGCTTATCAACAATTTATTGATGGGGGATGGGCAGCACTTGCTTGCGATGAAAATTTTGGTGGCCAAGCATTACCTCAATTAATTAATAGCGCTGTCTATGAAATGATGAATTCGGCGAATCAGGCATGGACTATGTACCCAGGTCTATCACATGGGGCATATGAGTGTTTGCATGCACATGGTACGGACTATCAGAAAAAAACTTATTTAGAAAAATTAGTCAGTGGCCAGTGGACGGGCACGATGTGTTTAACAGAGCCGCACTGTGGAACTGATCTAGGTATTTTAAAAACTAAAGCTGAGCCTGTGGATGATGGCACTTATCGAATTACCGGCACTAAGATATTTATTTCCAGCGGTGATCATGACTTAAGTGAAAACATTGTGCACTTAGTATTAGCAAGATTACCTCATGCGCCAGAAGGATCGCGTGGTATTTCATTATTTGCGGTGCCTAAATTATTGCCAAATGAAGCAGGGGAGCCTGATGTAAGTAATCAGGTGACTTGTGGTTCACTCGAACACAAAATGGGTATTCATGGGAACGCCACTTGTGTAATGAATTTTGATGGTTCTATTGGAACTTTGGTCGGTGAACCGCATAAAGGTTTAAATGCGATGTTTGTCATGATGAATGCCGCTCGTTTGGGTGTTGGTATGCAAAGCGTTGGTTTAACTGAGGTGGCTTATCAAAATTCTGTTATCTACGCAAAAGAACGTTTGCAAATGCGCAGTTTAAAAGGGCCTCAATATCCAGACAAAGTAGCTGACCCTATTATTGTTCACCCTGATGTAAGACGTATGCTGCTAACGCAGCGAGCTTATGCGGAAGGTGCAAGAGCATTTACCTACTGGGTAGCTTTTATGATTGATCTTGAGCAATCAGAGGCTGATGCGAAAAAGCGTGAAGAAATTGGTGACATGGTGGCGTTGCTGACCCCAATTGTGAAAGCATTTATTACAGATAATGCATTTATTGCTACTAATGAAGGCATGCAAGTATTTGGCGGCCACGGATACATTGCAGAATGGGGTATGGAGCAGTTCGTGCGTGATGCCAGAATTAATATGATTTATGAGGGAACTAATACGATTCAGTCCTTGGATTTATTGGGCAGGAAAGTATTGGGTGATATGGGATCTAAACTAAAAAAATTCGGTAAATTGGTCGAGCAGTTTGTAGATGAAGAAGGTGGCCGAAGAGATATGAGTGAGTTTATTGATCCTTTAGTTGATGTGGGTGAAAAAGTAAAAAAATTGACATTAGAGTTGGGCATGAAGGCAATGACTAATAAAAATGAAGTGGGCGCTGCTGCTGTGCCTTACTTAAGAGTGGTCGGCCATTTTGTTTATGCCTTCTTATTTGCCAAGATGGCTAAGATTGCATTAGACAAAAAAGACTCTGGTGATGATTTTTATAAGGCTAAATTAGCAACAGCTAGATTCTATTTTGCCAAATTGTTACCTGAAACTGCTTATCAAATTAGAGTGGCTAGAGCGGGTTCTGAGAGTTTGATGGCCTTAGAGGCCGATTTATTTTAAGGAAGTCATATGTCTGCGTTTCAAATCAAAAAAGTAGCGGTGTTGGGTGCGGGTGTTATGGGGGCTCAGATTGCAGCACATTGTGTGAATGCCAATGTGCCCGTAATTTTGTTTGATTTGCCCACGACATCTAAAGATGGTCATCCTGTAGATAAAAACTTAATTATTAGAAAAGCGCTAGATAACCTAAAAAAATTGAAGCCAGCGCCGTTAGCGAATAAGGCTGACGTTGACTTGATACAAGTGGCAAATTATGAAGATGACTTACAGTTGTTGTCATCTTGTGATTTGGTTATTGAGGCTATTGCTGAAAGACTGGATTGGAAACATGATTTGTATCAAAAGGTTTCTCCATTTTTAGCACCCCAAGCTATTTTTGCAACGAACACCTCTGGCCTTTCAATTACAAAATTATCAGAAGGGTTTTCTGCAGAGTTAAAGAAAAGATTTTGCGGCATTCATTTTTTTAATCCGCCTAGATACATGCATTTATTGGAGTTAATTCCAACAGAACACACAGATCCTGTTTTACTGAATGTTTTAGAACCTTTTATGACATCTGTATTGGGTAAAGGAGTTGTCCGAGCAAAAGATACGCCTAATTTTGTTGCTAATAGGGTGGGAGTTTTTTCTATTTTGGCGGTACTAGCTGAGGCGCAACGTTTTAATCTTGGGTTTGATACGGTAGATGCTTTAACAGGTAGTAAGTTGGGGCGCGCGAAGTCGGCTACTTTCAGAACAAGTGATGTGGTTGGTATTGATACGATGGCACACGTTATTAAAACGATGGAAGATAGCTTGCCGAATGACCCATTTGCATCCGTTTATAAGGTGCCAGAAGTCGTTAAAGGCTTGGTTGAAAAAGGCTTATTAGGCCAAAAAACCGGTGCAGGTTTTTATAAAAAGAGTGGCAAAGAAATTTTGGTTTTGAATCCGGTAACGGGAGAGTACATTCCCTCTGTTGGTGAGATGTTGCCGGTAGTGGAGCGTATTTTGAAGAAGCCTCTTAATGAGCGTTTTACTTTATTAAGAGAGTTAGATGAGCCTCAGGCCCAGTTCCTTTGGGCTATTTTTAGAGATATCTTTCACTACATTGCAGTTCACTTAGAGTCAATTGCAGATACTGCTGCAGAGATAGATTTTGCTATGCGCTGGGGTTTTGGTTGGAGTACAGGACCATTTGAAGATTGGCAAGAAGCTGGTTGGTTGCAAATTGCCCAGTGGGTTCAGCAAGATATTGATGCAGGTAAGGCTTTGTCAAAAGCACCTTTACCTCAATGGGTTTTCGAAGGGGATGTTGCCAAGTTGGGTAAGGTACATAGTGAGCAAGGTTCTTGGTCGCCTAGTCAACAAACATTTGTGGCGCGTTCTCATTTGCCTGTTTATAAGAAACAAGTTTTTAGAGCTAGCTTAAAAGGTGATGGTGCCGTTAATCCTAAAACCGCTGGCCAAACTATTTTTGAAAATGAAGGTGTTAGAGCTTGGGTAGAAGATGCTCAGAAAGATGTATTAATTCTATCGTTTAAATCCAAGATGAATACGATTGGTCCAGATGTGTTGGATGGCGTGACTCATGCTATTGATTTAGCTGAACAATCCTATGATGGATTAGTTATTTGGCAGCCAACTTCTCTAAAGTTGGGCGCACCGGGCGGACCATTTTCTGCTGGCGCTAATTTAGAAGCCGCTATGCCACTATTCATGAAAGGTGGTCCGGCGGGCATAGAGCCTTTCGTTAAAAAATTTCAGGATACGATGTTGCGCGTAAAGTATGCGCATGTGCCAGTGGTGGCAGCTGTCTCAGGAATCGCGCTTGGTGGTGGTTGTGAATTATTGCTACATGCCGCTAAGCGAGTAGTGGCAATAGAAAGTTATATCGGTTTGGTGGAAATTGGCGTGGGCCTTTTACCTGCTGGTGGTGGTCTAAAAGAGGCTGCCGTTCGTGGTGCTCAGCTACAAGAAAGATTGGGTAATGGCAATTACCTCGATTGCGTTAAAGCTTCTTTTGAAAATGCGGCGATGGCTAAAGTATCCTCTTCAGCTCATGAAGCAAGAAATATGGGGTATTTGAATACATCTGATGTCATTGTGGCTAATGTCCATGAGTTGTTGTATCAAGCACAGTTGCAAGTTAAATTTTTAGCTGCATCAGGATATCGCCCACCGTTAGAAAAAATGATTCCAGTGGGTGGCAGGTCTGTTATTTCAACGGTTAGTGGACAACTTATAAATATGTTGGAAGGTGGCTTTATATCCAATCATGATTATGTGATCGCCAAAAAAATTATTGAAGTGATTGCTGGAGGTGATGTGGATGCGGGAACTCTTGTGCCCGAGAGCTGGTTGTTAAAACTAGAGAGACAGGCTTTTGTTGAGTTATTGGGAATGCCAAAAACTCAGGAGCGAATTATGGGGCTACTACAAACAGGTAAGCCAGTTCGTAACTAATTGCTAAAGAATTAAGGATTGCATATGAAAATGATTCAAGAAGCTTATATTGTTGCTGCCACACGTAGCCCGATCGGTAAAGCACCTAAAGGTACTTTGCGACATAAAAGACCTGATGATTTGTTGGCTGAAACATTGGGCCATTGTTTGGCGCAGGTTCCAACTTTGGATCCAAAAGCAATTGAAGATATGGTGGTTGGTTGTGCTATTCCGGAAGGTCCTCAGGGATTGAATGTAGCCAGAATGGGATTGTTATTGGCAGGCATGCCCAACACAATTGGCGGTATAACGGTTAATCGTTTTTGCGCATCTGGATTAAGCGCAATTGCCATGGCTGCTGACAGAATTCGGTTGGGAGCTGCAGATGTCATGATTGCAGCAGGTGTTGAATCGATGAGTATGGTTCCTATGATGGGTAGTACACCATCTTTATCACCAGATATTTTTACAAAAGATGAAAATCTTGGCATTGCTTACGGCATGGGTTTAACCGCTGAAAAAGTGGCGCAACAATGGAAAATATCTAGAGAAGATCAAGATGCTTTCTCTTTAGCCTCTCATCAAAAGGCTGCTGCTGCACAAAAAGCGGGAGAATTTAAGCAAGAAATTTCTAAAGTATCTTATGCCACAAGAAGAATTAACGAGCTTAGTGGTCAGGTTGATGTTGAGACTGCTTATCTTTTGGAAGATGAAGGCCCTAGACTTGATGCTTCAATTGAGGGTCTATCAAAATTAAAACCTGTATTTGCGAATAAAGGTAGTGTGACGGCAGGTAATAGTTCTCAAATGTCTGATGGATGTGGAGCTTTAATTTTGGCGAGTGAAAAAGCTATTAAAGAATTTGGTTTAACGCCTTTAGCTAAATTTGTGAGTTTTTCTGTAAGAGGTGTTCCTCCGGAAATTATGGGTATTGGTCCTAAAGAGGCTATTCCAGTAGCATTAAAGTATGCTGGTTTAAAGCAGGATGATATTGATTGGTTTGAGTTAAATGAAGCATTTGCTGCTCAATCTTTGGCAGTTATAAAAGATTTGGGGTTAAATCCTGATAAAGTAAACCCATTGGGCGGAGCTATCGCATTAGGTCATCCATTAGGTGCCACGGGTGCTATACGTAGCGCAACCGTGATACATGCATTACAACGTCGGCAGTTAAAATATGGCATGGTGACCATGTGTGTTGGAACTGGTATGGGAGCTGCGGGTATTTTTGAGAGAGTTTAATTATGAGGCGTGCTCCTTCTGATGGAGACGTAGCTAGACAGATATATCGTAGTAGTGATTGGAAGGTCATTAAGAATTTATTGCCTTATTTATGGGCATTTAAATTTAGAGTTTTTATTGCACTAGCTTGTTTGATTTCAGCAAAGATCGCTAATCTTGGTGTTCCAATCTTATTAAAGAGTCTGATTGATTCTTTAAGTTTATCCTCGCCTATACATGCTTTGTTGGTTGTGCCAACAGCCTTAATTATTGCTTATGGCTTATTAAGGTTGTCTGCTTCATTATTCACAGAGTTAAGGGAACTACTCTTCTCGAGGGTTACTGAAAGCGCTGTGCGAACAGTGGCGCTACAAGTTTTCGAACATTTACACGCACTATCGTTGAGATTTCATTTATCGCGTCAAACTGGCGGGATGACAAGAGATATTGAGCGTGGCACAAAAGGCATTCAGTCACTCATTTCTTATTCACTCTATAGCATCTTGCCAACAATTGTTGAGTTAACGCTTGTCTTAGGTTACTTCATTTGGGCTTATAACTATTTGTTTGCAGTGGTTACATTTGGGGCTCTAGTTCTTTACGTCATATTCACCATTTTCGTAACGGAGTGGCGAACTCAATATCGCCGCAAGATGAACGAGCTTGATTCAAAAGCAAATCAGCGTGCGATTGATTCTCTGATCAATTTTGAGACAGTGAAGTATTTTGGTAATGAGCAATATGAAGCTTCACGCTATGATGAAAATTTGCGGCGTTATCGAGAAGCTGCCATTAAGTCACAGCGCTCTTTAGCCTTCTTAAATGCTGGGCAGCAAACTATCATTGCTTTAGGTTTAATCATCATACTGTGGTTGGCTACTAATGAGGTGGTTCATGGTTCGATGACGATTGGTGATTTGGTGTTGGTGAATGTGCTGATGATTCAGTTATATATACCTTTAAATTTCTTGGGCGTTATTTATCGGGAAATTAAACAAGCTCTGACTGATATGGACCGCATGTTTCATTTGTTGGAGACCGATAAAGAAATTGCCGATGTGCCTGGTGCAACCACTATTCAAATTACCGATGCTCAATTAGGCCCCAAAGTAGAGTTCAAACATGTTTATTTTCACTATGAGTCCAATCGAGAAATCCTTAAGGATTTAAGTTTCGAAGTTTTGCCAGGTCAAACAACAGCAGTAGTTGGGCATAGCGGTGCTGGAAAAAGTACTTTGGCGCGTCTGCTCTTTCGTTTTTATGATGTGCAACAAGGTGGCATTTATTTGGATGGGCAAGATATTAAAACAGTGACGCAAGTAGGTTTAAGGCATGTCATTGGCATTGTTCCTCAAGATACAGTTCTATTTAATGACACAGTCGCCTATAACATCGGCTACGGTAGGCCTGGGGCAACTCAGGAAGAAATTGAGTCGGCCGCCAAGTCTGCTCAGATACATGAATTTATTAGTTCATTGCTACTAGGATATGAAACGATGGTAGGTGAGCGTGGGTTAAAGCTATCCGGTGGAGAGAAGCAGCGCGTGGCTATTGCCCGAACTTTATTAAAAAATCCGGCTTTGTTGATTTTTGATGAGGCAACTTCTGCCTTGGATTCGGAAACGGAACGAGCTATTCAAAAAGAGTTGTTGGCCTTAGCTAAAAATCGTTCCACATTGATTATTGCCCATCGTTTATCAACAGTGATTCATGCTCATCAAATTTTAGTGATGGATGACGGTCAAATTGTTGAGAGAGGTACACACGAACAACTTTTGCGGGCAAATGGGCGTTATGCGCAAATGTGGCAAGTTCAACAGGCTCAATCCGAGATAACATTCGGTTATGCCAATTAAAAATACACAAGATTTCTTAAAACAAGCTTTTCAAAAGGCTTTGGGAGCTGCTAAGCCTAGTGAAATTCTTCCTGCAAGTTTGGATCATGTCTTTAAAAATAAATTATCAGGCCGTTGTTTAGTTTTAGGCGCTGGTAAGGCTGCTGCTTCCATGGCAGCTACCCTTGAAGCTTATGCAAATAAGTTTTGGCCTGATGTTCAATTAGAAGGTATGGTGGTGACCCGTTATGGTCATGCGACACCTACCCAATATGTAAAAGTAGTTGAAGCTAGTCATCCAGTACCAGATGTCGCTGGTTTAGAAGCGGCTCAAAAAACTCTAGAATTAATTAAAACGCTAGAGCCCAATGACCAACTAATTGTGTTGATATCGGGAGGCGGTTCTAGTTTATTGACCTTGCCGGCAGTTGGCTTATCCATGGATGATCTCCAGGTAACTACGCGCGCCTTATTGCGCTCTGGAGCGCCTATTGCTCAGATGAATGTGGTGCGTAAACATCTTTCCGCTATCTTGGGTGGTCAGATGGCGCGCGAAGCTGCCATGAGAGGCGCCAAAGTTGATGCATTTTTGATTTCTGATGTGACTGGTGATGACATTTCTAGTATTGCGAGTGGGCCATGTGCTCCAGATCATTCTTCATTTTCAGATGCGCTGCAAATCTTAAAAGAACATGATTTATTAAATGGTCAGATTCCACTTAGCGTCATGGAATATTTGAAGTCTGGATCTCAAGGCAATCACCCTGAGACGCCTAAGGCCGATGATCCTATTTTTAGGCAGGTGCATAACCACTTGTTGGGGTCGGCTCATGCTAGCCTTGAGGCTGCAGCAGATTATTGTCGTTCAGTGGGTGTCACACCATTTATCTTGGGAGACACTGTGACTGGTGAAGCTAAAGATGTGGCTTTCATGCAAGCCTCAATTGCCAGAGAAATTTATTTTTACAATACGCCATTTAAAAAACCAGTTGCCCTTCTTTCTGGTGGCGAGTGCACGGTCACCATCCCGCCTAATGTGAAGGGGCGAGGTGGGCGTTGCACAGAATTTTTATTGGCATTGTTGAATGCTACTGAAGACCTACCTTTGTTGTCTGCTTTGGCGGCAGATACTGATGGCATTGATGGTAGCGAGGATAATGCTGGTGGGTGGTTTGATTCTTCAGTACGAAAACTGGCGGAATCAAAAAAAATAGCGGCGAAAAAATATTTGGCAGAGCATGATGCTTATGGGTTCTTTAAAGAAACTGATGCATTGGTTGAAACTGGACCAACTTTGACGAATGTAAATGATTTCAGAATATTGTTGATTGATAGCGAGTCTTAATTCATGAGTGAAATAAAAACAATTGAGATAACCAAACCAGATGATTGGCATCTCCATATTCGTGATAACGAGTTTTTGCCAGATCTTTTGAAACATACGGCTAGCCAGTTTTCTCGCGCAATCATCATGCCTAATTTGCGGCCACCAGTTACAACCGTTGATTTGGCTAACGCTTATAAGACAAGAATTAAAGCTGCATTGCCGACTGACAGTCTGTTTGAGCCTTTGATGGTCTTGTATTTAACTGACAACACCTCAGCTCTTGAAGTAAAAAAAGCGAAAGAGCATGGCGTTGTGGCGTTTAAGCTTTATCCAGCCGGCGCAACGACCAATAGTGATGCAGGCGTTACAGATTTGAAAAAGTGTTCTGCTGCACTAGAGGCTATGGAAGCTTGTGGGCTGCCCCTGTTGGTTCATGGTGAAGTCACGGGAATAGAAGTTGATATTTTTGATCGTGAAGCAGTTTTTATTGATCAGGTATTAGAACCTCTACGCGCAAGGCATCCTGGCTTAAAAATTGTGTTTGAACACATTACAACGAAACAGGCTGCTGCTTATGTCAGAGATGCTGATACTACTCGCTATGGGTTAATTGGCGCCACGATTACACCGCAGCATTTGTTATTTAATCGAAATGCTATTTTTACAGGGGGTATTCGCCCTCATTTCTATTGCCTACCTGTTCTTAAGAGAGAAGAACATCGAGAAGCTTTGGTTGAAGTAGCTGCATCAGGCAATCCAAGATTTTTCCTTGGTACAGATAGTGCGCCACATATCAAAGGTACAAAAGAAAATGCATGTGGATGTGCGGGTTGCTATACAGCCTGGCATGCGATGCCTTTATATGCTGAAGCATTTGAAAAAGCGGGTGCCTTAGATCGTTTACAAGGTTTTGCTAGTGAATTTGGCCCAGATTTCTACGGATTACCTAGAAACTCAAGCAAATTAGTTTTGAAGAAAGAAGCTTTACTTATTCCGGATGAGTTCCCAATGGGTTCGGGAACGGTTGTGCCTTTGCGTGCTGGAGAAATGCTGACCTGGTCTATAGTCGGTTAGACTATCGGGGCAGAGTCGGTAAGGCAATCGCTGCCTTGGTAACAAGGGAGAGGAAAGTCCGGACTCCATAGGACAGGGTGTTGGCTAACAGCCATCCACGGTGACGTGAGGAATAGGGCCACAGAGACGAGCGTATTTAGTTACGGT
>Ga0228702_1000865_pt1 | contig 21424 bp, 18 predicted proteins | sample McNCre217_Aug_MG_2_FD_178018 | JGI IMG/M metagenome (GOLD analysis project Ga0228702, IMG submission 178018) | Freshwater microbial communities from McNutts Creek, Athens, Georgia, United States - 20-17_Aug_MG | ecosystem: Environmental > Aquatic > Freshwater > Creek | place: USA: Georgia...
CGAATCGCCGTCTTGGCGAGCGGCCTTGATGCATTCCTCGATTTTTTCTGCAGTCGCCGGATGAGGGCAACGCGTGGGACTGGCATCGACTTGTTTCTGCGTTGGTGTTTTTGCTAACGCAGGCATTTGAATGTCAGCAACCGATTCGACCCACGCGGTGATTTGAGCACCGCAGGCATGTTTTAAAACAGTTTTGGCGATAGCACCAGCGGCGACGCGAGCGGCGGTTTCGCGTGCAGAAGAACGACCTCCTCCTTCGACGGCGCGGATGCCGTATTTGGTATCATAAGTGAAATCTGCGTGGGAGGGCCGATAAGCAGATTTCATTTCTGTGTAGGCCTGCGGACGCTGATCCGTATTGCGAATGAGAATAGCAATGGGAGAGCCGAGGGTAAGGCCTTGTGCAGAGACGCCAGATAGAATTTCTGGAATATCCCCTTCCTTGCGTTGGGTGGTTAAGGCGCTTTGTCCAGGGCGACGTCGATCCAGTTCATGTTGGAGGAATTGGGAGTCGAGGGGCACACGAGGAGGGCATCCATCAATGATGACACCGAGAGCGGGTCCATGGCTTTCGCCAAAAGTCGCAACGCGAAAAGTGTGTCCGTGAATATTACCCATAAAAAAGAAGTAGCTTAAAAAGAGAACGCCGCCAAGCCAAGAGGCAGGGCGGCGTTCTTATGGCGAGACCGCCCGAAGTTTTAACGACGGAGGTTTGCGCTGATCTTGGAGACAAGCTGTTGGCTTTGTTCGCAATTACCGAAGAATCCGTAGAGAATGGTGACTTCGGTGTAAGACTCGTTCTTCTCTTTGTTCTCTACCTTTGTGATATTAACTTTGATTTCGATATCGCCGATAGCACGAGCAAAGACAGTCGTGTCGAAAGGCTTACCAGTAGCATCACCACGGTGATCCGTTTCGCCCATGCGTTTCATAGATTCGGAGTTGGAGTCAATCGCGCGCTTTACGGCATTAAATACGGCTTCAGGCTCAGCCTTGTAACGCGTGGTGAGTTTGCCCGTGGCGTTAGAATAAAGGGAGCTGGAGTTGTCTGGATTATCCACGCCAACGTAAGTTGTGCAGCCCACAAAGGCTAACGAAGTGGCGAGGAGGGCATAGGTGGCGACGTTCTTCATAGAGGTTTTTATCAAAGTACCCCTTAACAAGCATACCAAGGGCTTTATGGCAACCCCTTTCGCCACCGCTCCCATGAGCTAAATTGGCCTGTTTTGTAATTAAAAAGTCATTACAAATCGCTTTTTCGGTCTCGTTCAAGGCGATAGGTGCAGGATCTCTCTCTAGGAAAGGGTGACATTTAATGAAAATTTGTTCACTAATTTATTATTTAAATCATTAAATAACAGCGAGTTACATAAAATATTATAAAATTAACCTCGAGAAGCTTAGAAAGAGGCGATCCCTACCTGTGAATGGTGTTAACAATAACCTGGGGCAAAAACCTTGACGAGTGGGTGATAGTGGCGAAAAGTGGGGAAGTAGGGCGAATCAGCCCAACCCCATGTCTATTGGTCAAAATTCCAGTCTATTCACTGGCATCCATCACGGAAAGTTGGATGAGAAAAATCGTGTGACCATTCCCGCGGCCTGGCGTTTTGAAGGTTCGGGCGAGATGACCTTTTTAGCGATGTATCATCCGGCGGTTGGATCGATTGTTGTTTTCCCACCATCGATGGTGAAGCGTATCTCAGAAGCGGCCTCGCAAGTCACGGTCAGCGATCCGGATAAAATGAATGCGCTGAGTTTATTAGGCGCCAATAGTATTCAAGTGTCGTGCGATAAAGCAGGTCGCATCACACTCAACGAACACGTCGTGAAAGAAGCGAATCTGGATCGCGATGTGATTTTCAAAGGTGGTTTCACGACATTCCAGATCTCAGCCAAAAATCCGCCCAAGACGGATCGCGATTCGGAAAGCACTCGCGTGATTCTGCGCGCACTGCGCGAACTCGGGATATGACCATGTATCCAAAAGTTACTTACACAACTCACACTTTATTCACATTTTAATTTTTCATGACTAACCACGTGCCAGTCCTGTTGGAGGAGTGTTTAACACTGCTCAACCCACAGAACGACCGTGCTTATCTGGATTGTACTTTTGGTGGAGGTGGACACAGCGCAGCGATTTTAGAAAAAGCCGCGACGGCTACTGTTGATGCCTTGGATCAAGATCCAACGGCTGCTGAACGTGCACAAACCTTGGCTACACGTTATCCAGGGCGTTTGCGTTTTCATGCGGAAAATTTTCGTAACCTTGACCGCGTTCCGGGTCGTTTCGACGGTGTTCTGATGGACATTGGGGTGTCTTCACATCAGTTGGATGCTCCGGAGCGCGGTTTCTCTTTTCGTTTCGATGCTCCCAACGATATGCGCATGGATACGCGTCGGGGCAGAACGGCTGCCGAATTTTTAGAGCAAGCGAATCGGCAAGAGCTGGAGAAGGCAGTGCGTGATTATGGTGAAGAGCCTCGTTGGTTTCGCATTGTGAATGCCATCGAATCAGCCCGCGGTAGCGGACGACTTTCTCGAACCGCTTCTTTTGCTCATTTGGTAGCAGAAGCAGCTCCGCCTCCACCTGGACCACGCGGTCCACACCCTGCGACGAAAACTTTTCAAGGTGTACGCATTGCGATTAACGATGAGTTAGGCGCTTTATCCGAAGCCTTGCCTAAGGCTTTTGCCAAACTGAAACAAGGCGGAGTCTTAGCGGTTATCTCTTTTCATTCTTTGGAAGATCGTTTGGTAAAACGCTACATGAATGGTGTGAGCGGTCGCCCGTTGGACCGAGAGGACAATCGCACTCAAGATGAGCGGGTGAAGTTGGCTGAATTATTAACGCGCAAAGCAGTGCAACCCTCGGCGGAGGAGCAAAGTCGTAATCCCCGCAGTCGTTCGGCCCGTTTACGGGCGGTAAGGAGGATTGCGCCATGACGGGGAGCCGATTTTTTGCTGCGTGTATGGTTGTGGCGACCGTGGCTACGGGAGCCATTGGTTTAATTAACATCATGAAGTTACGCCTGCGGGCGGATGATGTGGGTGTACACATTGTGCGAATTGAACGATCGATTCAGGAATCGAAAAAGGAACTCGATGCTTTAAAGCGACAACGCGATTTCGCTCAGGATACGGTGCAACTCATCCAGCGAGTCGGCGATGATTTAAAACCACCCGCCCCTGAACAGGTCGCCTGGTTACGCATTACTCCAGGAATTACCGCAGCGAATACGAAAAACAAAATTGTCGTTAGTCCACGAATGACTGCGATGGACATCGCCTTTCAGCCCTTAGCGGATCAGGGGGGAACTCGTACCCGATGACTCTTCCTCACGCCAGGCGATTGCGCTTCCGTTCGCTCGCCTGGATCGTGTCCCTTTGTTTCTTAGCGGTCATCGCTCGGCTCATTTGGTTGCATTGGGTGGAAGCACCTGCGCTTTGTGCCGAGGCTTTTCAAGCGCGTAGCGTCTTTAAGGAAATCGAATGTCGGCGAGGCGAGATTCGTGATGCCAAAGGAAATTTATTAGCCGTATCCGAGGACGTTTGGGATATTGGCGTGGATCCTGAGTCGCTGAAAAAAGAAGAATTAGGTAAAGCGACAGAAGTTGCTAAAATTTTGCGCATCCTGCCTTCGGTCGTGCAACAGGCATTCAATACGACCGTGCGGGTCGATGGGGAAGGAAATGAAAGACGAGTGCGTTGGGTTGTTTTGGCCCGAGACTGCGATGAAAAAACCGTCAAATTAATTCAAGCGCTCAATATCAAAGCTTTGCGCGCGGAGTTAAAGTATCGCCGCAATTACCCGAGTGCAAGTTTGGCCTCACATGTTATCGGTTATGTTAATAAAGAAGGGCAAGCGGCGATGGGTATCGAAAAAGTGATGAATGATTTTCTCGAGGGACAAAAAGGCTGGATTGAATCGGAGCGCGATGGACGTCGGCGAGAAATTGCCAGTATTCGTTTGCGAGAAGTTGCCCCGATTGATGGCAATACCGTGGTACTAACCATCAACAGTTTCGTACAAAAATTTTGTGAAGATGCTTTAGCTCAAGCCGTGGCGGAGTATAAGCCACTCAGTGGAGTGATTATCGTGAGTGAGCCCAAAACTGGGCGAATTCTGGGGCTGGCGAACTGGCCTACTTTCGATTTAAATAAGTTTTTCGATAGTCAGGCTGCTCCGCTCGAGAACCAAAGAAATCGTGCGGTTACGGATGTGTATGAGCCAGGTTCAGTTTTTAAAATTGTTTCGATTTCAGGTGCATTGGAAGAGCGTCTCATTACTCCCGAATCGATTTACGACTGCAGCCTCTCTTCGGTGCCTTATCGTGGCCGAATGGTTTCTATGCCAGCGGACTCTCATCCTATCGGCGTCGTGAATGTACGAGATATTGTTCGAGAGTCGTCTAATCGAGGTACGGTTCAGATTGGAATGTTGTATGCTGAAAAAATGGGAGAAGAACGTTTCGATCAACTCATTCGCTCTTTTGGTTTTGGTGAAAGTTCAAAGATTATCACGGGTTCAGAAGTTCCTGGATTGTTAATTAAACCAGCCAAATGGGATGGTATCACGATATCCCGTATTCCCATGGGGCACTCGGTTAGTGTGACAGCCATGCAAATGCATTATGCCATGTCCGTGATTGCCGCGGATGGGCTTTTGATGCAACCGCAGTTAGTTTTACGGGTGGAGGATTCAAAAACCAAAGAGGTCATTTTAAATTATCCGCCACGTGCTCGTGGTCGTGCCGTGAAAAGTTCAACAGCCGCGAGTGTGGCCCAGTTATTAAGAGCGGTTTGCAGTAAAACCGGTACAGCTCCCATTGCGGATATACCAGGTTACGAAGTGGCTGGTAAAACAGGCACCACGCAAAAAATTATCAACGGTAAATATTCGAACACCCATCACGTCGCTTCCTTTTCGGGATTCTTTCCTTATCAAAATCCACGCCTTGCGATTACGGTGATTTTGGATGATCCGCAAACGGGTGGTGGCGTTGCCTATGGAGGCAAGATGGCGGCGCCCATTTTCCGTGAGGTCGCAGAAAAATGTATTCAATGGTTAGAGATTGCTCCGGTTAATTCAGCCACGCGCCTCGTGGCCAAAACTGAGCCATGATTCCCCAACTCCTAACCTCGTTTCCTCGAATGTCTTCACCTACACTCCATTCCTTACTTCAGAATATACCTGTGCTTGGTCGCTCGGGAGATTGGCAGGTTCGCATTACGGGATTAGTCACGGATAGTCGTCGGATTTTGCCAGGGTCTCTTTTCTTTGCTTTGCCAGGATTACGAACCGACGGGCATGCCTTTATCAACGATGTGATTGCACGGGGTGCGGCGGCGATTATCTCAGGTCAGCCAGTCTCGGGCTTGCCAGCTGTGGCTGCGGCACAAGTGCAAGAGCCTCGGAAGGTTTTAGCTGAAGTCGCTCGTCGTTTTTATGGTCATCCCGAATCATCGTTAAAATTGGTTGGCGTTACCGGAACCAATGGGAAAACGACCGTCAGTACTTTACTCCGTCATTTGTTACAAGCGGATGGTGGTCAATGGGGATTGATTGGTACAGTACGCTACCAATTAGGCCGTCGCTCTATTCCTTCCTACAAGACGACGCCCGAATCCGCTGATCTTGCTGGGTTTTTTCGGCAAATGGTAGATGCTGGCTGTGAAGGGGCTTGTCTGGAGGTTAGTTCTCATGCTCTGCATCAAGATCGCGTGCATGGTTTTCATTTTCAAGCGGCGGCTTTCACGAACCTCACGCGAGATCACATCGATTACCACGGTAATTTTGAAAATTATTTTCAAGCAAAGCAGGCTTTGTTTGATGGGCGAAACGGAACGATACCCGAGGTGTCGGTTATCAATCGTGATGATTCTTCGGGATGCGTTTTAGCAGAGGCCTGTCAGCGTCGTGGAAAGGTCATTACTTTTGGATTGGCGCCGGAAGCGGATCTTCGGGCAAGCAATGTCGTATTTAATCAACGCGGAGCGTCTTTTGTTGTGCATTGGGAAGGACAGTCAGCGCACTTCGTTTCTCCGCTTCCAGGAGACTATAACGTCTCAAATGTGCTTTGTGCCCTGGCGTTAGCTGCTGCGTTAGGACGTAATCCCTTGAGTCTGACGGAAGCCTTAGCGTCTTTTGGGGGAGTGCCCGGTCGAATGGAGCGAGTGGAAGCTGGACAGGCTTTTCCTGTTTATGTCGATTACGCCCACACCGATGATGCGTTGCGCAATGTGCTGCGCATGTTGCGATCGATTACCCCTGGCCGAGTGTTCTGTGTCTTTGGTTGTGGGGGCAATCGCGATCGAGGAAAACGTCCAGCCATGACGAAAGTGGTGACGGAGTTAGCCGATCAAGCTTGGGCGACCGCGGACAATCCACGCAAAGAATCCATTCAGTCGATTTTTGCGGATATGCGTGAAGGTTTAGGTTCCTTACCGAATTTAGAATTTATTCCAGACCGTCGCGAAGCGATTGGACGAGCTTTAGCCGCTGCTAAAGCTCAGGATTGCGTTCTGATTGCAGGTAAAGGCCATGAGACAACGCAGGAGTTTTTTGATACGGTGGTGCCGTTTGATGACCGTCTCGTTGTTCGACAATTGTTAGAATTGAGAAAGGGGGCCGCGTCATGACGTTTCGTTTTTCTGCAACCCAACTCGCGGAGTGGTCAAAGGGAACGTGGAATCATTTGCCCGTGTTACCGATTAAAGGTTTCACAACGGATACACGAGTGCTTCAGCCAGGAGAAATTTTTGTCGCACTCAAAACAGCCCGTCGTGATGGGCATGATTATTTAGCCGAGGCTCGTGCCCGTGGGGCAGCAGGAGCCATTGTTTCCCGATTAGTAGACGATGCGTTACCGCAACTATTGGTGGAAGAGGGTTTGCATGGTCTACAAAGAATTGCTGCGGCGTGGCGTCGACAATTTCCAGGAAAGATTGTGGGTATTACTGGTAGCGTGGGCAAAACATCGACCAAAGACCTTTTAGGAACTTTACTTGGTCCAACTGCTTTTGTTACGGAGGCGAATTTAAATAATACGATTGGCGTTCCTCTGATGGTCTTGAAACTGCGAGCCGAGGAACATCGTTTTGGCGTGATTGAAGCAGGTATGAGTCTTCCTGGAGAATTAAAAATTTCTGCGGAATTACTTCGACCGGATCTCTCGATTATCACGGCCGTTGCTCCAGTTCATTTGGAAGGTGTCGGATCTTTAGCAGGGATCGCGCATGAAAAATCTCAACTCGCAGCTGCGGTGGTTGAGTCTGGGAAAGTCATTTGTCCCTTATCTCTTCTGGCTTGGCCACACTTTGCTCAATGGGCGAAGCGGACGATTGCGGTTCAGTTTATTGGCGAAGAGAGGGTGGAGGCGGTTCCTGCGAAAACCGTTCAGGCTTCGCTTGTACAAGAGAAGGCCCAGTTGGTTCTGACGGTGGATGGCGAATCTTTCCCGATTAATCCTATGTCAGAAGGATTAGCGCGTAATGCTGCCTTGGCTATTATCGCGGCGAAAGAACTGGGTTTAAGCCAAACGCAAATTGCTAAAGCTATCTTGCAATGGAAGCCCTCAGCAGGACGAGGAAGTATTCATGTTTTAGGTGATTCTATTTTTTATCTCGATTGTTATAATTCGAGTCCCGTTTCTCTTCTTGATGCAGCGAAATGTTTTCATCGCTTGAGTCAGGCTGATGCTCGACCACGACTATTTGTTCTCGGTGGTATGGCGGAATTAGGCCAAGAGGCGAAAGTTCTCCATCGTCAATGTGGACAGCAGTTACCCTTACGAGCGGGTGATAGTGTGATTGTTTGGAGTGGTGAGGCGGCGTCTTATTTGGAGGGCATTACCACATCAGGGGTCCGCAAAGAACTCGCCGATTCTCTGGCTGCCGTTCACCGCGTTATAGAAAGTCACTCAGGTTATATTTTTGTTAAAGGCAGTCGCTCCTACACTTTGGAGAAGGCTTTGCCTGCACCACTACAATCTCAAATTTCTTTTCATTAAAGCATGCTTTATTATCTCCATCTTTTAGAGTCCTCTTGGGGTCCTTTTCGACTTTTTGAGTATATTTCGGTGCGAGCCATTTTAGCGGGCGTGACCGCTTTGTTTTTGGGCATGCTTTTATCTGGCCCCATGATTCGGGTTTTGAGTCGATTACGTCAGCCCGAGCGATCGGCGAAGTTGATGGGAGATTTGGCTAAAGAGGGTGGAAAAGTTCCCACCATGGGTGGGCTTTTAATGGCAGCGGCGATTATTCCATCGGTTTTACTATGGGCTAAGCCAGGCGTCTTGGTTTTGGCTGCACTGTTTTCATTCGTTGGTATGGGCTTGGTTGGTTTGTGGGATGATTGGCTGAAAGTGCGACGTGCTAGTTCGGATGGAATCCCCGGTCGGGTTAAACTACTCGGACAAGCGGTCGTTGCTATCCTTACTCTCGGCATTGTCCTTTGTGATGCCCGCTATCGTTCGAGTCTCTGTGAGATTTGGTTACCCGTGATGGATAAGCCCATTTGGTCGGCGACGGTTGAACAGGTTCCCTATGCACTCTGTCTTTTGGTCGCTGGTCTTTTTATCACCATTGTGTGCGTGGGTTCCTCAAACGCGGTGAATTTAACCGATGGTTTAGACGGCCTAGCCATTGGCTGTGTAATCATTACTACCGTCATTTTAGGTTCGATTGCTTACCTCGTTGGTAATCACAACTTTGCTAGTTATTTACGGATTAGTTATGTTCCCGATGCGGGAGAGTTGGCGGTTTTTTGTGCGGCTTTAGTTGGTGGTGGTTTGGTTTTCCTTTGGCACAATGCAGCTCCAGCCGAAGTTTATATGGGCGATGTTGGTGCATTAGGAATTGGGGGAGCTTTGGGCACTGTCGCCTGTTTGATGCATCAACCTTTCTTGTTAGCTATCGCTGGAGGTGTTTTCGTCCTCGAAGCCCTTTCTGTTATTTTGCAAGTGGCCTACTTTAAACGCACGGGTGGCAAGCGACTCTTTTTGATGACGCCCATACATCATCACTTCCAGAAAAAGGGCTGGCCTGCGACGAAGGTCGTGGTGCGTTTCTGGATTCTCTCTCTTCTCTTTGGCTTTTTAGGCCTTCTCTCTCTTAAATTACGATGACCGAAATTCCTGAACAGTTGCGTAAGCGTTTGACTCGTCCTGCTGCTATTTTTGGTGGTGGAGTGAGCGGTCGTGCGGTGGCGGAAGCTTTAAGCCACTCTGGTTCAGCCTCGGTTATCTATGATGAAAAAGGGGAAAATCGTGTTTTTGGGGAAACAGAAGCTAAACGTCACGATCTCGTTATTTATAGCCCAGGTTTTCCGCAGCCACATCCGTGGTTACTTGCAGCCCGACGTGCTGGCCTCATGTGTTTAAGTGAATTAGATTTTGGCTCACTGCTTTGGTCGGGTCCGACTGTGGCAGTCACGGGAACGAATGGAAAAACGACATTAACAGAGTTCCTTTCTTTTGCCCACAAGCGCGCTGGGCAAAACGCCATTGCTTGTGGCAATATTGGCTTACCTTTAACGGCTATTGCTAACACGGCGACCAATGCGACTTTCTTGGCGGTGGTGGAAGTCAGCTCATTTCAGAGTGAAGATTTACGTTATTATTCACCCGAGACGGTTTTGTGGATTAATTTCGACGAAGATCACCTTGATCGGCATGGCGATTGTGAGACTTATTTCCGCGCTAAGTATAAATTAGTTGAACGCATGGTTTCTGGAGGAACTTTGATTGTCGGCGAATCAGTCGTGGCTTATGCGAAACAATTCGGTATTGAGCTTCCGGAAAACACCATTGTGGCCAAACGAGGGGATGTTGTTCAGACTCTGCCCGAAGGTTCAGTCTTTCAGTCATGGCCACAGCAAGAGAATTGGGCTTTAGCTGTTCGTTATGCCGAAGCCAAAGGACTTTCACGGCAATCGCTCGAAGAATCAGCAAAGTTATTCCGTTTAGCTCCCCATCGTTTGCGTAAAGTGGCGGAGGCCAAGGGAATTGAATTTTGGAACGACTCGAAGGGGACCAATTTCCATTCTGTTTATGCTGCGCTGGCACAATTTAGTATACCTGTTCGTTGGATAGGGGGCGGGAAGTGGAAGGGGGGAGATTTAAAGCATTTCGTGCAGCAGATTAATCCTCACATCGAGGCGGCTTATCTCATCGGTGAGACGGCCCCCGACTTGCAGAAATTTTTTGCAGAGCTTGGGAAAAATGCGCGGTGCTATTCTTCCTTACAGGATGCTGTGGTGGCAGCCACCAAGGATGCTCACGGGCCGATGGCTATTTTACTAAGCCCAGGCTTTTCCAGTTTTGATATGTTCAACGGCTATGCCGAACGCGGTCTCGTTTTTGAACGAGCTGCCACCTCTTTATGCCAACGACTCTAATTTCCAACTAACCCAAAACTACCATGCGACCCATCCTCACCATCAGTGCCGTTGTTCTTCTCCATCTCTGCGTGCTCGCAGTGCTTGTCGGAGTTAATGGCTGCCGAAGTACCAGTGGACTAGAAAAAGATCCTGACCTTGCTGCTTATGCAGCTGGTGGACGTGCTTCTTCTCCTCTGCCACCCGTCAAAGCCACCCCTCTGTCCCCTGTCGTGGCAGAACGCACCCACCTCGTGGTGGCTGGCGAAACTCTGACCCAAATTGCCAATCGCGAGAAAGTTCGCGTTGTTGATTTGGCCACAGCCAATGGCATCTCTCTTAATGCTACACTTCGTCCAGGGCAGAAGTTGAAAATTCCGTCTTCGGCAGCGGTGAAATCAGAGAAGGCTAAGCCTACTTCCCAGAAGTAATTCGTTCAGTCTAACCCTATCATGATTCTTGCGATGAAACCAGAAAGACCCCGAGGGCTCGGGAGTTATGCTTTCTGGATTGTCGTCATCGTGGTAGGGTTAGTCATCTTCGGTTTGGTTAATCAATACAGTGCAGGTATCTCGCTTTCTTCGAAGAATCGTACAGCGGCTTTTGAGCGGCAACTCCTCTATGTGCCTTTTGCGATTTTGGCCTGTTGGCTAACTTATCGCCTGAACCTCGATCAGGTTAGAAAACATTGGTTTAAGATTTTTATCGTAGCGATGGCGTTAATGTTTGCAGCACGCATACCTGGTATTGGTGTGACGGTTAATGGTTCTTGGCGGTGGATTGATTTGGGTGTTATTCGTTTACAAGCCTCGGACTTGGGTAAAATCGCTCTGGTTATTGGGTTGGCTCATTTGTTGGCGAATATGCAACGGCATACGCTTGGGCTGAAATTCAATGTGTTTCAGTTGAGCGATCGAGAGCCGTATCTTTTTACCCGGCGTGGGTGGATTGACTTCCGAGAAGGCTTTTTAAAACCTTCGGGTCTTATCTTAGCCATTTGTGCTGGCATTGCCTTGGGACCTGATTTGGGAACGATTATTTTGTGTGCCTCGGTGGGTGGGGTGATGATGATTATCTCAGGTGTTCGCTGGAAATATATTTTACCAACCGTTTTTGTCGCCCTTTCTGGTCTAGTTATTTTAGTGCTAAATTGGGAAACTCGCATGCGACGTATTACCTCATTTATCGATCCCTGGGGACGGCGTGAAAACGAATCGTATCAACTCTTTGAAGGTATGGTGGCTTTTGGAGTCGGTGGAATTACGGGTAAAGGAGCGGCCAATGGTCTCCAGGTGCGGGCTTATTTACCTGAGGCACATACCGATTTTATTTTGGCTAACATCGGTGAAGAGCATGGTCTGATTGGCACTTCTCTAGTGACTCTGGCTTACTTGTGTATCTTTTGGCTGGCTTATCGTGCGATGCGTTTCAGTACCGACCTGTATCGTTTGAATATTTGTTTAGGAGCTACTCTATTTTTGGTTCTCCAGGCTCTCGTTAATATGGGTGTGGTTACGGGTCTCTTACCGACCAAAGGGATTTCGCTGCCTTTTCTGAGTTATGGTGGAACCAATCTGGTGATTATGTCCTGTATGGTTGGATTAATCTTAAACTGTATTCGCGATATACAGCAGGTGCCGTTTCATTCCCGGGAGGTAAAAACGTGAGCCATATTCTTTTGGCCTGTGGAGGGACCGGTGGGCATTTAGCTCCTGGTATTGCTCTCGCTCAACGCCTCAGCCAAGAGGGGCATGACTGTCTTTTAATGGTTAGTGGAAAGGCGGTTGATGCGCAGATGACGGCAAAATATCAGCGACTAAAATTTGTTGTCGGGCGTGGACGAGGCTTTGGGCCTGGCTTGAAAAATAAAATCAAATTTTTCCCCGCTTTCATCGGCTCTCTCGTTTCGGCTTGGCGTTTGATTAGCCGTTATCGTCCACACGTGTTGGTTTGTTTTGGTGGGTTTATGAGTCTCGCACCGGCGTTGGTTTGTGCTTTGCGTGGTATTCCTGTTCTGGTTCATGAAGCCAATCGTCGACCAGGGAAAGCTGTGCGATTAATCGCACGCTTCGCGACATCGGTACACTTGCCTGCGGGGGTGCGGTTGGGCGGTGTTCCAGCGGAACGTCAGCAGGATTCAGGTTTTCCAGTTCGGCAGGAGATTACTCCCTCGGCACGAGAAGTCGCACGGCATGCAATCGGTATACCTGCGCAGGGTCGAATGCTCTTAATTGCGGGAGGCAGTCAGGGGGCAAAAATTTTAACGCGCTGGGTGGAAAATCATTTATCTGATTTTGCCGAACGCGGAATCCATGTGCTTTGTTTGACGGGTTCTGGTGGGTTGGAAAAAGAGGTACGGACGCCCCATTCTATTGTGCGATTTCAATCTTTTTGTCATCAAATGGGAAGTGCCTATTCGGCGGCAGATTTAGCGATCACGCGGGCGGGAGCGGGTACGTTAGCTGAATTAGCTGCCTGTCGAACACCTTCGATTCTTATTCCTTATGCTTTAGCGGCAGACAATCATCAAGCAGCCAATGCCGACTATTTTGTCGAAGCGGGGGCAGCCTTGCTTTGTTCCGAGAAACAGGTTTCTGAACTCGCTAGCCGCGTTTTTGAATTACTTTCTGATAATAGCCGGCTGGCTACGATGCGCGATGCCTTAGCGATGTTGGATGCGACCAATCGGTGGGAAGAAATTTATCATGAGACTGTAAAAAGGGCGAGAGCACAGGAGGAGTCTAGACTATGAGTCATCAAGAATCAGTTTGGATGCTAGGCGTTTGTGGAATGGGCGTTGGCCCTTTGGCGATTTATCTCAAAGAAGATGGGTGTACGGTATCAGGTTGGGATGACGCCACGGGAAGTCCGATGGAAATGCATTTAGCGAATGCGGAAATTCCTCTTTTGCGTGATCCTTGGGCGGCGGGGCGTCAGCCAGTATTGGTCGGGCGTTCGAGTGCCGTAAAGCCAGGTCATGCGGGATTAGCTCTGGCCGAGTCAAAAGGCGTTCGCCTTTTGCGTCGTGGAGAATTATTAGCCGAGCGAGTGGCGAATCGCCGATTCGTCGCGGTTTGCGGAAGTCATGGCAAAACCACGACGTGCGGATTATTGGTTTCGGCTTTAGCGACGACAGGTATCGATTTTGGCTATATTTTAGGTGGTCTTTTTCGCGATCCTCAATTCCCTCCGGCCCATGCTTCATCGGTCTCTCCGTGGGTTGTAGCAGAAGTCGATGAAAGCGATGGCACGATAAGTCATTTCTCGCCTGATATAACCGTGGCGGTAAATCTCGATTGGGATCACCCCGATTATTACAAAGATGAAGCAGCGCTCGAGGGGGTGTTTCGTGCGCTTTTTGAACGAACCCGTACGGCGGTCATTATTCCGCAAGGTAATGCACGATTAGAAAGGTTAACTCAAGGTTTGGCGGTGCGAGTGATTCGTGTCGGAGAATGCGGTGATTATACGGCTCAGTTTGTCCAAGGAGATGCTCAAAGCTCGCTACTTCGTCTTGGCGGAATTTTTCCTGAGCAAACCGTTAAGGTTCCAGTGACAGGAGTTTTCAATCGGGCTAATGCAGCCATGGCTTTAGCCGTATCACATTTGATGACGGGCGAGGTGGGCCTTGAACCTTTGGCGCGGTGGCGGGGTATTCGTCGTCGACAAGATGTACTTTTTGAGAGGACTGGTCTTTTAGTCTTAGCCGACTACGCTCATCACCCTACGGAGATTGCGGCCTTGTTAAAGTGGATTAAAGAAACTCACTCGGCACAGTGCGTGGTGGTTTTTCAGCCTCACCGTCATACTCGTACTCGCCAATACGCCACGGAGTTTCGTCAAGCCTTACAGATTGCTGACCATGCTCTGGTATTGCCTGTTTATGCGGCTGGGGAGGCAACGGTTGAGGGTGGGCATTCTTCGGCAGTGGTGGCGGGTTCAGCTTTGCAGCTGGTTGAAGATCGGTCGACTTTGCCGACGTTACTGGCTGCCTTAACTCGCGGTAAAGATACCGTAGTCGCTTTTGTGGGAGCTGGGGATATTGAACGCGATGCAGAACACTATGCCTTACTTTTAAGACGGGAAGGTCTCCCCGCTTTAACGGAGGATTTGGCTGAACGCGTGCAGGGAAAAATTTCATCGCACTGCGTTTTACGTGCTGCAGAACCCTTGCATCGTCGAACCACTTTTGGACTAGGTGGTGCCGCACGTTGGTATGCAGAGCCAGCGCAAGTCAATGATATCATCGTTCTACTACAAGCGGCTGGAGAGTTGAGTTTGCCGTATTTTATTCTCGGTCGAGGTTCGAACCTGCTTGTGCCAGACGAAGGCTATGATGGTTTAATTATCCATCTCACCGAAGAAAAGTGGGGTGCGATTAAACCTTTGGATGCAGAGCGTTTACAGATTGGCGGAGGAGCACGCTTGAAAGAGATTTGTGGAGTGGCGGCTCGACTCGGTTTAGCAGGTTTTGAATTTTTAGAAGGTATTCCAGGCACCTTAGGAGGTTCTTTGCGCATGAATGCTGGGGCGATGGATGCGTGGATTTTCGATCGGGTTGAATCGATTGAATGGTTAACCCCTCGAGGAGTCATTCGTTCGGCGCGACGTGATTGTTTTGATGCTTTGTATCGCGATTGTCCGCAATTACATGGGTGCGTGGTGCTTTCGGCAGTGCTTCGAGCCAAAGGTAAAGCCTCGACGGAAGAAATTCGTCAGACCATGGAAGCCATGGCATTAAAACGACGTCGCTCTCAGCCCCGAGATCCCAGTGCCGGCTGTGTGTTTCGCAATCCCCCCCAGCAACATGCTGGTCAATTGATTGAAGCGAGCGGGCTCAAAGGAGTACATGTTGGGCAAGTCGCCGTTTCTTCGGTGCACGCTAACTTTATCGTTAACGAAGGTAAGGCTAATGCTCAAGATGTCATTACCTTGATGCGTCAAGTTCGCCAAACCGTTAAAGAGAAAAAGGGAATTATTCTACAACCAGAAATCATCGCTCTTGGGCGAGAATGGAAGGATTGGTTATGACTTTAGTGAAACAAGTGGTGATTCTTTGTGGGGCTATTTCTCCAGAACGTGATGTATCGCTTCGTTCGGGACGAGCTGTGGCTAAAGTTTTGCCAGAAGCACGACTGGTTGAATTAGAAAAGAATGAAATACCCTCTTGGTTGGATGCCTCTCAGCACGTTGTTTTTCCCGTTATCCATGGCGATTATGGGGAAGACGGTAGAGTGCAGGCCGAATTAGAGGCTCGAGGTATCGCTTATGCTGGTTGTGATGCCCAAGCGAGTCGACTTTGTATCGATAAAGTAGCGACCAAAAAAATAATGCGTGAAGCAGGAGTGCCTGCGATACCTGAGGTTGCTTTTCAGGGTTCGCAAAAACCGTCCGCCTCCGATTTAATGAGTCATTTAGGAAATCAAATCATCATCAAACCAGCGGACAAGGGGAGTAGTGTGGGCCTCTATGTTCTGCAGGGTTTAAAAGAAGTCGAAGCCGCTCTCCAGCAGATACCTGCTACTGGGCAGTGGATGGCTGAACGCCGGCTGATGGGGCGGGAGATGTCGATTGGTATTTTGGGGGGTAGGGCGCTAGGGATTGTTGAAATTGTCCCTAAAACAGGGGTTTATGATTATCAAACCAAGTATACGAAAGGTTCCACGGAGTACCTTTATCCCGCCCCCTTAGATTCCTTGTTGGCTGAGCGGATTAGTCGAGCGGCCGAAAAACTTTTTCAGGCAGTGGGTTGTCGTGATTTTGCGCGGGCTGACCTCTTTCTTGAACCCACGGGGGATTTCTATTTCTTGGAAATCAATACAATGCCAGGCATGACCGAAACCAGTTTAATGCCAAAGAGTGCTTCTTGCAGTGGGCTTGATTTTGCCGCGCTTGTCCAGCGTATGTTAGCCCCCGCTTGGCAACGATCCAACTCGATCAAAACGAACCCAACATGAATTTCTTTCAAAGAATAGTTCGATTCTTTTCTCCTCGACGCGATGCTTTTCTTGGGCCGGAGAATCGTGATTGGAGAAAACTCATTCGTCAGGATGTTCGTCGTCTTCCGACCGATGATTTAGGACGCAAGCGAGCAGCTCGTTCTCGTTTGCCAATGGTTTTAGCTCTACTCTTTTTTGGCACTTTAATATCGATTATTTTTCTTTCTCTCGGGGGGAATCCTACGGCGGCAACGAATCCCGTAGTTACTTTGAAAACCGATGGATTTATTAATCTCTCCGCCGTTCAAAAAGTGATTAATAGCAATGCCGAAGGTGCGACGAGAGATGTTAGTTCAATTAAAAGAGATCTGGAGATGGATCCGCAAATTTTGAGTGCGGGTGTTCGACGTAAGCCCGATGGTTCATTGGAGGTTACCTTACAGGAGAGAGTCGCCGTTGCACGTATTGCGAGTATACCTGCCGCGGGGCCGATGGTTCTTCGACTAGTTAGTCCTGAGGGGGTGCTTTTTAATGGCAATGGTTACCCTGAACAGGCGATAAGAAATTTGCCAGAGATTGTTGACTATCGCACGTCTGGATCGGGTGACAAAACCGTGGTTGAAGGTATTGAGATTGCTGGGCCATTTTTACTTTTGGCCCGCACGTCTTATGCGAACCATTACAAACAATGGAAGACCCTCTCCATGCGCGATTGCTTTGGTGCACAGGAAGATTCACCCGGTTCAAATTTGCGCGTTACCTTACGCACGCAACAGCAACCACCTGATCGTCCATTGTTAACGGAGATTGTTTTCTCGACGGCGAATTGGCGCAATGAGCTCATTCTTTTATCACGTTTAGATATTGATAATCTTTTACGTCGTCCTGGACTCACGGCGAATGCCTATGTTCTGAAACTTTCTATCCAAAACCGCACTTCCTCTCGTCCCATCCCTGAGCCTCGTCTCGTACCCGTTACCTCCCGATGACCCCCAAGCCACTTCCTTCTCTCATCACTGTTATTGATATTGGCACGCAAAAGACCGTGGCCTTGGTGGGTCAAGTGATTGACGGAAAGGCGCGCATGTTAGGTTTTAGCGAACGTCGCACCGATGGGGTTGTGAAAGGGACGGTGACAGACTTAGATAAATTACACGCTGGCGTGCACGAAGTGATTAATGATTTGGAACGTGTTTCGCAGCGACCCGTTCATTATGTTTATCTTTCGATTGCGGGTCCTGCGGTTGATGGTGAGCGCGTTAAAGGATTCATTCCTGTACCAGCGCATGATGGAAAAGTGACGAAACAAGATTTGGATGAGGCCATTCGATCGGCCAAGCGCGTTGAGCCTCCAGCGGGACGTCTCATCATGCTATACATGCGTCAGCCGACTCTACTGGACGGCAAACAAGTTGCTAATCCCGTGGGCTTACAGGGTCGACGATTGGAAGTGAACTTTTGGCGGACGACGATGGAAGAAGGGAATGTGCGCTTCCGTGTCTCAATGATGAATGCCATGAGCGTGAATGTTAGTGAATTTATCCTCGCCTCTCATGCATCAGGCTGTGCTGTGGTTTCTGAATCGGAAAAACAGGGCGGGGTATTGGTCATCGATGTGGGTGCTGGCACGACGGATTGGATTCTATATTTTAAAGGTCATATTCTCTGTGCTGGCTCGATTCCTGTCGGGGGTGAGCATTTAACGAATGATTTAAGTGTCGCTTTGCGAATCAGTCGCGAGACCGCTGAAGATTTGAAGATTCGTTTTGCTTCTGCCTTGCATCGAGAAAGCGATCTCAATCAAACCATTTGGAAAGATGGAGATAAAGGTGTGGGCGATCAGCAATTTAATCGCGGAACGATTACACAAGTTTCATCGCTTCGTTATCAGGAGATAATGGATTTTGTGCGAAAAGATGTGCTTCGACATTTCGAACAAATTTTCCCCGGACATAGTGTAAAACTTGATCAAGCTTTCTTGCCCTCTGGGGTCGTGTTAACGGGTGGAACCTCTAATTTGCATGATGCGGCTGAAGGTGCACATCTCGTCTTTGGGGTGAGTAGTCGAGTGGGTGTACCGCAGTTTGAGAGCGAAGCTTTGCGTAAACCTGAATATTCAGGAGTGATTGGGATGATGGTGGCCGCGATTCAAGATGCGCCCCCCGTGGTCCGCCGTCCGAAGAGTTTTTGGGATAATCTAAAAAATCTCTTTCGCTTCTAACGATGTCATCCACTGCTTCCATTCTATTAGTCGGTCTAGGTGGGGCGGGTTGCTCAATGGTGGCACGTTTGGCTTCCTCGCTTCCGCCACAAGTTCGCGCGGTTTTATTGGATGCTGATTTAAATGCTCTGCAAAATTCTGCGGTCGCAGAGACTCTTCAATTAGGTCGGTCACTCACTCGAGGTATGGGAACGGGGGGTGAATCGGCTTTGGGTTTGGCTGCCATCGAATCGGAAGAGCCAGCGCTTCGTCGACTTTTTACAGGCGTACCGATTGTGGTCTTGGTCACAGGCTTGGGTGGAGGTTTGGGTAGTGGTGCGGCTCCTGCTTTGGCAACGATAGCAACGGAGGCAGGCTCAACCGTTTTGGCTTTTGCTACGATTCCTTTTTCGCATGAAGGCGAAAGACGTAAACGTTTAGCCAGCGATGCTTTGGAGAAGTTATCGGCGAAGGCTCACGGGTTGGTGGTGGTGCAAAATGATTTACTTTCTTTGCAAGTTTCTGCCGACGCTTCGTTGGCCGAGGCTTTTGCCGCTGCGGATGATTGGGTTGCTGGGGCTCTCCGTGCTCTAGCCAGTATTTTTGAAGCTGGGGCTTTGGTTCCAGTGGATCCCGCGGCCTTACGTTCGATTCTCGCTCATCCAGGTTCTCCGACCTTATTTACATCGGGCAAGGCGCAAGGGCCTCAGGCCGCTCTCCTTGCGGCGCGTGCTGCAACTGAATCTGCCTTGGCGCATGGACCAGATGTCATTTCCAAAGTGGCCTCACTCTTTGTGTCTGTTACTGGAGGATCTGCTCTCTCGGCTTCTGATGCGTTTGAGGCGGTGAATATTATTCGGGCTAAGTTCGGTGGAGAGACAACGACGATTGTAGGGGCTCGGATTAAGCCTGAACTAGGGGATGGCGTAGAGGTTGCTGTGATTGGAGCTTCTGCGCCAGCTCCCAAGGCGCCCAAAACGCGTAAGACCGCAAAAGCTGGAGATCCTAACCAAGCCTTGTTTGGTTTTGCGACGGAAGAGTCTTTGCGACGAGGTATTTTTGGTAGTGCACCATTTACCTTTGTTGATGGGGTTGATATCGATGTCCCCACTTATATTCGACGCTCCATTCGCTTATCTCCTCCTAAGTAATCGCGCTTCCCAGTTGCACCCCTTTAGCTCTTTTCTAAGTTAAAACCTTTATGGTCTCCGATGTTGCCAGTTTTCGACGCGACTTTCCGATTTTAGGAAGGTCGGTTCATGGCCGCCCGCTGACTTATTTAGATAATGCAGCTACTTCGCAAAAACCTCAGGCGGTGATTGATGCGATTTCGCATTATTATTCCTTTGCTAATGCCAATGTGCATCGAGGGGTGCATTTGTTAAGTGAAGAGGCGACCGTTGCCTTTGAACAGGCGCGAGAGGTTGTTGCACGGTTTTTAGGGCTGCCCGAATCACGCGGGTGTGTTTTTGTTCGTGGTGCGACAGAAGCAATCAACTTAGTCGCCGAGTCTTGGGGAAGGGCTCATCTCAATTCGGGTGATGAGATTCTTTTAACCGCTCTTGAGCATCATGCTAACATTGTGCCTTGGCAGATTATTGCGGAAAAAAAAGGAGCTAAAATTGTCGTCGCACCTGTTACGGCACGCGGAGAGGTCGATTTAGAGGCCTATCAAAAACTTTTATCAAGCAAAACGCGTTTGGTCGCCTTCGCTCATGTTTCCAATGCACTAGGCACCATCAACCCTGCGGTGAAAATGACTCAGCTGGCTAAGGCGGTGGGGGCTACGGTTTTGATTGATGGGTGCCAATCGGCTGCGCATTTCGCGGTCGATCTTCCCGCTTTGGGTTGCGACTTTTATTGTTTTTCAGGGCATAAAACATTTGGTCCAACTGGAATTGGAGTGCTTTGGGGTCGTCCCGAGCTGCTCGATCAAATGCCTCCGTATCAATCGGGCGGTGATATGATTCGTAAGGTTGATTTTGCGGGGACGACTTTTCGTGAGGCTCCTGAGCGTTTTGAAGCGGGTACTCCTGATATTGCGGGAGTCATTGGGCTTGCTGCGGCTTTAAACTATTTTCAACCACGTCGTGAATTAGCACATGCGCATGAGCAAAAACTTCTGCAAGTGGCGACGGAGAAGTTCAAAACAATCCCTGGTTTACGAATTATCGGTGAGGCCCCGCAAAAAGTTTCGGTCATTTCCTTTTTAATCGAGGGTGGCCATCCTCATGACATTGGTACTTTGCTCGATGCCGATGGGATTGCGATTCGAACTGGGCACCATTGCTGTATGCCCTTGATGAAGCATTTGGGTATCTCCGGAACAGCTCGGGCGTCGTTCGCTTTTTATAATACGTTGGAAGAGGTGGATCGTTTGGCTGCATCATTGCAACGAATCCAAAAGATGATGGTTTAGTTTTTTTCGATGGGGGGATAGGAGCGTCGAATCACATCGAGGATGCCTTGTATTTCATAGTTTTGCGTGGCACCCGTTAATCCCAAAACTCGGCGAGCTTCTTGAATATCTTCTGGATGGTTACCAGGGGGCCAATCAAACCACTGTTGTTCGATGGATTTTCCCGTGGCTTCGATTAAAGGCATGATGGCGTTGAGGCATAAAGTATCGACTCTTCCATCAGGGAATACGCGACCGAGGATGTCGTCGATTAACTGTCTTCGCATGCTGGGTAGGGGCATGGATGGTAAATCATTTGCCCAATCCTTAATCTGCTCACGCCACAGTGGTTGGCGGCGATTTAGCTCTAAGTATTGTGCAATTCGTCGGTAAGGGTGGCCAGCTGGGCGAAGTCCCCGTAAGCGCCACCGGCCTGATTTTTTTAGGTAAATGGCATCGACGCCGAGCAATGTCATTTGTTCGGGAGGGTAGGTGTGGGCGAGTTC
>Ga0228702_1000866_pt1 | contig 21400 bp, 23 predicted proteins | sample McNCre217_Aug_MG_2_FD_178018 | JGI IMG/M metagenome (GOLD analysis project Ga0228702, IMG submission 178018) | Freshwater microbial communities from McNutts Creek, Athens, Georgia, United States - 20-17_Aug_MG | ecosystem: Environmental > Aquatic > Freshwater > Creek | place: USA: Georgia...
GCCGGTGATGATGACGCCTTGTGGCAGGGTGTTTTGGGCTGATTTGGGCAACTGGAAGCTTTCGGCCAGTTCAGGGGTCATGTCCTGGGGTTCGACGCCGATCCAGCCCCGGGTGACTTTGCCGTCTTTCAGCAGGTCTTGCATGATTTGTTGGGCCGTGGTCACGGGGATGGCAAAGCCGATGCCCATGTTGCCGCCCGAGCGGGAATAGATGGCGGTGTTGATGCCCATCAGGTGGCCGTTCACATCAACCAATGCGCCGCCCGAATTGCCGGGGTTGATGGCAGCATCGGTCTGAATGAAGTTTTCAAAGGTGTTGATGCCCAGGTGGTTGCGGCCCAGGGCGCTGACAATGCCCGAGGTGACCGTTTGGCCCACGCCAAAGGGATTGCCAATGGCCAGTACCACGTCGCCCACCTGGAGGTTTTGTGCTTGGCCCAGCACGATCACGGGCAGCTTGTCGAGCTGGATCTTGAGCAGGGCCAGGTCACTTTCCGGGTCGGTGCCAATGACTTTGGCGACTGCACGGCGGCCATCGGTGAGCACCACTTCGATGCCGTCGGCATCTTCGATGACGTGGTTGTTGGTCAAGATGTGGCCTTCGGGGCTGACGATGACGCCGCTGCCCAGGCCTGCGGTTTCCTGTTCATCTTGCTCACCGTTGAAAAAACGGAACCAGGGTTCCTGGCTGTTGGGGCGGCGGTTGTCGTTTTTGCTGGTGTTGATGCTGACCACTGCGGGTGATGCTTTTTGCGCCGGGGCGCTCAAGCTGCCTGCGGGGCGACTCAGGGGCGAGCCGTCGGGCGCTTGCAGCAAGGTCATGCCGCTGGCGGTGCGTTGTGCGCCGCGCAGCCAGTCAGGTTGAAGGGTGGCGACGATGAACCATGCGGCCAATAGTACCGTCACGGTTTGCGAAAAGAGGAGCCAATAGCGTTTCATGGAGGGCAATTGTGCTTGATTTGATGGGCAGCTCATTTGGGTCTTCGGGCAGGGCTCATGTGCGCTTCGCTTTGCCAAATCGCCCCGTCCGCATAATCGACCGAGCCAGAACAGGTTTCAGATATTTGCGGGTACTCAGCCACAATACAAGTCTTGCCAGAGAGATGAATATGACCGATGCCAAAACCCTGGGGCAGACCCTGGATGCGCTGCTCCAACCCGAAAAATTTCGCGATTACGGCCCCAACGGCTTGCAGGTCGAAGGTGACCGTGAGGTGCGTTTGTTGGTCAGTGGCGTCACCGCCAGTCGGGCATTGATCGAGGCCGCCATTGAGGCCGGTGCCGATGCGATTTTGGTGCACCACGGCTTGTTCTGGCGCGGACAGGATGGGCGCGTGACCGGCTGGATGCGCGAGCGCTTGCGTCTGTTGCTGACGCACGGGATTCACCTGTTTGCTTACCATTTGCCACTGGATGCACATCCTGAGTTGGGTAACAACGCCCAGTTGGGCAGGGTGCTGGGTTTGCGTGTGGATGGCCGTTTTGGCGAACAGGATCTGGGGTTGCTGGGTACGGGCGAGCAAGTCTGGGCACAACCTCAGGCTCTGGCCGATCACGTGGCGACGACACTGGGGCGGTCGGTCACTTGCGTTGGCGATGCCCGACGCGTGGTTCGCCGGGTGGCTTGGTGCACCGGTGGCGCGCAAAGTTATTTCGAGGCGGCCATCGCTGCCGGGGTGGATGCCTTCATCACCGGAGAGATTTCCGAGCCGCAAGCGCATCTGGCCCGTGAGACCGGGGTGGCGTTTTTGGCCTGCGGTCACCATGCGACGGAGCGCTATGGCGCACCAGCTGTCGGGGCACATGTGTCGCAAGTGCTGGGGCTTTCGCACCAGTTCATTGAAATTGACAACCCTGCCTGAATGTTGGCTGTATGAATGCTGATTTGAACCCTGTTTTGCCCATTGTCATCACACCCGGAGACCCGTGCGGCATCGGTCCGGAAATCATTGCCCGGGCCTGGTGCGATGCACCTGATGTGGTGGCGGGCTGTTTTGTGGCCGGTGACGTGGGGTTGATGCGTCGGGCCATGGCGCTGGTGCAGTCGGTGCCCGCTTTTCCGGTGTGCGAAATCGACGCGCCTGTGCAGGCCATGCAGGTGCCACCCCGTTGTTTACCTGTGTTGCAGGCCGTACCCGTGGCCCCCGAGTTGCCCTGGGGGACCATTGATGCCCGGGCTGGACAATTGGCCGGTGACGCAGTGCTGTGGGCTGCCCGTGCGGCTTTGCGCGGGGAAGTGGCGGCGCTGGTGACCGCTCCGTTGCACAAGGAGGCGTTGCATGCTGCAGGTGCGCCGTATGACCAGTACCCGGGTCACACCGAGTTGTTGCAAGCCGAGTCGGCTCGTTATGCCGGTGTGCCGTTGGACCAGATGCCTGTGCGCATGATGCTGGCCAATGAGGACTTGCGCACGGTGTTGGTCAGCATCCATGTGTCACTGCGCGAGGCTCTGGAGGCGGTCACGCAAGACCGGGTATTGCAAACCTTGCAGATCACGGATGCGTCTTTGAAGCGGGTGCTGGGCCGCAGGCCGCGCATGGCGGTGGCTGGGGTCAATCCGCATGCGGGAGAGGGCGGGTTGTTTGGACGTGAAGAAATTGACATCTTGCAACCGTGTTTGGCCCATGCGCGGGCCCAGGGCATGGATGTGCATGGTCCTTTTGCACCCGATACCGTGTTCATGCGGGCGCGCAGGCAAGCTGATGGGCAGCGTGAGTTTGATGTGGTGATCGCGATGTACCACGACCAGGGCTTGATTCCGGTCAAGTATTTGGGGGTGGAGCAGGGGGTGAACGTGACCCTGGGCCTGCCGCTGGTTCGCACCAGCCCCGATCATGGTACGGCCATGGACCTTGCGGGTCAGGGTCGGGCGGATGCGAGCAGCCTGATTCAGGCCATCCGCATGGCCAGACAGCTGGCCCGCGGTGGCTGACCGATTGGGTTTTCAGTCTTTGGTTTTCAGGCTGTCACGGATTTCGCGCAACAGCAACACATCTTCGGGGGTGGCGGCAGCAGCGTCGGGCGCTTGGGGTTCGGGTTTGGCTGCGCTCAAGCGGTTCATTTGCCGGATCATCATGAAGATGATGAAGGCCAGGATGATGAAATTGAGCGCCACGGTGATGAAATTGCCGTAAGCGAACACGGCGCCCAATTTTTTGGCTTCAGGCAGAGACAAACCTGCAGTTTGTCCGGCCAGCGCCACGTAGTAGTTCGAGAAGTCCAACCCACCAAACACTTTGCTGACCAGCGGCATGACCAGATCGCTGACCACAGAGTCCACGATCTTGCCGAAGGCTCCCCCGATGATCACGCCGACCGCGAGGTCCATGACATTGCCTTTGAGCGCAAAAGATTTGAATTCCTGAGTGAATGACATTGAAAACTCCTCTGAAAATGAATGACAGCATGCATTGTGACCGATGAATCATCACAGTGCCGTTGTTGTAAGTCGTTTGTCTGTTTCACTCCGCTACAATCCCCGGTTGACCCTGATAACGACTTGCTAGAGGAATCCCATGAGTGACACCCCAGTCGACAGCAGCAAACGGACCTGGCTTGCAGCCACCGTTGGCGCAGGCGCCGTAGGCGCTGGCTTTGTGGCCACACCCTTCGTCAGCAGCTTCCAACCCTCCGAACGAGCCAAAGCCGCCGGCGCAGCCGTCGAAGTGGATATTTCGGCGCTCAAAGTGGGTGAAAAACTCACGGTTGAGTGGCGTGGCAAGCCTGTTTGGATCATGAAGCGTTCGCCCGAACAGCTTGAATCTCTCAAAAAAATCGAAGGCCAGCTGGCTGATCCGGCTTCGGATCGCAAGGCTTACCCCATCCCTGAATACGCGAAGAACGGACACCGTTCCATCAAGCCGGAAATCATGGTGGCTGTGGGTATTTGCACGCATTTGGGCTGCTCGCCCGGCGACAAGTTCGCTTCCGGCCCCCAACCATCGCTGCCTGATGACTGGCAAGGTGGTTTCCTGTGTGCTTGCCACGGCTCGACCTTCGATCTGGCTGGCCGCGTGTTCAAGAACAAGCCTGCGCCTGACAACCTCGAAGTGCCACCGCACATGTACCTGTCCGACACCAAGTTGCTCATTGGTGAAGACAAGAAGGCCTGATGGAGACCGACATGGCTGAATTCAAAGAAATCTCCCCCAACGCCCCCGCTGGCGAAAAATTGCTCAACTGGGTGGACAACCGCTTCCCCCTGTCCAAGCTCTACAAGGAGCACATGAGCGAGTATTACGCGCCGAAGAACTTCAACTTCTGGTACATCTTCGGTTCGTTGTCCTTGCTGGTGCTGGTCATCCAGATCGTGACCGGTATTTTCCTGGTCATGCACTACAAGCCTGATGCCAATGTGGCGTTCGCTTCGGTCGAATACATCATGCGTGATGTGCCTTGGGGCTGGCTGATCCGTTACATGCACTCCACGGGCGCTTCGGCGTTCTTCATTGTGGTGTACCTGCACATGTTCCGTGGTTTGATCTACGGCAGCTACCGCAAGCCGCGCGAATTGGTCTGGATCTTCGGTTGCGCGATTTTCCTGTGCCTGATGGCCGAAGCTTTCATGGGTTACCTGCTGCCTTGGGGTCAGATGTCCTATTGGGGCGCTCAGGTGATCGTGAACCTGTTTTCCGCCATTCCTTTCATTGGCCCTGATCTGGCTTTGCTGATTCGCGGCGATTTCGTGGTGGGTGATGCGACGCTGAACCGCTTCTTCAGCTTCCACGTGATTGCTGTGCCGCTGGTTTTGTTGGGCTTGGTGGTGGCGCACATCATTGCGCTGCACGAAGTGGGCTCCAACAACCCCGATGGCGTGGAAATCAAAGGCCCCAATGCGCCCAAAGACGCCCAAGGCCATCCTCTGGACGGTATTCCTTTCCACCCTTACTACTCTGTGCATGACATCTTTGGCGTTGGCGTCTTCCTGATGGCCTTCACTGCGATCGTGTTCTTTGCGCCCGAGTTCGGTGGTTATTTCCTCGAATACAACAACTTCATTCCGGCCGATCCGCTGACCACACCGCTGCACATTGCACCAGTCTGGTACTTCACGCCCTTCTATTCGATGTTGCGTGCGATCACCAGTGAAATGATGTACGCCTTGATCGCTTGCGTGGTGATCGGTGCCTTCCTGGCTGTCTCCAAGGGCAAGTTGCCTTCGCTGCTCAAAGGTGCTGTCATCGGCGCTGCCGTGGTGATCTCTGCCCTGATGCTGTCGATCGACGCCAAATTCTGGGGCGTGGTCGTGATGGGTGGTGCTGTAGTCATCCTGTTCTTCCTGCCATGGCTCGATAACAGCCCCGTCAAGTCGATCCGCTACCGTCCTGACTGGCACAAGTACCTGTATGCCGTGTTCGTGATCAACTTCCTGATCTTGGGCTATCTGGGTGTTCAGCCACCATCGCCCATCGGTGAGCGCGTTTCCCAAGTGGGTTCCCTGTTCTATTTCGGCTTCTTCTTGCTGATGCCGTGGTGGAGCAAGCTGGGCACGCCCAAGCAGGTTCCTGACCGCGTGACCTTCACGCCTCACTGAGATCCCGGAGATTCAAGAACATGAAAAACCTCAAGAAACTCGCACTGGGCTTTGTGATGGCCCTCGGCCTGGTGGCCGGTGTCCAGGCTTCGTCCGGAGGCGGCATCGCCTGGGACAAAGCCCCAGTCAAAACCAACGATCTGGCATCTTTGCAAAACGGTGCCAAGCTGTTTGTCAATTACTGCCTGAGCTGCCACTCTGCTGCTTTCATGCGCTTTAACCGCCTGAAAGACATCGGTTTGACCGAGCAACAAATCAAGGACAACCTGCTGTTCCCGACCATCAAGGTGGGTGACACCATGAAGGCCACGATCGATCCTTTGCAAGCCAAGGAGTGGTTTGGCAAGAACCCGCCTGACCTGACCTTGATGGCCCGTTCGCGTGCCGGTCATGGCGGCACCGGTGCCGATTACCTCTACACCTACCTGCGCAGCTACCACCGTGATGCATCCAAGCCTACAGGCTGGAACAACCTGGCTTTCCCCAATGTGGGCATGCCCAACGTGCTGTGGCAGCTGCAGGGTGAACGCGAGCCCGTCTACGAAGAGCGCGAGGAGCATGGTCACACCGTGCAGGTCTTCAAAGGCTGGAAACAAGTTCAGCCAGGTTCGATGACCCCTCAGCAATACGATGAGGCGGTGGGTGATCTGGTCAACTACATGCAGTGGATGGCCGAACCCGCTCAGAACAGCCGTGTGCGCATTGGCGTGTGGGTTCTGATTTTCCTGTCGTTCTTCACATTCATCGCTTGGCGTCTGAATGCGGCGTACTGGAAAGACATCAAGTAATTGATTTTTTTCACCCGGCTTTTAGCCGGGTTTTGCAGAGTGGTGGGTCCTTGTGGCCTCCCACTCTTTTTGATTTTTTGAGGAGCCTCCCGCCATGATGGTGCTTTATTCCGGAACCACTTGCCCGTTTTCCCACCGTTGCCGCTTTGTGCTGTTTGAAAAAGGCATGGATTTTGAAATCCGTGACGTGGACCTGTACAACAAGCCTGAAGACATCAGCGTGATGAACCCTTACGGTCAGGTGCCGATTTTGGTAGAGCGTGATTTGATTCTGTATGAGTCGAACATCATCAATGAGTACATTGATGAGCGTTTTCCGCATCCCCAATTGATGCCTGGGGATCCGGTTGACCGCGCCCGTGTGCGTCTGTTCTTGCTCAACTTTGAGAAAGAATTGTTCACCCATGTTGTGACCCTGGAAAACCGTACCCTCAAAGGCAATGACAAAGCCTTGGAAAAAGCGCGTGCCCACATCCGTGACCGCTTGACCCAGTTGGCCCCGGTGTTCCTGAAAAACAAATTCATGCTGGGGGACAATTTCTCGATGCTGGATGTGGCGATTGCACCGCTGCTGTGGCGTCTGGATTACTACGGCATCGAATTGAGCAAAAATGCAGCACCTTTGCTCAAGTATGCTGAACGCATTTTCTCGCGCCCAGCCTACATTGAGGCGTTGACGCCTTCCGAAAAGGTCATGCGCAAGTAATCTTGTCAGGAGGCCCCGATGCTCAGCGATACCGATCTCCCATCCACGCGCCCTTATCTGATTCGGGCGTTGTACGAGTGGTGCAGCGAAAATGGCTTCACGCCTTACGTGGCAGTGAAAGTCGATGGTTCGGTGCAAGTGCCGCGTGAATACGTGCAAGGCGGTGAGATCGTGTTGAACATCAGCATGGATGCCACCAGTTCGCTCAAGTTGGGCAATGATTTCATTGAATTCAAAGCCCGCTTTGGCGGCAAGTCTCGCGACATCATGGTGCCCATTGAGCGTGTGATGGCCATTTATGCCCGTGAAAATGGTCAAGGCATGGCGTTCCCTGTCAGCGATGGCGAGGCTGACTCATCGGCGTTGTCGGCAGTGGCCACGGATGAAAAGGTCGATGCAGGTGATGATGCGCCTGTGCCGCCAACGCCAGGTCGTCCAGCACTCAAGCGTGTGAAATAAAAATACAGTCCAATTGAAAACTGGCTCAAACAGCCGTTAGAATTTGGCCCGTGCCGCTTTAGCTCAGTTGGTAGAGCACCCGCCTTGTAAGCGGTAGGTCGTCAGTTCGAATCCGACAAGCGGCACCAAATTTAAAAAGCCCCAGATCCTTGGATCCGGGGCTTTTTTCTTGATCAATTCACTGTGTGTGGAGCAGAAGAATTTTGCTCAGGGTGTGCGCCCTTGCACCTTGATCCGGATAGAACTCACACCCAACCCTTTGCTGTTGAGATGCGCCTGCAATGCGGGAACCAGTTGTCTCAATTTGGCGGCCACGGCATTGGAGCTGGCCAGCAGGCACCAGCAACCGTCCTCGATGGGGCCAGCCTGCACCGCGTTGCGCAAAGGCGCAGGCAGCAAACTTCGGATGCTCTGCAAACGCTCGGAAGATTCGCGCACCAGACTGGCCAGTCGGGCAAAAGTGGGGGATTCTTCGGCAGCTTGTTGCAGCGGGATGGCGTGATGGCGTCTTTGCATGGTGTGTCTTTGGGCACATTATCCGGCAGCGATCAAGGCTGGTTCAAAGCCGCCGCAATGGCTTTGGTGCAGAGGCTAAAATCAGTTGGTTGAGCTGGCGTTGCGTGCGTCTGGCCAGTGGTGGGTTGATTGGCCCATCCCGTATTCATTGAACTCTTAACCTGACAGGATAGACGGTCTGTTTCTCGGCTTTCGGGCTGAAGGTGGATCTCGTAGACATGGCCATCCCATTCCTTACCAAAATTTTCGGCAGCCGCAACGACCGTCTGCTCAAGCAATACCGCAAAACCGTAGACCGCATCAATGCGCTGGAAACCAGCCTTGAGGGCTTGAGCGACGATGAACTGCGGGCCAAAACCCAAAGCTTCCGCGAACGTGTGGCCGCCGGTGAAACGCTCGATGCCTTGTTGCCCGAGGCGTTTGCCGTGGTGCGCGAAGGCTCCAAGCGCGTCATGAAAATGCGCCACTTTGATGTGCAGCTGATGGGCGGCATTGCGCTGCATAACGGCAAGATTGCCGAAATGCGCACAGGTGAGGGCAAAACCCTGACTTCTACCCTGCCTGCGTACCTGAATGCGCTGGCGGGCAAGGGCGTGCATGTGGTCACCGTCAATGACTACTTGGCCAGCCGCGATGCCCAATGGATGGGTAAGTTGTTCAATTTTTTGGGTTTGTCTGTGGGCATCAACTTGCCGCAGATGCAGCGCGAAGAAAAACAGGCCGCCTACAACGCTGACATCACTTACGGCACCAACAACGAATACGGCTTTGACTATTTGCGTGACAACATGGTCTATGAGGCCCATGACCGCGTGCAACGCCCACTCAACTTTGCCATTGTCGATGAGGTGGATTCGATCCTGATCGACGAGGCCCGCACGCCGCTGATCATCAGTGGTCAGGCTGAAGACCACACCGCCACGTACATGGCGATGAAGCAAGTCACGCCGCTGCTGACTTTGCAGGTCGGAGAGGCCGATCCGCGCACAGGTGAGGGCATCATCACACCCGGTGACTTCACGGTGGACGAAAAGTCTCACCAGGTGTTCCTGACCGAGCAAGGTCACGAAAAGGCAGAAGCCGTGTTGGCGCAACTGGGCATGATCCCCGAAGGGGCGAGTCTGTACGACCCGGCCAACATCACGCTGATGCACCACCTTAACGCTGCTTTGCGTGCGCAGCACCTGTACCACCGTGACCAGCACTATGTGGTCCAGGACGGTGAGATCGTGATCGTGGACGAGTTCACCGGACGCTTGATGACGGGCCGCCGCTGGAGCGATGGTTTGCACCAAGCCGTTGAGGCCAAAGAAGGGGTGCAAATTCAGGCCGAGAACCAGACCATGGCGTCGATCACGTTCCAGAATTACTTCCGTCTCTACAACAAGATCGGTGGCATGACCGGTACGGCCGATACCGAGGCGTATGAATTTCAGGAAATCTATGGCCTCGAAACCGTGGTCATTCCCCCACACCGCAAAAGCCAACGCGAAGACCAGCTCGATCGCGTCTACAAGACTTCACAGGAACGTTACAACGCGGCCATCGCTGATATCCGCGAATGCCACGAACGTGGGCAGCCTGTTCTGGTCGGGACCACCTCGATTGAAAATTCCGAACTGATTTCGCAGATGCTCACGCAAGTGAAGCTGCCGCACCAGGTGCTCAATGCCAAGCAGCATGCCCGCGAAGCCGACATCGTGGCGCAAGCGGGTCGCCCTGGCATGATCACCATCGCCACCAACATGGCAGGTCGCGGCACCGACATCGTGCTGGGCGGCAACATTGAAAAAGACATCCAGGCGGTTGAGTCCGATGTCTCGCTCACTGAAGAAGCCCGCCAGGCCCGCGTGGCCGAGCTGCGTGAGCAATGGAAAACCGTGCATGAGCAGGTCAAGGCCCTGGGGGGCTTGCGCATCATTGCCACCGAGCGCCATGAGTCGCGTCGCATTGACAACCAGTTGCGTGGCCGATCGGGTCGCCAAGGTGATCCCGGTTCATCGCGCTTCTACCTGAGCCTGGACGATCCGTTGATGCGCATCTTCGCGGGTGACCGTGTGCGTTCCATCATGGACCGCCTGAAGATGCCCGAGGGCGAAGCCATTGAGGCGGGCATCGTGACCCGCAGCATTGAAAGCGCCCAACGCAAGGTGGAAGGTCGCAACTTCGATATCCGCAAGCAACTGCTTGAATACGACGACGTGTCCAACGATCAGCGCAAGGTGATCTACCAGCAGCGAAATGACATCCTGGACGCCAGCGACATGGAAGGTCAGATCGCCGCGCTGCGTGAAGGCTGTTTCACCGACCTCGTTCGGGTGTTTGTGCCTGCCGACACAGTCGAAGAACAATGGGACTTGCCTGGCCTTGAAAAAGTGCTGGCTGAGGAGTGGTCGTTGGCGGTGGATTTGCGTGGCCTGGTGCAGGCGTCCAATTCCATCACCGATGAGGACATTCTGGATGCGGTGGTTGGGGCAGCCCATGCCCATTTCCAAAGCAAGCTCGACAGCGTTGGGGCTGTCAACTTCACCCCATTTGAGCGCATGGTTCTGCTGCAAAGCATTGACACCCATTGGCGCGAACACCTGAGTGCTCTGGATTACTTGCGTCAGGGCATTCATCTGCGCGGCTATGCCCAGAAGCAGCCCAAGCAGGAATACAAACGCGAAGCCTTCGAGTTGTTTGGTCAGTTGCTCGATTCGGTCAAGAACGAAGTGACCCGCACACTCATGAATGTGCGCATCGAATCGGGTGAGCAGATTGAGCAAGCCGCACACGACATCGAAGAGCGTGCAGAGCACATCAGCAACGTGACTTACAGCGCACCCGATGAAACGGGCGCGCCGCAGACGGTGGCGGCCGATCTGGGAAGCCTGCAAGAAACCTGGGGCCCCGTGGGGCGCAATGAACCTTGCCCGTGTGGCAGCGGTCAAAAATTCAAGCACTGCCATGGCAAACTGGCCTGAGCATGCAGACCAGATGGAACGGGCTTCGGCCCGTTTCTTTTGGGAATTCTCCAATAATGTATTTCTGTTGATTTGAAGGACCACCATGCCCGTGAACTTGCCCCCAGTGGACCCCGCCCAACTGAGCCCGATCGCCGGGGTGCGCATTGGCATCGCCGAAGTGGGCGTGCGCAAAGCCAACCGCAAAGACCTGACGGTCTTTTTGCTTGATGAAGGAGCGAGTGTGGCGGGCGTGTTCACCAGCAACCGTTTTTGTGCCGCCCCGGTGCAGGTGTGCCGCGAGCATCTGGGACAAGGCAGCGCAGTGCGCGCTCTGGTCATCAACACGGGCAACGCCAATGCGGGTACAGGTGCCCCTGGCCTGGCCCATGCCCGCCAGACCTGCGATGCACTGGCGGGTTTGTTGGCTTGCACACCCAGTCAGATCCTCCCGTTTTCGACCGGTGTGATCATGGAGCCACTGCCCGTTGATCGCATCGTGGCCGGGTTGCCTGCTGCACTGGCCCATGCCCAGGCTGCGAACTGGGCCATGGCGGCCGAAGGCATCATGACCACCGACACCCAGCCCAAGGCGGCCAGCGTGCAGGTGCAAGTGGGCGGCAAAACCGTCAGCATCACCGGCATCAGCAAGGGTGCGGGCATGATCCGTCCCAACATGGCCACCATGTTGGGATTTGTGGCCACCGATGCCAATATTGCACCGGCCTTGCTGGGCGAACTGGTCAAAATGCTGGCCGATGGGTCATTCAACCGCATCACCATCGACGGCGACACCTCAACCAATGATTCGTTCATGCTGATCGCCACCCATCGGGCGGGCCATGACCCGATCACCTCGCTGGACAGTGCAGATGCGCAAGCTCTGGTGCAGGGCCTGATGCAGGTGTCTCGCCAACTGGCGCATGCCATCGTGCGCGACGGTGAGGGGGCGACCAAATTCATCACCGTGCAGGTCGAAGGCGGCCGCACCGGGCAAGAGTGCCGCCAGGTGGCGTATGCCATTGCCCATTCGCCGCTGGTCAAGACCGCATTTTTTGCCAGCGATCCCAACCTGGGTCGCATTCTGGCAGCGGTGGGCTACGCCGGCATCACCGATCTGGATCAAGGCCTGATCGAACTGCATCTTGACGATGTGCATGTGGTCTCGCAAGGTGGTCGCCGTGCCGACTACCGTGAAGAAGACGGTCAACGGGTCATGAAGGGCAGCGAAATCACCGTGCGCGTCGGCTTGGGTCGTGGCACTGCCAGCGACACTGTTTGGACCTGTGACCTGAGCCATGAATACGTGACCATCAACGCGGATTACCGGTCATGACTACCCTGTCCAATTCCGCTTTGGAGCAACTGCTGGCCAAGGTCAGCCAGCTGGTGGATCGCATTGAGTCGGTGCTGCCGCAGCCTTTGTCGGCGCCGGACTGGGGGCAGGCGATTGCCTGGCGCTACCGCAAACGCGCATCGGGCCACGGCACGCTGGAGCCGGTGCGTCATGTGGCGGCCATGACGCTGGATGACCTCAAAGAAATCGATGGTCAAAAAGAGAAACTTCAGCGCAACACCGACCAGTTTGTGCAAGGCCGACCCGCCAACAATGTCTTGCTGACCGGCGCACGCGGCACAGGCAAGTCTTCGCTCATCAAGGCCTGTCTGAATACCTATGCAACTCGGGGGCTGCGCCTGATTGAAGTGGACAAAGCCGACTTGACCGATTTGCCCGACATCATTGAAGTGGTCGCCGGGCGTGAAGAAAAGTTCATCGTGTATTGCGATGACCTGAGCTTTGAAGACGGCGAGCCAGGCTACAAGGCGCTCAAGTCGATTCTGGATGGCACGGTGGCTGCTGCCACGCCCAATGTGCTGATCTACGCGACCAGCAACCGTCGGCACTTGTTGCCCGAATACATGAGTGAAAACCTCACCTACAAGCACACGGAAGACGGCGAAGTGCATCCGGGTGAGGGGGTGGAAGAAAAAATCTCGCTTTCCGAGCGCTTTGGCTTGTGGATCAGCTTCTATCCGTTCTCGCAAGACGAATACCTGACGATCGCCGGCCAGTGGTTGAGCGCCATGGGCGCGACGTCCGCTCAGATTGAGGCCGCTCGACCCGAAGCCCTGCTGTGGGCGCTGGAGCGCGGCTCGCGCAGTGGCCGTGTGGCTTACCAGTTTGCCCGCGACATGATGGGCCGCCAGCCCGGTGCATCGACATGAGCGGAGTGCTGGTGGCCGACGGCGAGCGCCAGCGTGCAGACGTCCCAGAGGTCGGCGCTGCGCGAAAGGTGGTCGATGTGGCTGTGGGCGTGCTCCTGCAGGCTGACGGTCGCTTTTTGCTGACGTCGCGCCCCGAAGGCAAGGTGTATGCGGGTTACTGGGAGTTTCCGGGGGGCAAGCTGGAGGTCGGTGAAACCGTGGAGCAAGCCCTGCGCCGTGAGCTGCAAGAAGAATTGGGTATCACGATCGGTGCAGCACAAGCGTGGAAAACCCAGATGGTGGACTATCCCCATGCCTTGGTGCGCTTGCACTTTTGCAAGGTTTGGGACTGGCAGGGCAGCCTGGAGATGCGGGAGGGCCAATCGCATGCTTGGCAAAGCTTGCCTGTGGACGTGGTGCCTGTGCTGCCGGGCACGGTGCCTGTGCTCACTTGGCTGGCCGATGAGCGTCACTTCACGGGTGCCACGCACCACTGATTGTTTTATTGCAAGCGGGGGTCGCCAAACGCCTCATCCGGTGGTGTGGCATCGGGCAACTTGAATTCTTCACTCGCCCATGCCCCCAGATCTACGCCCTTGCAGCGGGCGCTGCAAAAGGGCCGATAGGCGTTGGCGCTGCTGTAGAGGCTGGGGCCAGTGCAGGCAGGGCAACGCACGGTGCGTGCCTGAATGTCGGGCTGGCTGGGCGTGTTTTTCTGATCGCTCATGCGCACAAGGACATTTCAAACGGCACATCGTCGCTGGAAGCGATCAACTTGCCGTCGGCTTGCTGTTGCATCATGCGGATGACGACCAGCAAGCGGTTGCAGCTGATTTCAGGGGTGATGCCCAGGGTCGGGTCAATTTTCAGACGCAACAGCTGGAAGGTCCGGCCCTGCGGCAGGTTTTGTTGCAACTGGCCAGCGGTGGCCATCACTTTTTGGGTAGTGCCCGATTCACGCAGGATTTGCAGCAGCAATTTGATGGATTGGGCCAAGGGCGCGAAAACCTGCGTCCATTGGGTCAGGTCCGCGATGCGGCGGGCTGCATCATGGTGTTGCCAGGCGTGGTAGGCCGGCAGATCAAATTCGCAGGTGCCGCCGGGAATCACGGCCCGGCTGCGCAGCGCCATCAGGAAGTCGTTGTCGGTCAGGCTCTGGCCGATTTTGCCGGGGGCTTCATTGAGGGCTTCAAAGTGCTCGTCCAGTTGGGTAATCAGGCCATCAAGGGCCTGTTCCGAGATGGCCGGGTTGCCACGGTAGCCGTTGTACAACTGCTTTTGACGTTCCAGATCCTTGAGTACGTCCGCTTTGAGTTCGGAGCGGCTGGCCACTTCCATGATTTCAAACAGGGTGGTCAGTGCGAAATGGTGGTCCACTGCCTCGGTTCGGGGCATCAGCTGTCCCAGCCGGGCGAAGAGTTGTTGCAACCGCAAATAAGTGCGGATGCGTTCATTGAAGGGGTATTCGTACAGTATCACGCGGCGTCTTCCAGTCCCCGCATCATAGCCCGAAGTGGGTGGCGATTTGGGTCACTTGCGCGTTCAGTTCGGGCAGGGACAGGTCCTGGTTGAAGATCACTGTGTCGGCACAAGCCAGTCGCTGTACGCGGCTGGCTTGCTGGGCCATGATGCGGTCCACTTCCTCGCCGGGCAGCCCGCTGCGGGCCATGACGCGTTGGCGCTGCGTGGCCGTGTCGCAGTCGACCACCAGCACCCGATGCACCTGTTTGCGCCAGCGTTCGCCCGATTCCACCAGCAGCGGCACATCGAACACCAGGGTCGTATGGCCGTTTTGCAAGGCCTTTTGCGCTTGCTCGGCAGTTAACTGGCTGACCAAGGGGTGAATGATGGCTTCGAGCTGGCGTTTGGCTTCAGGGTCCTGAAAAATCCGCTCGCGCATGGCCTGTCGGTTCATGGCGCCGTCCGGCCCCATCATCGTGGGGCCGAAAGTCTGAACAATGGCGTTCATGGCCTGACCTCTGGGGGCAGTCAGGCTGCGTGAGATGGCATCTGCATCGATCACGGCCGCCCCTCGATTGGCCAACATGCTCGCCACGGTGCTTTTGCCGCTGCCGATACCGCCTGTCAGGCCGATGCGCCAAATGTGTTTGTGTGTCATGTGTCAAATCATCGTGAAGGGCAAAGGTCCGTAAAACATCACCCACAGTCCTGCGATCACCAAAAAAGGCCCAAATGGCATATAGCCTCCTTCGACCAATCTCTGGCGCGCACGAAGCCACAGCCCGATCATGGCCCCCGACACGGAGGCGATCAGGACCAGCGAAGCCAATGCGGGCCAACCCAGCCAAGCGCCCAGCCCGGCCAGCAACTTGAAGTCACCGTATCCCATGCCTTCCTTTCCTGTGATCAGGCGAAATACCCAGTACACCGTCCACAAGAACAGATAGCCTGCAGTGGCTCCCCACAAGGCATCGGTCAGGCTGTTGGTGGTCAAGCCCAGCGCGGCGGCCAGCAGCCCGGCCCAGACCAGCGGTTGGGTGATGTCATCGGGCAGCAAAGTGGTGTCGGCATCAATGGCGGCCAGTGCCACCAATGCGGCGGCAAAGCCCGACCAGGCCAAGGCCGTGAACGTCAACCCATATTTGGCGAAACACCCCGCAAACAGGACCGAGGTGAACACCTCAATCGCCGGATAGCGCCAACTGATGGGTTGTTTGCAATGATTGCAGCGACCTCGCAGTGCCAGATAGCTGAATACCGGGATATTTTCGTGCCAGCGCAGCACATGACCGCAATGTGGGCAGGCGGATGAGGGTACGGCCAGGTTGTAGGGGGCAGGGGGCGAGGTATTTTCGAGTTCTTTGTTGTCTTCGGTGTGTTCCCGCAAGGCGTTGGCCCATTGTGCGTCCATCATGCGCGGCAGGCGATGGATCACCACATTGAGAAAACTGCCGATCATCAGGCCCAGAACGACCCCTGCGGCCAATACGAAAAAATGATCGCCGTCCATGTCAGAACACCTGTCCCAGTCTGAAAATCGGCAGGTACATGGCGATCAAAATGCCCCCGATCAGCCCACCCAGCACCAAAATGATGAGGGGTTCGAGCAGGCTCGACAAGGCATTGATCTGGTCGTCCAGCTCGGTTTCCATCAGGGCACCCGCCCTGGCCAGCAAATTATCCATGGATCCTGTTTCTTCTCCGGTGGCACACAGTTGCACGATCATGGCCGGGAACCGGTTCGTCAAGGTCATGGCCTCGCTCAGGCTGCTGCCTTGTGCCACACGCCTTTGCAATTGGTAAGTGACCCGTGCAAAAACCACATGATCGCATGCCTGGGCGACGGGCCCCAGGGCTTCGGCCAGAGGAACGCCGGCCGCCAGCAAAGCCGACAGGGTTTGTGTCCAGCGGGCTACCACCGACGTGCGGATCAGGGGGCCGACCACTGGCCAGCGCAGCAGCCAGCGTTGCAACCAGGTTTTCAGCGGCATGTCGCGGGCGCTTGGCCTTCGCCACACCGCCGTGCCGCACAGCGCACACAGCACCAGCCATGGCCAGGACAGGCTCAAGCCTTCGCTCAAGGTGATCACCACTTGGGTGGCCCAAGGCAAATCGGCTCCGAACGACTTGAAGACATCCTGAAACACGGGCACCACAAAGACCAAAATCAGTGCCAGCACCGCCAGGGCCACTACGATGACCGCGCTGGGATAGACCAGCGCCGAGCGCACTTGCGATCGCAAGGCGTCATTTTTTTCCAGCGTGCTGGCCAGTCGCTCCATCATGGTGTCCAAAATGCCTGCGGCCTCTCCGGCCTGGACCATGCTGAGATAAAGACCCGAAAAATGGGCCGGATGCTGGGCGAGTGCTTCGTGCAGCGGCAAACCCGATTCCACCTCGGTTTGCACGTCCTGCATGATGTCGGTCAGCGCTGCAGACGGCAGGCTGCGGGTGAGCATGTGCAGAGCCTGCAACAAGGGCACCCCGGCTTTGAGCAGGGCGGCCAATTGGCGTGTCATCGGCGCCAGGGCCTTGCGTGGGACGGTTGCCGAGGTGTCCCACCAAAGCCTTTGCATTTGGATGTTGTCGAGCCCTTGTCTGCGCAACTGGGCACGTGCCAGGTGGACGTCACCTGCGCTCAGTCGACCTTGCACAGTCCGGCCATGACGATCCATGGCTTGCCAGGCAAAGCGCTGTGTTGAGCTTTCGCGGTCAGGCGTGCTCATGCGCCATCCCGTGTGGCGGCAAGAACCTCATCCAGTGAGGTGATACCTTGCAAGACCTTGCGCAAACCAGCCAGCCGCAATGTGACAATGCCCTCGGCCTGGGCTTGAAGCGCCAAGGCCTGGCTGCCTTGGTCGCGCAGCACCAGATCCTGCATGGCAGGGCTGACCGGCATGACCTGAAAAATGCCGGTGCGACCGGAGAATCCTTTGTGACAGTGTGCGCATCCCGCGGGGACGAACACCCTCACACGCTCACTCAGGATGGGGGTGCGCGGCCATCCTGCCTCAATCAGTACTTTGGACGGAAGGTCCTGTGCCTGCTTGCAATGTGAGCACAGACAGCGCACCAGGCGTTGCGCCGTGATCAGGGTGACGCTGGCGGCAATGTTGTAAGGGGCGATGCCCATGTTGCGCAGCCGCGTCAGGGTGCCCGGCGCATCGTTGGTGTGCAGAGTGGACAGCACCAGGTGTCCTGTCTGGGCCGCTTGGATGGCAATGTTGGCGGTCTCCAGGTCTCTTACTTCACCTACCATCAGGATGTCGGGGTCTTGCCTTAAAAAGGCACGCAAGGCCACCGCAAAGGTCAAGCCTGGTTTGTCTTGCACATTGACCTGGTTGATGCCTGCAAGCTGGATCTCACAGGGGTCTTCGACCGTGGCAATGTTCACTTCAGGGGTGTTCAGCAGGTTCAAGCTGGCATAAAGCGACTGGGTTTTGCCCGAACCTGTGGGGCCCGTGACCAGCACCATGCCGTGTGGCTTGTGGATGGCCTCGGTGAATCGCGCCAAGTCTTCAGGCTCATAACCCAGTTGCGTCAGATCCAGCTGGGCCTGCGCCGAGTCCAGCACACGCACCACCAGTTTTTCGCCAAACAGGGTGGGCAGGGTGCTGACCCGCAGGTCGAGTTCACGGCCCGTTGGCAGTTTCAGCTTCATCCGTCCGTCTTGGGGCAGACGTTTTTCTGCGATGTCGAGGCGTGACAAGACCTTGATGCGCGATGACAACCGGTCTTTGAGGGCCATCGGCGGCGTGTCGGTCTCGCGCAATTCGCCGTCAATGCGCATCCTGACCCGGTAACGGTGCTCATAAGGTTCAAAGTGCAGGTCCGATGCTTTCAGGGTCACGGCCTTTTCAAACAATTGCTGCACATAATTGACCACTGGCGCGTCTTCGATGGCCCCGATGCCAGGGCGAATTGAGCTGTCCTGCATTGCGCACCCCTTTGATATATTGAATTCTTTTGTATTCAATATATTGAGATGCAACGAGCCTTTTGTAAATGCAGGAAAGCGCGCGTACAAACCCTGATGTGGCCTGCCAAGTCCTCGCAAAAAACAAAAAGCCGCTTCATGAGCGGCTTAGGTGAGGGGGAATGGTCGGGGTGAGAGGATTCGAACCTCCGGTCTCTACGTCCCGAACGTAGCGCTTTACCAGACTAAGCTACACCCCGATCAATGCTGAAAATTCTAGCAAACCTCAGGCGAGCACTGGGTGCGACCGATGAACGGTCGCACAGGCGCGGTTCTTCAGAAACTCAGTCGGCCGCTGGGGGCTGGGCTGCCAGGGCTTTCTTGCGTTCTTCAAGGCAATGCTTGGCGTGAGATAGGCAGATTTCCAGGTCCTGGATGGCGATTTCATAGGCCCCGTAGCTGATGGCGATGTTGCCTTGGTTTTCAAACAGGATGCGGCCATCGGCCTGGACTTCTTTGATGAAGCCGATGCAAAGGTGAAAGCCGTTGTCGTCCTGGAAAGGAACCAAGCGTGCTTCGCGCTGGGGCGCTGCGGTTGGGGTGCTCATCGTGCAGTCTTTCTTTTTAATTGAATAACAGCACTCTATCAGTTCAAACGGTGTTTTTTGAGGTCGTTCGACCCCTCAAGTGGGATGAGGTAGGCTAAAATTACGAAAATTGATGAATTCACATGCGTACCATTTTGCTCGTTGAAGATGAAACCCTGTTGAGGGAAGGTGTCCAGGAGATCCTTGAGGCTCATGGCTATAAAGTCATTGGCGCGGGAGATGGTCTGGAGGCACTTGAGTGGCTGGACAGTGCACCAGTGGACTTGATCGTCACCGATCTGGTCATGCCCAAAATGAACGGTGTGGATTTCGTGGATCAAGTCAGGCTCAAGTTTCCTGATTTGCCCATCATCGTGGCTTCGGGCAGCCCCAAGTCAGTGACCAAGCGCCTGGGCATTGATTCGATTGATATTCCCGCGGCCAATTCCAGCATCCACAAGCCATTCCGTGGCATTGACCTGGTGGACAAGGTCAAAGAACTCTTGCCCGATTCCATGCTCTGATGACGCGTGCGGCTTGCACAAGCCGCGCCTCACTTTGATCGGTCAGTCTGGCTGAATCCCAACTCAGCAAATGCGCCGGGCAATTTTGTGAGCAGGCGATGTCGGGTCGATATCCAGCCACTCGTGCAACATCCCCTGTTTAAGTACTTGCTGCCCGCTCAGCATGGACCCGCTGTGGTAGGTCACGTGCATGATTCGGGCCATGTTCATTTTGCAGTTGACCTGGACCTGTGATTGCACCGACAGGTAGGTGGTTTTGCCGTCTGCGGTTTGTTGGGGTTTTTTGTAATCCAGCAAGCCCCAGACTTTTTTCTTGCCATCTTCTTCAGTGATCGACTTGGGGTCGATGTAAAACAAGCCTTGATCGCTCAATGTGATGGGTTCCCATTTGGCTGCCCATGCTGCGTTTGGAAGCATGCCCAAAAGTCCGATCACCCCCCACACAGTACAGGCGAGTTTTTTGTGTGTGTGCATGAAGTTCAGACCCGACGGTTGAGCAATTGCGATGCCAGCACCACCATGGCTTGGCGATGTGCGTTGTCGGGCAGTTGCATGGCGGAGTCAATGGCGCGTTGCGCTTCAGCGGCCGCAGCATCACGGGTGGCGTCCAGGGCGCCGGTTTCGCGCACGATGGCAATGATCTCTTGCAACTGATCGACGCTGCCGGTTTCTATGGCTTCGCGCACCGTTTGGCTTTGGTTGGGTGTGCCTCGTTGCATGGCCAAAATCAGGGGCAGTGTGGCTTTGCCTTCGCGCAGGTCATCGCCGAGGTTTTTACCCATTTCGGCCGAGTTGCCGTCGTAGTCGAGGACGTCATCAATGACCTGGAATGCGGTGCCCAAGGCTTGCCCGTAATCAGCGCAGGCGGATTCGATGGCGGTCGGGCTGCCTGCCAAAATCGCTCCCAAGCGGGCGCTGGCTTCAAACAGCTTGGCGGTTTTGGAGCGAATCACACGCAGGTAGCCTTCTTCGTTCAGTGAGGCATCGTGCATGTTCATCAGTTGCAGCACCTCACCTTCGGCAATCACATTGGTGGCGTCAGCCAGTGTTTGCATGACGCGCATGCTTTGGGCGTCCACCATCATCTGGAATGCCCGTGAATACAAAAAATCACCCACCAGCACGCTGGCTGGGTTGCCAAAGTTTTCGTTGGCCGTGGGGCGACCGCGCCGCAGGGTGGATTCGTCCACCACATCGTCATGCAGCAAGGTGGCGGTGTGGATGAACTCGACCACTGCCGCCAGGTTGTGACGTTGTGTATCGCTATAGCCCAATGCCCCGCAGGTCAGCAGCAGCAAGACCGGTCGCAGGCGCTTGCCGCCTGCCGAGATGATGTAGCGTGCCACCTCCCCAACAAGGGGTACCCCGGAGTCCAGGCGCTCGGCAATGACACGGTCTACGGCGGCCATGTCAGAGGCGACCAAGGCAAGAACGGAAGCGGTGCTGTTTTCGGAGGCAGACAACTTGGGTATCCGGATAAGGGTTTGCCCCGCCATGGGCTGAAGCAGGGTATAAAACCCGTTCATTATAGGGATCCCCCTTTGAGATTACTTGGTCAAGGATCTTGGATGGTGCGCTTGGCTTGCTGAGATGTTGATGCCGTGCTAGAATCTTGGGTTCCTTGGGATAAGCCCTTGGAAACTTCCATTCAAAGAGGTCATTTATGTACGCGGTCATAAAAACCGGCGGCAAACAGTATCGTGTTGCTGCTGGCGAAAAAATTAAAGTAGAACAGATTGCTGCGGACGTTGGCCAGGAAA
>Ga0228702_1000868_pt1 | contig 21329 bp, 17 predicted proteins | sample McNCre217_Aug_MG_2_FD_178018 | JGI IMG/M metagenome (GOLD analysis project Ga0228702, IMG submission 178018) | Freshwater microbial communities from McNutts Creek, Athens, Georgia, United States - 20-17_Aug_MG | ecosystem: Environmental > Aquatic > Freshwater > Creek | place: USA: Georgia...
CAGATGAAAGCCCTCTGCCGCCGCCCAAATTGGCTGTTCCGTCCAGGCCCGCGACAAATAGGGCATCCTTACGCTGGGCATCATCGCCACAATGATATCCAATTCATCAGCGCGTAAATGCTGATGCAACTCGCGGCTAAGATCGCAGTGAATCTCCAGTTCTGTCTGCGGATTTTGCGCAATAAAGCGCGTCAACGCGCCTTGCAAAAACGCCACTGCATAATCGGTTGGCAGGCCAATCCGCAGCACTCCGGTTTTTGCCGACCGGTGGAAATAGCTGACCGCCTCGTCGTTGATCCGCAGCATTTCCCGCGCATAGCTTAGCAAGGATTCCCCCGCCCGCGTTGGTAAAATGCTACGCCCTTCCTGCGCCAAAAGCGGCGCTCGCACCAATTCTTCCAACCGCTGTATCTGCAAGGAAATAGCCGGCTGGCTGCGCCCAAGCACCGCGCCCGCTTTCGAATGTCCGCCCAATTCCACCACCGCAACAAAGGTGCGCAGCAAATCGGTCGGAAGATTGGTAATGCTGGCCATCCATTTGGCTCCACAATTCAGGGATTGTTACTATCTATTGTTCTTGCAACCAGTCTACACCCTACCTTGCCCTGACACAGAACGTCAGAGGGTTTGACATGCAAGCGACCACCGCCTTTGCCTCCGAAATGACTTGGCCGGCATATGACGCGGCCGTCAAAAACGGCGCCACGCCCATTCTTATTCCCTTGGGCTCGATGGAGCAGCACGGCCACCACATGCCCCTGCATGTAGATGTGCTGTTGCCGACAGAATTCGCCCGCCGCGCCGCGATCGAGGTCGGCGGTCTGGTCGCGCCCGCCTTCACCTATGGCTACAAATCGCACCAGAAATCGGGCGGCGGTAACCATCTGCCGGGCACCACAAGCCTTGATGGCGCCACTTTGGTTGCCGCTCTGCGCGATGTGATCAAGGAATTTGCCCGCCACGGTGTGCGCAAGATTTGCTTGGTGAATGGCCACTTCGAAAACTCGTGGTTCATCATCGAAGCCATTGATTTGGCTTTGCGCGAACTGCGTTGGGATGGCGTAACGGATGTTAAAATCGTCGTGCTGTCCTACTGGGATTTTGTCGGGCCAGAGGCCTTGGCACAGCTTTACCCCAACGGCTTTCCGGGGTGGGAGCTTGAACATGGCGGTGTGCTGGAAACCTCGCTGATGCTGGCGCTGCACCCTGCGCTGGTGCATCTGCACGCGGCGGTCGATGTCGCCCCGGCGACCTTCCCGCCCTACGATGTCTACCCCGTCAAACCCGATTGGACTCCGCCCAGCGGCACCCTGTCGTCGCCCAAAGAAGCCTCGGCTGAAAAGGGTCAAATCCTGTTGCAGGTTTGTACCGCAGGCATCGTCAAGGCTTTGGTTGCCGAGTTTGGCTGATTGCCTGTTCGCAGCACTACACCGACCAAAACGGGGGCATCGCAAGCCCCCGTTTGCAGTTTCACCACGCAATTCCGGCCGCACCGTCAGCCCCGCAGCACATTATGGGCGGGCCCCAACGGAAAGCCGGTAATATTCTCGGCGCCTGTTTCGGTCACAACAAGAATGTCGTGTTCGCGGTAGCCACCGGCGCCAGCCACGCCAAGCGGAAGCATCACCATCGGCTCCATCGAAACCACCATCCCCGGTTGCAACTTGGTATCAACATCTTCGCGCAATTCTACACCCGCCTCGCGGCCGTAATAGTGGCTCAGTACCCCAAATGAATGGCCATAACCAAAGCTGCGATATTTCAGCAAATCCCATTGGCGATACATATCGTTCAACTCTTGCGCGATGTCATTGCAGCGCGCACCGGGCTTGATCAACTCTAATCCTCGCCGATGCACGGCAACATTCTTTTCCCAAATGCGCAGGCTTGCCTCGTCAACGCTTTCACAAAACAACGTGCGTTCAAGCGCGGTGTAATAGCCAAAGATCATCGGAAAACAGTTCAGCGATAAAATATCGCCCGATTTAATCCGCGTGTTGGTGACAGGGTTATGCGCGCCATCAGTATTGATCCCCGATTGAAACCAAGTCCAACTGTCCATCAATTCCACAAAAGGGAAGGCGTTGGCAATTTCACGCACCATCGCCGCAGTCGCGGCCAGCGCCACCTCATGCTCTGGCACCCCAGCCCCTACCGCTGCAACCGCGGCCGCCCCTCCAATGTCACAAATACGGGCACCTTCACGGATAAGCATCTGTTCTTCCACAGATTTTATCGTCCGCATCCACATTGACGCCTTGCCAACATCAACAAACTCTACCCCCGGCAGCGCGGCCTCAAGGTTCTGCCGCAGCTCTATCGAAACATGATCAAACTCTATCGCCAGCCGTTTGACACCGGGGGTCAACTGCCGCACCGCCCGATAAAAATTGTCCCGCCGCCAATCGGTGTAGGTGATATTGCCACCAAAACTGCGCCGCCACGGCTGCCCGCCGTCAATTCCGGCAGAGATTGTCGTGGCAGCCATTTCGCTAATAACCATGCCGTATTTGCGGCCAAACGAACAATAGAGCCAACCCGAATAGTAATTGATGCACTGCAACGACGTTAAAAGCGCCGCATCAACCCCCTGCTCGGCCATCCACCTGCGCAATGCGTCCTGCCGCCGCGACATTTCGGCGTCGGAAAACGGCGAATAATCCTTTTCGCCGTTATGCCACTCCACCACATGAAGCATATCTTCGGTCATGTTCGCTCCTGCAAAAGCACTGCGTTTATGTCGAACAATATGATCCGGCGAAGGCTGCGCTAAATTTATAGAAGCAATATCAGCATTTGAATTTCGCCACTTTTGCGCCCATGCGCCGAAATTCAAAGCCGATCCAAAATGCTTTCGCCGCTAAATCGATTAGCAAAATCTTCATGTTTTTTTGTCACCAACAAACTCTAAGGGGTGCACAGTTTGGCAGCCTTTGGACGGGTCGGGGAAAGAGGTGTTAGGTGTGGGGCAGCAATCGGCAACCTTGGTCACATCGCTGCGGCAAGCTGGCATTGATGTGCTGGGCGGGCTTTCTGATCGTCTTGCGCAGTTGCGCGATCTGCTTGCTGCCGTTTCGGGTACGTTCTTTGCCTTGGCCAACGTGGGCGCTGGTCAGGCCGATGGCCTTGATTTTACACAGATCGCCGAACTTTTGCTAAGCATCTGCGACCAACTTGATGGTTGGGGCAGCGAAGCCGTCAACACAGATGCCTTGGAACAGCTGGCGCGCTCTGGCTATGCGCTGCGGTCGCTGGAACAGCAGGTAAAGCAGTTTCGGCTTATTGCGTCGCTGACCGCCATTCGCGTGGCCGAGTCGGGCACCGATGGCATGAATGACTTTGTCGAAGAAATCCGCGCCGTGCCCGAAATGATTCAAGGCTCGGTGCACAAAGTTCAAGACGCTGTCAAAGGTCTGACCCGCAGCCAAGCGGCGGCGCAGACCACATCGGTGCAGGCCGCGACCACGCTGCGGCAATCGCAGGCCCATCTTGCCGACGCAATGGCGCCGCTGGAAACCATGCGTCCGGCGATGACCGCCGCGAAAACCCGCATCCGCGACGGCGCGACCCGCTTTGCCGGTGAGGCGCATGGCGAAACCAGCGAACTGATCAACGCCTTTCAGTTTTCGGATTTTTGGGCGCAACGGCTGCAACACATAGATGCAATGTTGCGGCAAACCGATGCGTTGGGAACACCGGTGTTTGCAATTGCTGCGGCGCAACTCAAGGGTTTGGCCGATGATGGCCATCAGGTTTTGACACAACTGCGCAACGTGTTTGCGCGCCTTAACGGCCTTGCCGACCGCGCCAGTCAGGTGTTTCAGCGCGAAGGCACCATCGCCAAAGATACGCTGGCGGTGCTGCGCGATGCGCTGGCCCGCATAATGCAGGCCCATACTGCCGCCCGCCCGGTGATCCAACGGTCGACCGAGACGGTGGCTGACATGGTGGCACAAGCACGCGCGGCCGAGGCTAGCTTGCTATCCTTGCTGGAACTTAGCCTTGTTATTGACCTTGCCGCCGTCAACGCACGGGTAAAAACCTCGCGCGTCGGCGAGGCGCAGGCGGCATTTAACGTGCTGTCCACCTCCGTCATGGAAACCGCCCGGCTGTGCCGCAACCGGATTGATGACTGCAAAGCGGCCGTCACCATTATTTCGCAAATGCACGGCGACGAATCGGCGCAGCGTATGCTTGCAACCACCATCGAACTTGAAAAGGCCTTGGCGGATTGCGCGCAGGCCCTGTCAAATATTGAAACCGCCGACGCCAATCTTGCAGCCTCCTGCCAAGAAGTGGCTAATCTGGTTATTGCGCAAACCAGACTGTTGGGGCAGTGCGGGCCGGATTTGGCGCAGTTTGCAACCTTGCTTGGCGAGGTATCGGCGCTATCGGCCACGCTTGCCAAACGCCACCATGGCGATTTGGAAAACACGGCAGCGCTACAGTCGATTTACGACAGCTATTCGATGCGACGCGAGCGTGAAATTCACAACGCCCTGCTTGGCGAACCCATAACGGTGGCCGAAGAAATCGCCCCCGCCACCTTGGATGACCTGCTGTTCTGATCGCGCCTACAGCACCACGATGCCGGTATGTTTGGCCTTGTGCTCCGGTTCAACATGAATGGTCACGATGCAATCCTTGACCACGGCCTTCAACGCCGCCTCGATCCGGTCGCAGATTTCGTGAGCTTCCGACACGGTCTGTTCACCCGGCACCACCAAATGAAATTCGATAAACGTCGCCTGCCCGGCATGCCGGGTGCGCAGATCATGGGCTTCGACAGCACCGGATGCTTCTTGCGAAATGATCTCTCGCACTTTGATCAGCATCGCCTCGGGGATCGCTTCATCCAACAACCCGCTCAAGGATTCGCGCATCACATGCCAGCCCGACCACAAGATATTGATGGCAACCAGCCCCGCCATCAGCGGGTCAAGCATAGCCCACCCCGAGACAATCGCGATCAGCACGCCAAACGTCACCCCGACCGAAGAAATCACATCCGACAGCAGGTGGTGCCCGTCTGCCACCAAGGCCGGCGAACGGCGTTTGCGCCCCTGTGAAATCAGCGTCCAGCACCAGATCGCGTTGATCACGCTGGCCGCGCCGTTCACCAACAGCCCCGAAAGCGGCGCATCCAAGACCCGCGGGTCCTGAAAGCCGTGATAGGCTTCGCGCATGATCAGCAGCGCCGCGATGATAATCATCACGCCTTCCAGAACCGCGCTGAAGAATTCCGCCTTATGGTGGCCATAAGGGTGGTTGGCATCCGCTGGCTGCGCGGCAACGCGAATGGCAATCGCCGCCGCAATCGCCGTTGCCACGTTTACCGTACTTTCCAGCGCGTCCGACAACAGCGCGATAGACCCGGTCATCCACCAGGCCAGACTCTTCAAGGCAAGAACAACAAGCCCAACCAGAATGCTCCCGATAGCGATTTTCATAACAGGCGATATCGTCGGCATGGGGCGCAGCTTTCACGGTTTTTCGGCCGCCGCGTGACACGGAAGTGGCCTGATTGCAAGTCGCTTGCCTCGTTCACGCAGCAACAGGGGTCAAGCCAAGATCGGCTGGCCTATAGCCATCCTCTGCAACAGCCAAGCGATAAGTTGCGAATACCCTTGCAACCGCACGAACAACGCCGAAAAATCCGCCTGCCTTGTTGACCTGGCTTATTCGCCTTCGCCGTAATAGCCCGCGTATTTGCCGCCGTAATAGCCGCTGCCCTTGGAATGGTGCTGCTCGTGGCTGAGCGCGCCAACCAATTGCACGCCCGGTCGCATCATTTCCCGCAGCAGGTTCGCGGCTTCGCGCACCTCGCCTTGGGTTGTGCTGGCATAACGCACCACCTGCACCACCACATCGGCATATTGCGCCAGATAGCGCGTATCCACCACCGGCAGAACCGGCGGACTATCCAGAACCACCACGTCATAGGTCTTGCACGCGATCTCCAGCAAAGACCGGAACGCGCGGCTGTTGATCATCTGGTCGGTGGGCAGGTTGCTCCGCCCGCCCGCAGTGATCATCGCCATATCCGACAACGGGTCGAAAATTGTTTCGATGCTGCGATCAGCATCCACCTTGTCGGTGCGCAAATACTCCAGCAAGCCAACCTGGCTTTCTACCCCGGAATAGCGCGACAGCGCAGGCTTGCGCAAATCGACCTCGATCAGCAGGGTTTTCATCCCCGACATCGCATAGGTGCGCGCCAGCGCCAGCGACGAGGTGGTTTTACCTTCGGCAGGCAGCGCCGAGCACACCAGAATCACCGCGCCATGACTGTTCGTGCTATCGCCCGAGGTGCGGAACTGTTCGCCACGCAACTGCGCAAGACTGTTATCCACGGTTGAGCGTAATTTGCGGAAGGTTTCGGCATAAACCGAAAGCGGCGCAGTCACGATTTGGTCTGCGAAAACAATATCATCTGCCGACAGCACCAAACTGGGAATCGCAACCGGCACCTTGGCTTGCAACACGTTGCTTAGCTGGCTGGCCGACGTCACGCCGCCAATGTAATATTCGTTCAAGAACGCCAAGCCAACGCCAATGCCAAGCGCCGCCACAATCGCCAACGCCAAGGTCAGCTTCTTGTTCGGAAACGCCGGGGTCGATGGCGCCAACGCCTCTGACACCACACGCGCGTCGGCGATTTGCAGGTTTGCCATCGCGCCAAGATCTTGTTCGCGCGACAGCAATTGCTGGTATTGGTTGCGCGCAATCGTGGCGCTTTGCTGCAGACTATACAGCCCGGCCAGCGTTTGCGACGACAGGTCCGATTGCAGTAGCGTCGTGCGCAACTGATCGCGGGCTTGGCTTTCGCGCTTGCCGATCGTCGCCACCTCTGATTGCAGCGCCCCCAGTGATTGGCTGGATTGCGCCGCAAGATCGGTGTCGATCTGCGCCAGCTTTTCTTTCACATCGTTGAACGCCGCAGACCCCTGCGCCTCGGCGCTTAGCTGTTGCGCAAGTCCGGCGCGTTGCTTGGCAAGTTCGGCCAAAGCCGCATCGCCCAAGGTCGCCGCCGCCTTATCCCATTCGCCGTTGCCAATCGCCGTTTCGGCGCTTGTCAGAATGCCAGAGCTTTCGCGCTGATCAGATTTCGCCTTTTCCAACTGGTTGCGCAAATCGGCGACCGATGCGTTGCCGCTTTCCGCCTCAAGCTGGCCAAGGTTATCTTCGATAAAGCTGTTCAGCAAATCTTCCGACTTGGCAAGCTCTTGCTGTGCCAATGTAATTTGCCGCCGCAACACATCCCGCCCCGCAAGGGTCGAACTGGTTTTTGACGCAATCTGACGCTCGATATAGGTTTTCACATAGGCATTCGCCATCGCAGCGGCGCGTTCGGGGCTTTCCGAATTCACCGAAACCGCGATCAGATAGGTCAGGCCACGGCGGCGCACATCAACCGCGGCTTCGAATTTCTGCAGCGTCGCATTCAGCAGGCTGGTGCCGTCAGGTGCCGCCGCTTGCCCCAGCCCCAACATGCTGCGCAGCGACACGGTCATCGAAGAAACCCCCAACGCCTGACCAATCTTTTCCATCATGCCAAGGCGCGGCCCGAATTCGACATCGCTGATCAGGTTGGCAGATTGTATCACCGCCAGTGCCGTGGCTTGCGACCGCAAGATTTCAACCTCGCTGTCGACGCGCGAGTTCAGAATGGCGCTTTGTTCATTATCGCCGGTGCTTGGGTCCAACAGGTTCGACCCGCCGGTATCAATCTGGATCAGCGCCGTTGCCTGAAAAATCGGCGTCGCCGTCATAATGTAGGCAAAGGCAAGCCCAACAACCACCAGAACGGTAAGGAGCACCAGTTTGCGCTGCCGTTGCAGGATCGCAATGATTTGCTTGATGTCGAGTTCAGTCGGTTGCAATGGGCTATTCCTGTTCCAACGGCTGGATCATAGTATAAAATGCAGCGGTGTTTGTCGTCATTTTCTATCAATTTGTGGCATAGGCCGCAAAGAGGCCTCAACACGGTGGCTTGCCTTGGCTTTCCCCCCCTGCACGGCAGTGCAGGTCAGCACGCTTGGCATTTGATTCCCGCCCAAGCGAACGGCCGAAAGTACCCCGGTTTTGTAGGCGCCGGTATCCACCATAATCCGGCTTTGGGATAGATCGGGTGACGTAACAACAATATGGCCCTGCACAACAATCAGGCCATCAACCGGTTCGGCCACACCCGCACCCAACAACACCGCATCTTGCGGCTGTTCATCCAGCGCATAGCCCGGATTTATCCCGGCATGAACAAACACCAGACTGCCTTGGGTAAACCCGAACGGTAAACTTGACAGAAAACTACGGTGGCTTTCGGGAATATGCGCCTCAAATATCTGCTGCAATCGCCTCTCTGATAGGCGCTGCACATCGGCTTCGTCCAGCTGCAGCCCATAAGACGCCAGGGTCTCGGTGCCCCCAAAGCTTAACCAAGTGACATTTTTCTTGGGCGATGCCAAAAATTCAAGCATCATTGCTTCGTGGTTGCCCATCACGGCAACCCGCCGCAGCCCTGCCGCCGCCGGGTTGGTCAGGTCGTCAAGCAGCCCCGCGCTGTCTGGCCCCCGGTCAATCATATCACCCAGCAAGACAATAATCGGCGCAAGGCCAATGGATTGCGCGTCCGCCACAATCATCGCCTCAAGGTCGCGGTAAAGCGCGCGGCACCCGTGCAAATCGCCAACGGCGTAAATCAGACTGTCGCCCGCCTCCAAATCTGGCAGCACCACCCGGTTTTCTGGCCGTGGCAACACCAGCGCCGCAAGCCTGCTTAGAAGCGAAGGCGACTTGCTCATGCCGATTTGCTTTCCGCAGGTGCTTTCAGCCGCCGGTTGGGCAAGGCCATGCCAATGACGGCAATAAACAAGACCACGTTCGCCGGAATTTCCAAGCTGAAATCCACCGTCGAATGCACCGCCCCCAGAACCATCACGCCCAGGGCCGCGGCTGAAATTGCTTGCTTGTCCTTGTCTTTCGACTGATTGCGCAAAATCAACCAACCCGCCGCCAACAGCAAAAGCGGCGGCAGGCTGCCAATAATCAAGCCCTGCTCGGCCCAAAGCGTCAGATAGGTGTTGTGCGCCAGATCAACGTCACGCTCGCTTAGCAACGGCGGTTGCCGGAACAGCTCAAACGCTGCGGCAAAACTGTCATAGCCAAACCCGCCAAACGGCCGCAGCGTAATCATCGCCCAAGTCTGACGATACAGATCCAACCGCGTGCCGCTATCGGTTTCCAGAAACAGCAACCGTTGCAGCGTGTCGCCGCCCATGCCAACAAAGAACACCCCCAAAACCACCAACGTCACGCCAATCTCGGCGGCAAGTCGGCCGATGCTGGCACCACCATTTCGGCGCAGCAAGGTGAAGGTGGTCAAAAGCCCCAAAAGGCTGGCAAACGCCCCCATCCGCGACTGCGTTGCAAGCAAGGCCAAGGCCACAACCGCAATCATCAGCCCGTAAAACACCGCCTCAAGGTTTTCCGGGCTCAGCAAATGCGGCTTGCGCGCCACCCGGCCTTTTGGGGCAGCGCGGCGTTCAAAGATAATCGCCACACCCAGAATAAGCCCGAAGCCCAGAAAGGTTGCAAAAGAGTTGCGGTTCACAAAAGTGCCGGTGGCCGCGCCCAGATACGCGCGCTTCGGCCCCCAGAACACAAAGTCCCCTAGCAAGTTCAACGCAATCAGCGCGTAAATTGCGTGCAGCACCATGCCAAAGAACAAAATCTTCATCATCCGTGACGTACGCGACGGCCGCGTCGCCACTTCGATCACAAGAAACAGAAACGTCAGATAGGTCGTCGCCCGCAGCGCGCCCAGCACAGTTGCGTCCGGCAGCACCGAAATCGCCGGCGGTTTGATCCCTTGCAAAGCGGCCGGCAGCGCGGTCAACCCGGCAGGCAAGAACTGCGCATAGGGCAACGCCTGAACCAATCCAAACAGCGGTACCAGCAGTGCCACACCAAACAGCAGCCGATACGATTGAATCTGCAACCGCCGGGCGCGATCAATCCGGCGGCTGCGCCACAGGTAAATACCGGCCAAACCGCCGATCACGATGCCCCAGACCAACCACCAGATCGGCCGGTTGCTGGCCATCGGCACCGCTATAATCAACACCAGAAGGGAAAGCGCCGTCGCCATACGGTCGTTCAACGCACTATAGCGCGGCGAAGACGCAAATCCCGACCGGCGTCTGCGCTTTGTTGGCGCGTCGCGTGTCACTGGTGCCGCAAGTTTAGCTTCCATTGGCAACAACCCGGTTCATCTCATTTACAAATGCAGCCTGCACATCGCCCGACTGCGCCTCGACAACACGTTTGATCGGATCACGGCTAGTCGGCGTCGACCGATAAAGCTGCGCCAACCACGTGCGGCCCCAATAGGTCTGCAAAAGATAGCTCAGATCCCGGTCCAGCACAGCTGCCACCGCATCGGCGGTCGGATCAAGCCGCGCAAACACCAGCGCAATGCGAATTTTGGCCTGCCAAGCCTCATAGGGCGCAGCCGTCTGCGCCTGACGCAAGCTGTCCGCAACCTCCTGCGGCGACGCCAAATTCACCGTTCGCGCCAACAGTGCCGCGCCATAGGTAGGGCTATCCTGCAAAACCTGCATTGCAAGGCTTAAACAGTTGGCCCTGAAAGAATCGCGAATCGCAGCAGATTGCAACCCTAGGGAGATAATTGATTCACGGGCTGCGCAAATTCCCATCAGTTCGCGCATATTGCGGGCGTTCATCGGAACAGAAACTTGCGGCGCTTCTTGTCCCAAACTGGCAATCCAAACCTGTTCAGAGCCGACGCCGAACAGGGCAGCCCTGTATTCTTGCCCGACCAAAGCAAGTGAAGCCAAAGTCGAAGCGCCAACGATCAGTGCGGCAATAAAGCGCATTTTCTTATAACTACCAAAGCGTTAGAGTAAAAATGTCATATAGCTTGGCCGCCATTTTCGTCGTTCAACCCGCATGGAATGCCAGATTTCTGCCCGTCTTCTTCACATATTTCGCGCCGAAGACAAGGGCGTAACGCCGTCAACTACCATATAAAGGGAATAGAGCGATGAGCACGATTTCGCTAGAATATTTCCTGCGGCAAGGTTAACAACCCTTAGAAGATAGGCGTGTGTTATGTTGAGATGTTTCAATATTAGCCCAGATACTATGACACTGATCGCCTCCCACGATTTAGCGACACGGGGTTTACAAAAATGAAAACATTTCTTTCCGCAATCGCAGTGATCGCCGCGCTGCAAGCAACGCCCTCGTTGGCACAAGACGCCGTGTTTGACGCTGCTGCAGTGACGGCTGCATGTCAGGGTGGTGGCGGCTCTTGCCTTGCAGCGGTTCAGGCCGCTGTTGCGGCAATCGAAGCAAGCGGTGGCGACGCAACCGCGCTTAACTCGCAGCTGGGCTCGCTGGCTGGCCTTCTCTTGGAACTGGCCCGCACGGCTCCGGCCGCGACGCTGGCAGTTTTTGCGCAAGCCATGGGCGCGATCTCTGATGCCTCGACCGATCCGGCGCAAAAAGCTGCTCTTAATTCGTTGATGTCCGATCTTAACAGCGGCACCGTGCCTGCCACCTCGCCTTTTGGCGCTGTCGATGGGCTCAGCACCAACTAAGTCTGCCAATACGTTCTGGCCATTCAGTCAACTCGCCGTCGTCGCGGCGGCGAGATCTGATTGGTTTAACCTCAGAAAGTCGTGAGCAATCATGCCCCCATCTGGAACGGACTTACAGTCGCTAAGGAATCTGCGTGACAGCAGCATGGTCGCTGTGTCGGTCGCAGCGGCCGATGGTGACTGCCCGCGCCGGGGGCCGCAGACAAACCGGCCACAGCAAAAAACGCCCGCCCGAATCTACCGCCGTTTTGGCAAAAGACTTCTTGATATTACAATCGTCATCCTCAGCTACCCGCTGGTTTTCCCGATCATCTTGCTATGCACTCTTGTGGTGATGAGCGACGGAGCCAGCCCATTTTTTGGCCACAAGCGTGTTGGCCGCAACGGCAAGACCTTTCGGTGCTGGAAACTTCGCACAATGGTTCCAGATGCCGAAGCCCGCCTTGAAAAGCTGCTGGCCACCGACGAAGCAGCGCGGCAGGAATGGCAGACCACGTTCAAGCTGAAGAACGACCCGCGCATCACCCGCATCGGCAATTTTCTTCGCAAAACCAGCCTCGATGAACTGCCGCAAATCTGGAACGTCGTCTTGGGAGACATGAGCATTGTTGGCCCGCGTCCGGTGCCGCTTACCGAATTGCAAATGTATGGCCCGCGCCGCGACGCCTATCTGGCCATGCGTCCGGGCCTTACCGGGGCGTGGCAAATAAGCGGGCGCAATGATGTGTCCTACGACGAAAGAGTTCAGCTTGACGTTGGTTATTTCAAAAACGTCAGCCTGCGGCTTGATCTGAAAATCATCCTCAAAACCTTCAAGACGGTGGCAGCCCGTACCGGCCTTTAACGCCGCTTGACCCACCACTGCCGCAAAAAAAAGGCGGGCACCAACACGGTGTCCGCCTTTTTTCTTGCATGACACCAAATCGTTCAAATCAAACGAATAGGCCATTATTCCACCCGGATAAGGCCACCAGACTCCCCGATAACTCCTGAACTATAGAGCTTGCCGCAGGTTCAGCACCTGCCGATCCGCCAGAAGGCGTTCGTGCAACCTTATGGGGTTTTCCATTCATGTTAACGATTACAGCTTTTAAAGCAGTCCTTCGTCGCGCCTATGGCGTCGTTGTGGCCTGCGCCCTTGCCATGCCATTGGCTGCGCCGCAAACGGCCAACGCCACCCCGGCCGTCAAGATCATCCGCAGCGACGGCGGCGGCAGCCTGCAAGCCCGTATTGCCCAGATCGCCCAGCTTGACGCTAACGGCACCCACATTGAAATCCGGGGCCAGTGCGCTTCGGCCTGCACGATGTATCTGGGCATGCAAAACACCTGCGTGACGCCCTCGGCAAAGCTTGGGTTTCATGGCCCGCAGTCACAGCTTTATGGCATCGGCCTGCCCGCTGACGAATACCAATATTGGACTCACGTGATGGCAGATCACTACCCCAAACAAATCCGCGCATGGTATTTGCAGACCGCAAGCCAGGTGACGGTCGGCGTGTATTTCATTTCCGGCGCCGATGCCATCCGAATGGGCGCGCACGCCTGCACCTAAGTTATACGGCAGGCAAACCGCCTGCCGAATGCCCCTTTCGCATTGTGCAAAGCCGGTGCAAGGTTGCGCTGTTTTGTCACCCTGCAAGGAAATGCCATGACAGCGCTGCCCCTGATCGACCGCCCGCTTCATCGGCAGTGGCTTGCCCAACAAGTGTTTGATCTGGTGCGCTTTCATCGCACGGGTGACGGCAGCGGCGGCTTCGCTTCGCTGGCCATGGATGGCACAGCTTTGGCGGGCGGCCGGTTCCAGTTGCACGACGTTACCCGCCTTGTGCATTGCTTTGCCTTGGCCAAACAGCTGGGCATCCCCGGCCTTGATGTGCAGATCGACCAAGGCATGCGCTTTATCACCAGCGCACATCACGACCCCAGCCATGGCGGCTATTACTGGGCGGTGAACACCGATGGCGCGGTGGTATCAGACAAACTGGCCTACGGTCACGCCTTCGTGCTGCTTGCGGCCTCTTCTGCGCTGCGTGTCGGCCACCCAATGGCGCAAGCCCTGCTGACCGACATCTCCAACGTCATCAACACCCGGTTCTGGGATGATACCGCCGGCGCCGTGATCGACGAATTCCACGCCGATTGGTCCGACATCAGCAATTATCGCGGCCAAAACTCCAACATGCACATGACCGAAGCGCTAATGGCCGCCTTTGATGTCACCGGCGACCGCCAATATCTGATCAAAGCCAAGCGCATCGCTGATCTTATCATCAACCGCCATGCCCGCGCCTGCGGCTGGCGGGTGGCCGAACATTTCACCCGCGATTGGGCAGTTGACCTGACCTACGAAGGCGACCCGATGTTCCGCCCCGCCGGCACCACCCCCGGCCACGCGCTGGAATGGAGCCGCCTGCTGCTGCAACTGTGGGACCTTGACGGTCGCACAGCCGATTGGATGGTCGAAGCGTCACAAGGCCTGTTCCATACCACCACCCGCGATGGTTGGAACGCCGACCAGGGCGGTTTCCATTATACGCTGGATTGGCACGACCAGCCGCTGCAAACGCTGCGGCTGTGGTGGCCCAACGCCGAAGCGATTGGCGCCGCTGCCTTGTTGTGGCGGATGCTGGGCGATACCGCCGCTTTGGCGTGGTATGACAAGGTTTGGGATGTGGTCGCGCGCAGCTTTATCGACACCAAGCATGGCGGTTGGTTCCCCGAACTTGATGCGGCCGGCCAGCCGACCGAAATCATTTTCAAAGGCAAGCCAGACCTTTACCACGCCTTTCAGGCCTGCCTGATTCCGCTGCTGCCCGCAGGGGTGCACCTGTCCAGCAACCTATGCGGGGCCTTGGCCTAAACTTTCGAACAGCGTCAAAAATCCACGAAATCTTAGCGAATCTGGGTCATCACAAGGGGAATGGCTCGGCCCACTGGTTTCAAGGATTGGCGTATGAACGAACAAGACAGCCGCGCAGATCGCCAAGACCCTACCGAAGCACCCTTTGCAATCGAAGAACTGTTTTATTCGCGCACCGACAAACGGGGCGTGATCTTGGCCGGAAACGAAGTTTTTCGTCGGGTGTCGGGCTATGATTGGCCGCAACTGCTTGGCGCGCCACACCGGATGGTGCGCAACCCCATAACGCCGCGCGCCGTGTTTGCCATTCTGTGGTCGACCATTCAAAAATCCGAACCGGCGGTGGCCTATGTCTGCAACCGCGCCCAAGATGGCCGCCCCTATTGGGTTTTGGCCACGATTCTGCCGTTTCGCGATGGCTATCTTTCGGTCCGCATCAAGCCAAGCTCGCCGCTTTTGGCGCAGGTGAAATCGCTTTACGATCAACTTTCGCGGCAGGAACGCGCGGGCGAACTTACGTTGGAAGCGTCGGTTGAAACACTGTTGGCAGCCCTGCGCAGCATGGGCTTTGCCGATTATCAAAGCTTTATGCGCCACGCTTTGGCCACCGAAACCACCGCGCGCGACCAGACCCGCCACCACCGGGATCGTCTGCTGCACGGCGATGTTGAAAAGATCCGGCGCGGCTTGCAAGAGGTGGTTGCCACGCAGGCAACCTTGGTTGACGATTTCGAACGCCTACGGATTTTGCCAACCAACATGCGGATTCTGGCCTCGCGGCTTGAACCTTCGGGCGGGGCCGTTGGCGCTATTTCAGACATCTACCTGTCGATTTCTGCCGACCTGTTCCGCAAAGTTGGCGATTTCACGCTTGGCGAACACAGCCTGTGCAAACATATGTCGGAACAGTTTGAAAAGGCCGTTTTTCTAACCACTTGCGCACAATTGCAGGCGCAAGTCATCGCCCAAGCTCAGCAAGAAAACAGCAGCACGGCCGGGTTTAATCCGGCCTCTGAAGCCAGCTGTCTGGCCGAACTGGGTGCCACCTACCGCAGCGCCGCCGCCTTGGCTTTGACCGAAGCAGAAGAGCTTGCGAAACGCATCGACGTTGCCAGCAACGATCTGCGCCGATCGATGCTTAGTCTGGAAACCATCACCGTTATTGGCAAAGTTGAAAGCACCCGTATCGGCGAAGAAGGCGAACGGGTGGCGGCAACCATTGATCAGTTGCACAGCCACCACCTTGAAATCTCAAAGCTGCTTGGCACCATCGCGCATTTGTCGCGCACCATCACCGCCGAACTGGTTTTGATGCAAGACAGCTTCATCGAACCCCGCGCAAAACCGCAAATCCACCCGCCGCCACCCCTTACTTTTGCAGCACAATCAGGTCCCGTGGCGTGAACGCCAGCCCAATCTGCGCCCCAAGTTTCGGCGGCGGCGCATCGGCACGGTTGAACGTATCAAGCGCCAAAACCCCGCCCGAAACCTTGGCTTTCAACCGAATGACAGACCCCATGAACTGCACCTCTGACACGGTTGCAGCCAGCGTCACATCACCTTCAGATTGCCATGCAGTGCTCAGGTGAACCGCCTCGGGGCGCAGCGCGACAGCAATGTCGGCACCCCTCGGCCCGCTGATCGCCTGCGGCAACCGCAGCGGCACGCCGGCAATTGCCACCTCGCCCTCTGCGCCATCAAGGATCACCGCCTGCAACGTGTTCAAGGTGCCAACAAAATTCGCCACAAATTTGGTGCACGGCTGGTTATAGATTTCAAACGGTGTGCCAACCTGTTCGGCCTGCCCGCCATTCATCACCACCACCCGATCTGACATCGACAGCGCTTCTTCCTGATCATGCGTCACAAAGATCGTGGTGATGCCAAGCTTTTGCTGAATCTCACGAATTTCCGCGCGCAGGCTGACGCGAATTTTGGCATCCAGCGCCGAAAGCGGTTCATCCAGCAACAACACCCGTGGGCGTGGCGCAAGCGCACGCGCCAAGGCCACCCGCTGCTGTTGCCCGCCCGAAAGCTGGAACGGATAGCGGCTGCCAAAATCCGTAAGCCCAATCAGCCCCAGCATCTCGCGCACCCGCGCTTCGGCTTCGGGCTTTGGCAGGCCCTTGATTTTCAAACCAAAGGCCACGTTTTCGGCAACGGTCATGTTGGGAAACAGCGCATAGGCCTGAAACACCATGCCAATATTGCGCTGGTTCGGGCGCTGGTCGGTCACATCCTGACCATCAATCACAATCGCACCCGCCGACGGGGTTTCAAACCCCGCCACCATCCGCAGCACGGTGGTCTTGCCACAGCCCGACGGCCCCAGCAGCGAGACAAACTCGCCCTGCTTGATGCCCAGATCGAACGATTTCACCACATGGTTCGCGCCGAAGGATTTCTCCAACCGCTGCAGATCAAGAAAAGCCATCAGCGTTGCGCCCTTTGATGTTTGAAAAGTCGGGGCACCAGCTGGATCAACGCCATGCAGCCCCAAGTCAGTGCGAAGGTCATCACCGCAAGCGCGGCAGGTTCATAGGCCTTGTTGCCGCCCGCCCAAACCAGATACGGCCCAAACGCCGGACGGTCCAACAGCGCCGCGAAAACATATTCGCCGATCACGATGGCAAAGGTCAGAAACGCCCCCGACAGCACCGCCACCAACACATTCGGCAAGATCACCCGCGCCAGCACCGTTACCCATCCGGCACCAAGGCTTTGCGCGGCTTCGGTCAGCGTGCGCAAATCAATCGCCGCCAGTCCGGTATCAACCGCCCGATACATATAGGGCAGCGACAGCACCGAATATCCCAGCATCAACAACAGGTTGGTGCCACTGGACGACCCGGTAAGCGGCAACCAGCTAGAGGTGTTGAACAGCCGAATATAGCCAAACACGATCACAATCGGCGGAATAACCAGCGGCAACAGCGTGATGAATTCGATCACCGGCCGCAGCCTTGGCAGCTTTAGGCGCACCCAATACACCGTCGGCACCACGATCAGCACACCAAACACAATCGTAAGCAGCGCCATCATCGTCGAATAGGCAAAGGTCGCCTGAAACTGCGGATCGCCCAGCACCGACGCATAGGCATCAAGGCTATAGCTGCCCCGCCGCATCTTCAGCGAGAATTCCAGCATCCCCACCAGCGGCAAGAAGAAATAGCACACCCCAAGCCCAAAGGCGGCACAAGACCAAAAGCGCTTCATTTCATCCACCTTTCGGCGCGGCTACGCATCACAATGTAAAGCCCGTTCGACACTCCGGTGATCACGATCATCCCGAACGCCAGCGCATAGCCCAAATGCGGGTCTTGCAGCACATCGCCCCGGATCTGGTTGAACAGCAAAATCGGCGCAATCGATAACAGCGATCCGGTCAGCGCAATCGCCGTGGCCACCGCGCCAAAGGCATTGGCAAACAGCAGCGCCAGCGTGCCAAGCAACGAAGGCCACAACACCGGCAGCGCCACCATCCGCCAATACTGCGCATTCGTCGCGCCAAGCACCTCGGCGGCCTCGCGCCATTCCCGCTTTAGCCCGTCAATCGCCGGGGTAATGATCAGCACCATCAAAGGAATCTGAAAGAACACATAGGTCATGGTCAGCCCCCAAAAGCTGATCATGTTGAAGCCCAAGGCATAGATGTTCACCCCGAACCAATCGCGCAGCAGCATGGTGACAAAGCCCACCCGGCCCAGCGTCGCCACATAAGCAAAGCTTAGCGGCACACCGGCAAAGTTTGACGCAACGCCCGAAAACGTCATCGTCGCGGCGCGCAATCCGGGGGGCAGACCGCCAAGGCACACCGCCAAAGCAATCGCAAACCCGATCAGACAGCCAATCACCGCAGAGGCAAGGCTTAGCCGGATCGACAGCGAAAACGCATTCAGAATTTCGGGGGCAAACAGATTGCCCAGATTTTGCAGCGTCAGATCGCCGTCTGCATTGAAGAACGCACCCGTCACGATGTTCAGCGTCGGCCACAGCAAGAACAACGCGGCAAATATCAGAAACGGCGCAACGCCCAGCCAGTTCCACGGCAATTGCCGCCACGTGGCGCGGAAAGAAGACGGCATCATAGACCCGATCGGCAAAAGAAAAGCCCGCCCCGACACGTGTCAGGGCGGGCCAAGATTTGATTACTCGACTTTAACGCCGACCACGGTTTCCCAACCAGCGGTCACAGCCTCTTTATGCGCGCCCTGCTCTTCCAGCGTCGGGAACACGGCTTTGGCATAGGCGTCTGCCGGCGGCAGCTTTGCCATCATCTCGGCCGGAACCACGTTGCGCGCAACCAGATCGTTGAAGCGGATCGGGTGGCAGTAGCCGTTCAGCCAAGCCAGCTGACCTTCATCCGAATACAGGTATTCCATCCACAGCTTTGCGGCATTCGGGTGCGGTGCATAGGCCGAAATCGCCTGCACATACACGCCCGCCAAAGTGCCCGATGCCGGGATCACAACTTCGGCTTTCGGGTTGCCAGCCAGCGTGTCGCGCCATGCCAGCGCGTTATAGTCCCACGCGGCCACGATCGGCGTCGCACCTTGTGCGATGGTGCCGGTCTTTCCGCCAACCGGAACGAAGTTGCCGGCTTTGTTCAGGCCGGCAAAGAACTCCAGCCCCTTGGCCGCAGATTCAGCACCCGGCTTGCCGCCCATCGCCATACCCGCCGACATCACCGACATCAGGCCTTGGTTGCCCGAACGCGGGTCACCCGACAAGGCGAAAGCGTTGGCATATTCCGGCTTCATCAGGTCGGCCCAATCGGTCGGCACGTTCTGCACCAGATCGGTGTTCACGATGAACGACATCACGCCATAATAGTCGCCATACCAGGCGCCATCGGCATCCTTGGCGCTGTCAGGAATGCTGTCCCAGGTCGAAACCTTGTAGGGTTGGATCAGACCTTCTTCTTTGGCGGTCGGGCCAAATGCCAAACCAATGTCCAGCACGTCGGGCGCTTGCGGGCCGGTGTTGCCTTTATTGGCGCGCACGGCTTCCAATTCATCGGCCGACGACCCATCGGGGTTCAGCTCGTTGATAGCAATCTCGGGGTATTTCTTCTTGAAGCCTTCAATCACGGCACCATAGCCGCACCAGTCATGCGGCAGCGCGATGGTGGTCAGCGACCCTTCGGCCTTTGCGGCAGCAACCAGCTCGTCCATCGATTGCGCCGAAGCCATCGACACGGTCATCGCCAGCAGGCTTGCACTTGCGGCAAGCATTTTCATCGTGGTCATCTGAATCTCTCCTATCAAGCACGCCCCGCCGGGCCGGAGCCAATTCGGCCTCGGATCGGGGTGCTGTGGGCAGCTTTAGGGGGGCTGAATGACGCCTCTGTAACGCCTGCGCGAAGTTTTTGTGTCACGTCAATATGTTAGACAAAGCATGGCCAACCACGGCGCAACACCGTGGCAAGCCTGCCTTCACACTCTGAACACAGATCAGACCAGACAGCCCGCTTTCAGGCCGTCATAAATCGCTTCTTCCGCCGTGCGCGGTGCCATGCAATCACCTATGGCATGCAGTTCCGGCACCAGCGGTTTCAACGTGGTATACAAGCTATCTTGCGGCACGTGGCCAAGGCTAAGCACCACCGTATCCACACCCGAAACCTCGACCGCATCGCCGCTTGCGGTATGTTGCAGGTAAACCGTATCGCCCGCGGTGCCGTAAAGCCGCATATAGGGCCGCACGTCGACACCAAGCCGATGCAGATCGGCGGCAATGGTGTCGCGCACATAAAGCGGCAGCACCTCACCCGGATGGGTGCCCGCCACCGCCAATGTCACCTGACAGCCCTCGCGCGTCAGCGCCTCCGCCAAACCGGGGCCAATCCAGTCGCAGCGCCAATCGGCGATCACCACCCGACGCCCCGGCCGCACCTCGCGGCGCAACACCTGCCACGCGGTAACGATCTGCATCTGATCATCGGTCGGCAAATCGGGGTGGCGCGGCAAGGCTCCGGTTGCCAGAATAACCGCATCCGGCGCTTCGCGGCGCACCAGATCCGCCGTCACTTCGGTGCCACGCAGCACCCGCACCTGCGCCCGTTCCAACTCGCGCGCAAGGTTGGTGACAACGCCGCCAAACTCGGCGCGTTTCGGCAGCAGTTGCGCCAAAAGCGCCTGCCCGCCCAATTGGGATGCTGCTTCGTATAGCGTCACATCATGGCCGCGCTTGGCCGCCGTCACCGCCGCTTTCATACCCGCAGGCCCGCCACCGACCACCATCACCCGCTTGCGCTTTACCAGCGGCGGCAAGGTGCCATACACCAACTCTCGCCCGGTTTCGGGGTGTTGAATGCACGAAACCGGCAAACCACGATGAAAATGCCCGATGCAGGCCTGATTGCAGCCAACACAGGCGCGAATATCGTCCACCGCCCCCACCTGTGCCTTATTCGGCATCTCAGGGTCGGCAATCATCGCCCGCGTCATGCCGCAAACATCGGCCTTGCCACTGGCAATAATAGCTTCGGCCTCTTGCGGCTGGTTGATCCGCCCGGCCACAAACACCGGAATGTTCAAAAGCTTGCGGAAACTCGCCGCATCAGGTGCCACATAGCCCGGCGCAAACGCCATCGGCGGCGCAATATGCACCGCCCCGCCCACCGTGGCAGAGGTGCCCGTGGTCAAGTTGACGTAATCAAGCCGATCTTGCAGCGCATGGCTCGCCGCCAACGCCTCGTCCATCGTCAGACCTTCATCATCACGCTCGCCCGCGCTTAACCGCAGCCCGATCACAAAGCGGTCGTCCGTGGCGGTGCGAATGGCCTCCGCCACCTCGGCCAGAAAACGCCGCCGGTTTTCGTCACTGCCGCCGTAGGCATCG
>Ga0228702_1000869_pt1 | contig 21312 bp, 18 predicted proteins | sample McNCre217_Aug_MG_2_FD_178018 | JGI IMG/M metagenome (GOLD analysis project Ga0228702, IMG submission 178018) | Freshwater microbial communities from McNutts Creek, Athens, Georgia, United States - 20-17_Aug_MG | ecosystem: Environmental > Aquatic > Freshwater > Creek | place: USA: Georgia...
ATGGGAAAGACACAGGGCATTAAATTGAGGATAGCACCGCCAAGAAAAGCTAAACTAAGCCAAAAGAAAAAAGAATGATTGGTGGTCGGGAGAAGGTGGGGTTTTTGCGTGGTAATCGCTTTGAGACCTTGTAGGACCTCGGATCCAGTCAAAACCTCGGAGAGGATGACAGGATTTTGATCTTTCTTCAGAAAGACATTTAGGGGAATACCTTGCCGACCATATTTTTTTAATTCAGCGGCAATCGCGGCATCTTTTTTGGTCCAATCGGCTTTCAGTAAAACGACTGACTGAGTGAGAAGAGCATTTTGGACATCTTCTTGTGTATAGACGCGCTTATTCACTTGGCAGGTCGCACACCAGCGAGCGGTAAAATCGATATAAACAATTTTTCCGTCGTTGAGTGCACGATTTTGTGACTCTAGCGACCAAGGTTGCCAAGTTAAAGAATGACTCTCTTTGGGCTTTTCCGTTGAAGCTGAGGCAGCTGCTATGGTCGTCTTTTTTACGACTATTCGCACAAAGGTGCCATCGCTACTTTGAGTGATAAAGGAGAGTGGACCGGCTTCAAGTTTCTCGGGTGCGTCGTTCAAACTGAACACTTTATTGGATTCTTGTTGGCTTTGTTGGTCGACGGCACTGGCGGTGATGAAGTTACGCTCAGGAAACCAGATAGAAGAATAGGTTCTTCTTTCTTCAGGGTTTATTGGAGCGGGTGGTGAAACGACTAAATTCTGTGATTCGGATTGATTGGTCGAATCGATGATTTCGGCACTCAACACAGGCTGTAAATCTGGGTACTTTCGCGAATCAAACGAGAGGGCCTCATTTTTTTCTCCGATCTTTAAGGATAACGCGACCTCCTTTTCTTGAGGATAGCAGCCCGCTTCATTGCACTCGAGCCATTCCACTTTAGCTTTGAGATTAAGAACTCCTTTAGCCTCGGCGGGAGGGGTTACTTCGAGAAGAAAAAGAGATTCCTCGCTGTGGATAAAACTGATGATACCTTTTTGATTGTAGAGAGTCGGGCCTGGGAAAAGAAAATCGCTGATGGATGATCCAGCTTTCTCGCGCCAAGTAATGGTAGGGGGTTGGCCTGCATCACCCGGTACTTTCCAGTAAATATGAAAACCAGGGTCGCAGCGAAAACGCACGCCGATGAGAATTTTTTTCTTGGGCTCGATTTCAGGCGTCAGATTAACCAAGTCTACCTGAGTGCGAGCGGCAGCCAAACAATCCGTTGTGAGATTGGTTAGTGCTATTAGAAACAAAACCCAGAAACGCATAGGGAAAACTTATGCGTCAAAAGCCAGTGATAGCAAGGCGTCACTCGCTTTTGCTTTTCAAGAAATACGATGACAAGGGAGTAAAGCAGCGTCTTTCATGCCATGGATAATCTTTTTATCCGCTGGACAAAAGGTGGAAAGAATGCCGCTGATTTCGACAGTATCGCCATCGACAAAATAATAGGGGCAAAGTCGCACTCGACCCTCAGCTTGAGTAATCGAACCATCGCTGGCATAAACCGGATGCGTGAGTCGGGAGGGTTTATGATACTCCTGTAAAATGTGGAAGGTTTCGTTCTCTGGATCGAGAGCGTTATCGATGGCTTCGATCCATTCCTCACGTGAAACATCGCTACCGAGTGTTACACTGCGTGCTCCCCAGGCGGTTTCATGGAAGCCACTGGCCTTGATGATGAAATGGCGTTCTCGCTGTGAGGCTTCGGCTAATTCGTCCCATTCACGAATCGGACGGCCATTGACGGGCGGGGCAAAGAGTACGGCGGTCGGTGGCAAATCGGTACGCTCCATAATCCAGGTCTTGGGTACTAAACGAAAAAGCACCTCGTAATGATCTTCTGGCAGATTTTCTTTCCAGAATTCGGAAAGGATAGGGTGGTGGAGGAGAGCCAGTCCTAGTTTTTCCTCTTGGAAAGCTTTCATGGGAGGCGTGAGCACCAGTTTCCCGGCTTCGACGCTATTAAAAATCCCATCGGCACTCTTCACATTAGCCAAATCAAACAATTCAAAGAAACGATAAACTAAATCGACTTTGCGCGGTGCACCATCAACGGGGATATAACACTCTTCGCCCATTTGCATAATCTGCGATGGATCGATGACGTGGACATCGTGTCCAAGTGAGCGAAGTTTTTCACCCAACCACTCGAACTCGGGACGGTAAGTGGCAGACTCTTCACTCACGACAATGGCCACCAGCGGAAAGCGCTGAAGAGGCGTTAAACGATTGAGCGCTTGGAAAAAGCGCTCGGGCATTTGGGTTCCACCGATGACTTGAGGGTAATCTTCGGCATAAACCTCATTGAGATAGGCAGTCAGACCAACCCCGCCAGGCACACTATCTAACTCGGTGAGAGTGAAGCCTTGATCGGTGATGAGCAAGTCAGGTCGAAGAACGACGGGACACTGGCCCTTGATAGCGCGGTGTCGGCCGTGTTCAATTAGGCCTTGGGGCTTGTAGCGATCCAGATAATCAGCAACCCAACGCGCGTGTACATCGCGATTACGTAAGATTTTCTTATCGGTAAAGGATCGAACGTAAAGACGTTCCAAAGCTCGGTGATAACTTAAACAAGCTTGGCCGATAAGTTTTAAGCTCTTCAGTTGAGCTTCAGTGATGGGCCAAGGCTCAGGTGAGAGTTTCCAAATTTTTTCCGCAAAAAGAGGAGGCTCGAGCAATTTTTTTCTTAGTTCTTCTTGCGATGGCATCGGGTTAGTCCTCGATTTTTATATCTTTATTACGCGTACGAGGACCGCCCGCACGAAGCCAGCCGTTGATAAAGGCATCGATATCCCCATCCATGACGGCTTGAATGTTACCGGTCTCAACGCCTGTGCGCAAGTCCTTCACCATTTGATAAGGTTGGAAAACATAGGAGCGAATCTGATTACCCCAGCCAATATCACCTTTTTCACCGTAATAACGTTCCATTTCAGTACGTTTGTCGTCCAACATTTTTTCGTAAATTCGGGCCCGCAGAATTTTCATGGCGAGAGCACGGTTTTTGACCTGTGAGCGTTCGCGTTGGCAAGCAACGACAATACCCGTAGGAATATGGGTAAGACGAACGGCCGATTCTGTTTTATTGACGTGTTGTCCGCCTTTACCGCTCGATCGGTAAACATCGACCCGTAAATCCGCTTCGTTTACTTCGACATCAATATCATCATCAATTTCGGCGACGACATCGACCGAGGCAAAAGAGGTGTGTCGGCGAGCATTGGCGTCGAAGGGCGAAATGCGAACGAGCCGGTGAACTCCGCGTTCGGCTTTGATGTAGCCATAGGCATTGGGGCCTTCGATACGAAAAGTGGCTTGGCTGATACCAGCCCCTTCACCTTCGGCTACGTCTTCAACTTCTACTTTAAAACCACGGCGTTCAGCCCAGCGTGTATACATCCGGAAAAGCATATCCGCCCAATCGTTGGACTCCGTGCCACCCGCTCCCGCTTTAACGGTGACGATGGCGTTGGATTTGTCGTGCGGTCCCGAGAGGAATGAAGCGATTTCTAATTCAGCAACCTCTTTAACCAAATCTTCGGCAACTTGACGTAACTCCTCACATTCTGCTTCGGCAGTCGCCTCAGTCGCTTCTGCTACCATTTCTGCCAGAGTTTTGGCGTCTTCAAGTTTACGGCGGAAGGCTATTTGCGGGGCGACAATATTTTTGTAGCTATTGCATTCGCTAATGACTTTTTGGGCGGCTTTTTGATTGTCCCAAAAGTTGCCTGCCGCCATTTGGTTTTCCAGTTGGGCGATGAGGGCTTGTTTGCCCGGTACGTCGAGAAACTTCCAGAGGTGGCCTGAACGACGTTCAACTTCCTCAAGGTTATGACGAATTTCGGGTGAAATATACATGAAATGGACAGAAAAGGGATGGGCAGGATTAGTGCAGGGAGAAAGTCATACGCAAGGTGCTTTGCTTTTCAATGGCATTGTCTCCCTTCTTGCGAGTCACTCTTGCACCTTCTCGTGAGACGGTCATATCTATTTTATGCCTTATCTCGAGGGTCTAAGTTTTTCGGAAATCGCTGGGCCATTGCCTGAGCGCCGAGTTTTATCCAATGGACTGGAAGTTATCTACGTATCTCGTCCAGGAATCGGCCTTTGCACGGTGCAAGCTTGGGTGAGAACCGGAAGTGTTTATGAAGGCAAATGGGAGGGCTCGGGTATTTCACATTATCTCGAACATATGGTATTCAAAGGGACGGGTCGGTTCGCCAATCGTGAATTGACTGAAGCCATTCACCAAGCGGGAGGTAATTCCAATGCCTATACAACTTTTGATCGTACGGTCTATTATGTCGATGCACCAGCTGAGGGTTTTGCGACGGCGATGGAAGCCATTTCCGAAATGGTCTTTGATCCGTTAATTACCGCCAGTGATGCGGCAATGGAGCGTGAAGTTATTTTACGCGAAATCGCTATGCGGGATGACGAACACGATAGTATTTTGGCGGAAAAAGCTTTGGCGGAAACATTGCGTAATCATCCAATGCGCCACCCCATTATCGGCCACAAAGATTTGTTCATTCGGATTACGCCTGATGATTTACAATCCTACCATGCCTCGCGCTATGTTCCGAGTAATGTGGTTTTAGCGATTGGTGGTTCGATGGACGCAGAGGAAGTCTTTGCCGCAGCCGAACAGTGGTTTGGACGATTTTCTCGTAAATCGACTACGCCTATGATTGTACCAGCGGAGCCACCGCAAGCTGGTCCACGACGAGTTGAATGTGTCCGGGATGTATCGACGACCAAGGGAATTGCCACATGGCGTGTCCCAGGTTTTCTTTCCGAAAAAAGAAATGAATTCGATTTATTTCTTTCGGTTTTGGGGGGAGGTAATAGCTCCAAACTTTGGCAGGAATTGCGCGAGAAGCGGCAGTTGTGCCATGCCATCGATATTCATGCGATGGGTTTGCATGACCTAGGTTTAGCTTGGTTAAGCTGGATTGCTGATGAGCGAGCTGATGTCCCGAAGATTGAGAAAGCCGTTTTTGAAGTCGTGGATGACCTTTTGCAGACAGGAATCACAGAAGCACAATTTAATAAGGCTCGACGACAAAGTGTCGTGGCGATGGTTAATGGATTAAAAGGTATCCATGCGGCAACGGCTCGCTTTGGCTATGCAGCGTGTGTCGCCCACGATATTCATAGTCCGTTACGCGATGTCAGTGAACTCGCCGCAGCTACTCCTGAAGCCGTAACCGAAATTGCTCGGGAATGGTTATCGCCGATGACCGTAACATTAGCGACGCTGAAAGGAAAGAAATCTGCCCTACAAGAGTCGTCCACGGTTAGACGAGAGACGCCAGAAAGTTTTGAACTGATTACATTAGAAAACGGCGTTCGTGTATTACTACAACCCGATGACGCCTTACCCAAAGCAGGATTTGGGGTCTTTTTGAGTGCGGGAATTGCCTATGAAGAAAAAGATAAACGTGGGGCGACAGGACTCCTTTCCACGCTCCTAGCTCGCGATACTGTGATGCAGACCAAGGAAGAGATTGCAGAAATAGTCGATCAGATGGGTGCGACATTCCGTGATTGCGGTTCTCAATTATCCTGTGGTCTTTGGGGTGAAGCCCTCAGCTCTGATTTCAATCGTATCGCTGAGTTAGTCAAAAATGGAGTTTTGTATCCCAAACTCAGTTTAGAAACTTTTAAGATTGAGCAAAACTCTGCCATCTCTGCGTGCCGAGAAGCCGCCGATGATATTGTCGAAAAGGCGCGTCTAAATCTTTTAAAACAGTTTTTTGATGACCATCCATTGTCCATCGACGTTGCTGGAACTCCGGAAACTTTGGCTGCGATTCAAGTCGATGATTTAGCCAAACTTCATCAAGTATTGGTCGTTCCGGAAAATCTCGTTGTGGGTATTAGTGGAAGTTTTGATCGGGTTGCTGCATTAAATTTCGTCCAAACCCACTTCGGAAAACTTCCGCGTGTTTCATTCCAAGCACAAAAAATTGTGCAGCACAAACCAAAGCAAGCTAAGCAAGTGACGATGGAGGCAGTGGGTGAACAGGCGGTGGTTTGTCTCGCCTTCCCACATTGTGGTTTTGGTCCCGAAATGGTGACAGCGGCGAATGTCACTGAAGAACTTCTCAGCGGGATGGCCAGTGGTCTTTTCCATCGCGTTCGAGAGACGCAAGGACTGGCCTATTTTGTGGGAGCGAGTCGTCACGAAACTGTCGACCAAGGGATGTTTTATCTTTTCGGAGGCACCACTGCTACGGCTGCCCCGCAAGTGATTGCAGAGATGAGAGGGGAATTGGATCGTCTACGAAAGGGAGAGTTTGGGGCGACAGAAATTGAAGACGCCAAACGCCGTCTTCGGGTGACTCGTCGTCAGGGCCGGCAGTCAGCGAGCAATCGGATGATGAGTGCGATGACTCGTGAAATTGTTGGTCTGGGTGCAAATTACGATGCCGAGTGGGAACGTCGAATGGCAATGACTGGCCCGCAGTCCGTTCAGAGGTTTGTGGAAAAGTTTTTAAATCCGCAATTCGCCCAAGAGCTTATCGTCTTGCCCAAAAAGAGTTAATCTTCTCGCAACTGACGTTGTGCGATTGCCGCGGAAACTAAGCCGGGAATAGCGAGTGCAATAGAAAAAACAAAATAACCAGAGTAGCCAAGTCGTTCACTGAGTGCTCCAGCCCATAGTCCTGGAATATAAACGGATAAAACAGCTAAGGAAGAGAGAATTGCATAACGCACAGCTGCATGTGCTCCACTGGCCACCCGCATCATCGCCAGTAAGAGTGCACACACACCTGCTCCGAAGGCGACATATTCGATGAAGAATAAACTGCTGACGATGATGATGGGCTGTTGTGGGTAATAAGATAACCAAGCGATACCAAAAAGTGGAAGGTGCATGCTAACACCTAGGGGAAGGAGGGATTTGGCTAAACCACGTTGCGCGATAATCCAAGAGCCAATAATACCTCCGAGGGCTAAGCCAAAAATCGCCGTGACTAGACGTAGAAAAGCGAAGTGTTCATTGGAGAGAGCGAGTCCACCATGATCATGGCTATCGAGTGAAAATAAGGGGACGACGCGAATAAGATGTACCTCGCTTAAACGATAAAAAACAATCAGTCCTAAAAGAGCAGGTAGACGAGAGTCGCGCAGTAATCCAACGACAGCAGCTTTCATTTCATTTAATGTCTCGCGTGCTGACGATGGATTAGTGGTTTCGTTGGGTTCACGGTTAAAGGCAACAACCGTGAAGACTAATATACCTAAAGTGGCCAGTGCGGCGAGATAAAGGGCATGGCTCCAGGCTTCACTGGGGGAGCTTTGATGAGTTAAGGCATAACCTGCTAACCAGATTAAACCTGGTCCGGCTAAAACTTGACCGAGTTTTGATGCGAAGCTGAGCAATCCAGCATGTGTGGATCGTTGTCGGTCGGACAACGATGAGACGTAGTAACCATCCAAGAGAAAATCGTGAGCGGCAGAACAGAGACTCAAGAGGGCAAGCGCTGTTCCAATGAGCATGAGGTGATTGCCCTGTGGTGAAACGGCATAAGCCAAGGCAAAGAGAATGAGGGCTGTTCCTACTTGGGTGGTGAGGATAAGCCGTCGAGGTTTTCCAATCAGTGTTAGAATAGGTGCCCAGAGTACTTTACAGGTCACAATGAGACCGAGAATACTGACCACTTGCGTAATGGTCGCATTAGCCAAACCAGCGTTTTTTAGGGCAACGGGGAGGGCTTCGTCGCGAATGGCCGCAGGAATCGTTTGAAAAAGGAAGCCAGCCAAGACCCAGAGCCAAATAAGGCGCTGCGTAGGTTGCTTCGACTTTTCGATCATAGTAATTATGATTGATTACCTAATTGTTCGCGACCGAAGGCATCGACCGATCGGAATAATCCATCTAAGAATTTGGCGACGGTAATATTTAAACTCAAAAGCTCTTCATCGGTTAAGTCGAGTACTTCGCCTGGACGGAAGGTGCGTTGTGTATCAACGAGCTTCGTTTTGATTCCCTGTGGAGAAACAGTCGATGATACGCTATCGCCTTCATCGGTTTTTTGCATCGATTTGAATTCGAGAGTGAGCGCGCCATCAGGAGAAAGGTCATCGTTGGTCACTAGACCACCTCGAGCTAAGACACGTAAAGCAGTGGCAATGCTGAAAATGCCATCCTCGAGGTCACAAACAATGCTGTAAGATTGTTCTAATTCGTTAAATTTCTGTTGCAGTTTCATGCGAACAAAAGCCTCTTGTTTTTCACCAATAATTTTATCGATGTCGGGCTGGCTGTTTTGATTGCGTCCGCGTAATTGAATGAGCGTGCATAGTAGGTAGCATTGATTCATGCACTCAGCGGATAGGGCCAAGAGGTCGTTGATGCTGGTGCGGAGGAGCAGGCCACGAGCATAGGCTACCATTTGTTCGTGATTTAAATGAGCTCCAGGGGCTGGCATGACTCGGGAAACGGATGAGTAGTAATCATAAGTCTTGGAGTCGGCCGTGCGAATGCCAGCAAGTGTAAAGGCGAGCATGTCGTACTGGCGTTGAAGTGCCGTGAGGAAATTACGGCTGATATTTTGGAGAGATATAACGTTTTCCTCGGGGTTAGGTTGAGTTGAAGACATGGAAGAATGTAAATTAGGGATTCTTGGATTTTAAATGGCGGGCTTTTTTACGTGCCATAAATCCATCGGAGCGTGGTTTGGGGGTGGAGGCAATCCAAGCCATCGCCACTGGAGCGACGTCTGCCAAATTAAGACCAGAGGAATCGGAAAGTCCTGGGTAACGATAGAGATGCTCGATACGTGGTTGTAGGTCGGAGTCGACCTCACGAGGTGTAAGAAGCAGGGCAAGGTGTCGACCTGGGACGCGCACAGGAGTTCCAAGGTCGATTTTACGTCCTAGGTTTGGCGATACTCCGACAACGCAGCATTTATCTTTTACCAATTTAAGCAGTCCGCCCAAGGCAGCGGCACGCATCGGGCGGATTGATTCCATCGCACCTTGAGCCAAAAACCAAACTTCGGGATCAAAGAGAATTTTTTCTGAACCCGAGGAAAGTAATAAGCGTTGTAAACCAAAAGCTCTCATTGCCCGAGCAATGGCTGCGAGCTGATGAGGGTCGGAAACATGATCTGCAATAACCACTGTCTCTCGTTTTTCTCGCCATTCCGCAAAGTCTGCTACGCGCACGTGGGCAGGGTCAGGGCGTTGGGTTATGGCACACATGTCCTGACAGAGCGTCTGGCATAAATGGGACATGTCCTCAGGGGAGGAGGTACGAAATTTTACACCCTGTGACTCTAGCTCAATAATATGGGGGGAAAGTTCTGCTACAAATTTGGCTGAGGCGTGAATTTCGCGGAGTGATTTAGGGTGAAGTTTGATACAGGCTAAGACAGCTTCTTTACCTCGAAGAATCAAACGATGCGGATTGTGCGAATCGGTGCTCACAGGATTCGACCCTCATCAAAATCAATCATATCGGCAAACGAGATGATGTCAGTACGGTGTTGTGCGCCCATTTTTCGTTTGGCGTCATCGAGAGCCTCTTTGCCCATTTCGCTCATTCCTTTTTGCACTAATTCACGATTCCAGACGTGTACCCTAAGGTCGGCGGGAAACAAGTTGAGTAGTCTCGTGGTTAATTCCTCGTCGGTATGTGCCTCACGAACGCATTGAATCACTTGCTCGGGGTCGACTCCGAGATGGAGGCAGAGGAAACGGTCAAAACCTTTACAAAAATTCCTTTGGTAGGACTTGGGCAGTTCGCCTTTGAGGTGTTTGCGAATTTTGGCAATGAAACGCGGTAAATGTAACAGTCCAGTTGCAGAATGAGGAATATAAGACGATGGTAAATCGTAACAGATTTCTCCCGTGGCTTCACTATAGCCATTTGGTCTAGGCGTGGGGGATGTGTTCATCGGGCGGGTGAGGGAGTGTGATTGATAATCACTTGGCTGATTTCTCCGGCTGCATTGGCAAGGTTAATAGACTGTGCTTTCACTAAACTTGCAGGATCGTTGTTAGCTTTATTCTCCCATTTCCCGTAACCTTGCTTAATTAAATCCCCTTTGTCGGTCTCTAATCGATAAGAGAGATGCAGGGTTGCACCTTGGCGGCCGAGGTTAAACTCAGAGACATCGATCAGTAGGACAAAGTGGTCACCAGAGGGAGTCTGTGCTGTGGTAGGTAATTGGGTGTTAAGTGTAATGTTTCTTGCAATGGTTTCGCTGATAGCGCGATCCAATGGAGATACCCAGCGTGTATTATCGTTGAGGGATAATTCACCTTTTTCTTCGGTCAGTACCAAGTTTGGACGTCGCAGGCTGGAAGGAATTTGTGCACGCGGAACGAAAATGATGGGGCTATCTTTTTGCGGAGAGGCTGCCGGAGCAGAAAGTTGATAAAAATTAACCGAGGTGCTTTTTTTATCAAAAACGATGCAGCCCGTGAGCCAAAGTGAACTTAATAGAATAAAGATAATCAGTCTCATGGCTGTGTATTTTCTTTTTTCTTCAAATCCACTTCCGGAATTTCGGGGAGAGCGGATTTAGGGCCTCGCCCTTGAATAATGGTTTCGGGGTTGCGTTCGATAAAGTCTGCAAATGAACGAATCGCATTAGCTGCTTCAGAAACATCGGCTAAGGCTGTATCGAGTTCCCGGCGGGTGGGCGATCCGGCCTTGGTCAGTGCGCGGACATTTTCAGCGGCCTCATTGAGTCTTTCTAGGGCTTTACGACCAGCCGTAGCCATGCCTTTTAAATCATCCACCATCGGGTCAGCATTAGCGTTAATGCGTTTAACTAAAGCATCAACGGATTGCATGGCTGTAGAAAAATCATTGATGGCTTGGGTAATGGCAGGGTCACTCGTAATTCGGGCAATATTACTCGAAGCCTGAACTAGGTTGCCGTTGATTTTCTCAAATTCAATTTGTGCCGTTCCCTTATCAATTCGGGTGAGAATAGAATCTACTTTTTTGGTGATGGAGACGAAGTCGACTCGACTTAACTGATCGAGAGTTTGAGAAACGGCTTTGGTGAGAGCGCCCAAATTCGAAGGCAGGGTCGGGATTTCAGGCTGTTCGCTGCGAGTGTCGTGCAAGCGATACGTGGTATCAGGAAAGTAATCGAGTTCAACATAGAGTACTCCAGTGATAACCGACTGTTGTTGGAGTTTGGCGCGTAATCCTTTTTCAATCGAAAGACGAAGACCTTCTTTATCGAGTAGCGTTTGGTCGAGACCACGACGATTCATGAGGTCGGGGGTGAACTCGAGAACCACGGGGATTGCGTAGTCGGTATTGGTTTGGCCGGCAGTACGCAATAAAACCTGAGAAACGCGTCCAATAGTCACTCCGCGAAATTTAACGGGAGCTCCGATATCTAAGCCACTGACTGAGTCATCAAAGTAAGCCAGAGCATTGGGACGTGAGCCAGAGAAAGAGCCAGCGCCTAATAAGATAAATGCGACAATAAAAAGCACGATGCCACCTGCAACAAAGGCACCGATGAGAGATTTATTGGCGGTTCGACGCATGATTACGAAATAGTAGGGCGGAAGAAGAAGTCGTGAACTTTACGATTCGATTGATCTTGGAGCAGTGTCTTAGGTGGTCCGTAGGCGCTCATCGTGCCCGTGTCGGGGTCAAGGTAAACGCAGAAGTCGGCCGTACGTAAAATGCTGGGGACCTCGTGGCTTACCAGAACAATGGTAGTGCCAAAAGACTCGCGTAATTTGAGAATAAGTTCGTCTAACCTTGCCGAGGTAATGGGGTCGAGACCTGCACTGGGTTCATCCAAAAAGATGATTTCAGGATCCAGGGCCATGGCGCGGGCTATGCCAGCTCGTTTGGCCATACCGCCACTGATTTCAGAGGGAAGTTTATCCATCGCATCCGCTAAGCCAACCAGCGCTAATTTATATTCAGCGAGTTGACGTATTTGGGCGGGTGAAACTTTGAGGAATTCCCGCATCGGCATTTCGACATTTTCCCTCAATGTTAATGAGGAAAAGAGAGCCGAGCCTTGGAATAAAAATCCGGTTTGTTTTAAAGTCTCCTCTTTTTCGCGAGCTGTGGCGGTGACTAAATTATGTTGGAGTAAGAAGCATTCACCCTCGATTGGTTGATCAAGGCCACCGAGTACTCGCATTAAGGTGCTTTTCCCGCAACCACTCGGACCGACAATCGCTAGTATTTTTCCAGGTTCTAAAGTGAAACTCAAATGACTCATCACGGGCTTGTCGCCATAGCCTACGGCTAAATCGTTACAGCGCAAAATGGATGAGTCGGCGGTCATTAGAAATTATAAAGATTAAAAATAACCGCAAAGAGTGCGTCAGCGATGACGATGAGAGTGATACCTAAAACGGCTGCGGTTGTGGCAGCATCTCCCACTCCTAAGGCAGAGCGTTGGGCAACATACCCTCGGTAACATCCCGCCCAAGCAGCGATGAAAGCAAAGGCGATTGATTTATAAAAACCTACCAAGAAACTTTTAAAGCTGATGGCTTTGATGGCCTGAGTAAGGTACTGATTAACACTGAGGTCGCCTGCACAGGCCACGACCATACCTCCAAAAATACCGATAAAGGCTGCAAAAATACTGAGCAGAGGTACCATCAATGTTACTGCCAGAATTCTTGGCACGGCGAGATACTCCACGGGATTGATTCCTAGAGCGCGCAATGCATCAGTCTCTTGACTGACATTCATGCTACCTAGTTGGGAGGCGAAAGCGGTCGAAGTGCGTCCGCAGGTAATCACTCCTGTCATCAGTGCACCCATTTCACGAGTCATTGCCAGTGCAACGAGGTTGGCTACGTAAATGGTCGCACCGACCTGTCGTAACTGAATAAGCCCTACATAAGCCATGATAAGGCCAGTTAGAAATCCTAAGAGCGCGACAATGGGCAAGGCATCGACACCTGACGATTGAAGTTGCAGAGTGAAGTCGTTCCAGTTGACCCGCCCTCGACCTAATAAAGTACGCCACAAGCCGACAGCCGTTTGGCCGATATGATCCATGGCTCTTTGCCATGAGAGAAAGCTATCAATTCCCCAAATACCAAATTTTTCGACGAAGGTAGGTGGACGCGAACCGGAATCCCAAGTTGTTGATTTCTCGGCAAGATTGACCAGAGATTTTAGGCGAGGCGGTAATGACTCAAGGTCGAGTTGCCGAACATTCTGGAAATGATGATGAATCCATGCGGGCAGAGAGGAGTCAAAACCGTCTAAATCTTCGACCCGGAGTTTAACTTTATCCCCCTTGAATGAGATACTCGGTAATGGGTTGGAAATTTTCCACTCTCCCGAAAGTGTTATGTGGACCGTACCATGGCTATCGACATCGATGATGGCACGAGGAGGTACGGGTTGAGTTTGTGACATCCTGATAGCCAAATACTTGGGACTCGTTGGATTCTCAAGCAGAAAGGCATTGTCCCGCAGGCTTAACCGCATTTGCTGATACTCTCGGAAATGAAAAAACTTCCCCTAGTCATGGTGGCTATAAGTACACTCTGGGCTCAAGAAACGACGCCCTCCCTACCTGATGCCTCTAAGGTCAAAGGGATTATTTCACTTTGGGAAGAAAATGATAAATTTGCGATTAAGAATAAGGACCGTTACTACACTCAAGGTTTAAGAATTTCTTACCAAGAAAATCCGCATACTTTTTGGTCGCTTACCCAAGAAATCAATACGCCCTCCGATACTTCCAATCCCAATCCTCCCGATACCGATTTACCTTATTCGGCTGCCTTGTATTTGACTTATGGTTACGGCAAAGTTCTCGATCGTGGCGGAAAAAAAGACTGTCTATTCATCATCGAGGGAAACCTCGGTGTCATTGGTCCATCGGCCTTAGGCGAAACGATACAAAATCGTTTTCATGATTTAGTTGGTACGCCGACAACTGCGGGTTGGGGTACTCAAGTGCCCGATGAAATTGTGCTCAATGTCGATATCGAGTTTCGACGCCGGTTTCTTTTTGACCAGTCAGGTTTGGGTTTGAGGGATTTAATTACACGTGGGGCATTGCAATTTGGCACGATGCGAACAGAGGCTATTTTTGGCACACAATTTCGCTGGGGGGTAGGCTTTGAGCGGAATTGGGGGCAAACTTTTATACGTCATGGCTCTGCTTATAATCCTAATTTTTCTGATGCGGGTTTAGATAAATTCTCTTCTTGGTTTTTTGCTGACGCACAAGTGGAAGTGGTAATGAGAAATTATGCGACCGATGGGACAAACTTTCGTGAATCACGCAGTGTAACCCGCAATCCAGTCGTAGGACAGTTAGCCATCGGGGCTACGATGTGTGTCCATAGCGTTGAGTTGTCGTATTACCTCGCCATGCGCAGCAAGGAGTTTGAGACACAACTCGATCCGCATTACTTCGGTGGCTTTAGAGGGGAAGTTAAATTTTAATCTCGATGAAACGTTTGGCTGTTATTGATGTGGGTTCGAACTCAATCAAAGCGGTGGTGGTTGACGCTTTGACTGATCAAGACATCGCGCGAAAAACGGAGTCTGTTCGCATCTACCCCGTAGGTCCTAAGATGGAATTAACGCCCGACCGGGTGGAGATGGCTGCTCATGCGATTGCGCGTCTGGTGGATTTTGCCAGAGAGAATGGAGCTAAGGATATCGCAATTGTGGGTACCAGTGCGTTGCGGGAATGTTCGAATCGAATGGATTTGATTCAACGTGTTAAGGTTCTCACCCATTTACCACTGACGGTTATTTCTGGTGAGGTTGAAGCACGTTTAACGGCGGAGGGAGTGAGAAGCGATCCCGCTTTTTCTTCTTACTCCAAGATGATTGTTTTTGATTTAGGCGGAGGAAGTTTAGAAGCGATGATTTTGAATCGTGATATTTGTCTTCGTGCGAAAAGTTTTCCCTTGGGTTCGGTGCGTTTGACGCAGGCTTTTTTACAGGGTGAATTAGGTAAAATTGATGCTCAAAAAGAACTCGATATCTCGACCGAGGTCGTGCGTAATGTGCAAGATTTTCTTCAGGTTTCTCATCCCGAAGAGTACTTAGTTGTTGGCGCGGGCGGTGGTTTTGTTGCTTTAGGTCTTTATTTAGAAGCTATCGGCGAGAAGCCGGTGAATGGGCGTTTACCGATTTTGCGAATTCGCGAGTTGAAAGACCGTCTCTGTTCACTCTCGGCGAGTGAGCGATCTTCGGTGCCAGGGATTCCTGCGGATCGCCTGGATATCATGCCTGCAGCTTTAATAACGATTTGTGCATTAGCCGATTTAACGAAAGCCGAAGCGTTTTATTTTACCTCCCGCGGCTTGCGTCATGGCGTCATTCACTTCCTCTTACAAGAGCCACACTTTTTCAGCCATGAATAAATTTTTCACTCTCGGGGTTTTTTTACTTTTAGCCTCATATTTAGAGGCGGAGGTAGTCAGGGAGGAAGGTTATTTACAAATCACGGCTGAATCTTCAAACGAAGCCTCCTGGGAGAGTGGCTCACAGACTCGCCCTGTCAAAATCTCCTTGGGCGATGTAGCAATCGGTTGGAAGAAACGTCGGGTCTCGGTCGAGCTTGTAAATTCCGAGGGGTCTGTGCGGGCGGAGCGAATTTTTCCCGCAGAACCCGTTGAACTTCGACAAATGGCAGAAATAACGGAGGCGCTAAATCGCGACATTATGGAACGTAGTCGAGCCGTTACTCGCGGAGCGAAAGACCTCATGCCTCCCATGGCACTTTGGAATCAAGCTGGTGAATTTCGTCTGAAAAAAGATTTCTTAGGGCATCCCTTGGCGATTAATTTTATTTTTACCCGCTGTGCGAATGCACGAATGTGTCCTGCCTCGACGCAGGCCATGCAACGGTTAGCGGAGGAATTGGATAAGGATCCACAGCTCGCTAACGTTAAGTTACTTACTATTTCCTTTGATCCGACCTATGACTCTCCAGGGGTGCTTCGCACCTATGCCGATAGTCGAAAAATCCCTCTCGCACGACATGAGTTCCTCACAGGTAATTTGGCACAAATTAATCATTTAATGCGCCAATATGGTATTATTACTACGCGCGAAGATGGAACCATTGTCCATAATGCTGCGCTGATTCTTGTTAGTGCCGAGGGGCGAATCTTACAGAGAAGGGAGGGGGCGGTTTTTGACGCCGTCGCCGTGGCGCGTTACTTCAAAACACTGAATGAACTTTCTGCCCAACCATGAGTCCTTTACGACAAACCCTTTGGCTTACCGCTGGGGCGGTCCTACTTTTTTTTGGTCTTCGTTCATTGCCTGATACGCACTGTGCCTTTTTACATGCTGACCATGAACCCGTACTTTATAATGGTGTTGAATTTTGTGGGGTCAATGAAGAGGCCAATTATTATCAACCGCAAACGATGCAGTTTCCAGTTAAGTTGGAAATTAAAATGGAAGGTCAGGGAGGTCATTTAAAACTGCTGAAAGAAGATGGTCGTCCTTTTATCGATTATGAAATTGGCATTTCGCATACGGAAAAAGTTCATCTACATTTACGACAGATAAGTGGTCGATTTGATTACATTCACTTACATCCACAGTCGAAGGACGAGGGGGTTTGGGAGTTTACTTTACCTGAATCCTTTCTGGCTGGAAATCCCGGAGGAGATTTTCAAGCGTTTGTCGATTTTGTGCCCTTGCGCACAGGGCGAGCGATGTTGGCTCAATCAAGCGCTCACTGGCAACGCCCTCCCGTCATTGCTTCGCCTCGAATATCGCGTAATCAAATCAAGTCGCTGCAAATGACGACGGATAAAGCAGGAGAGTCTGCCTATATTCGAGTGCAGTTGAAGTCTGCCCAGGAGCCAGGCACGCTCAAGTTAATGCCCATCATGGGTGCTTTGGGTCATGCGGTGTTGTTTGGTGAGGCGAAGGAAAATCCTGGGTACGCCCATATCCATCCCTCCTTTGAAGGGAAAGAGTATGATCCTCAGCCAACCCTTTCTTTCCGTCTACGTCTACCCAAGGCAGGCCACTATGATTTATGGATTAACATCAATGATGGTGCCGAGGACTACCTCAGTGCACCAATTACGGTTAAGCCCTAAGTTTCTTAAAGTAATCAATGGTCGACTCTAGACCGCTTTCCACTGAGTACTCAGGTTTCCAGCCAGCCTTTTGGAGTTTATCGGATGAAGCCATCGAATGCTTCACATCGCCTAAACGTTCAGGTTGGAAAATCAATCGAGAGCGTGACTGTGTGCGACGAACAATTTCTTCTGCCAAGCTTCGGATGGTTATCTTTTTACCATAACCGACATTAAAAGTACCTGAAAGTGGAGTTTCGTTGGCGGCGAAAACCAGTGCTCGCACAATGTCTTTAACATAGATGAAGTCGCGGGTTTGTTCACCATCACCAAAAATCGTGATAGCTTCTCCGCGAAGAGCTTTTTCGATAAAAATTGGAACAGCGGCTGCATAGGGTGACTTGGGGTCTTGTCGTGGACCAAAAACATTGAAGAAACGTAGACTCGTGGTGGCTAATTGATGCTCCCGGCGAAATAGTTCGAGGTAGTATTCACCATCGAGCTTGGTAATGGCGTAGGGAGACTTCGGCTCAGGAGTCATCGTCTCCACTTTAGGAATAAGAGGGTTGTCACCATAGATGGCAGCCGAGGAAGCGAGGACGACTTTTTTAACCTTCGCAGCCACGGCAGCTTCAAGCACCTGCAATGTGCCAAGAGTGTTGATTTCAACACAGTCACGAGGATGGAGCATCGACTCGGGCACAGAAATCATCGCGGCCAAGTGATAAACTTGATCAACCCCGCGCATCGCTTGCGAGAGTTTCTTGGAATCGAGAACCGAGCCCTCAATGATTTCACAGGCAAAAGAGGAGCAATGTGAACGATGACCCGAGCGGAAGTTATCCAAGACCACTACCTCGGCTTTTCCTTGAAAGTGCTCAACGATATGTGAACCGATAAAACCAGATCCACCTGTTATTAAAACACGCATCTTAAGCCCAGAGATTAACAGGATAGAAACCTTGATTGACCAGTTGGCGGATATTTTCTTGCACGATTGGCTTGTCTTCTCGGTAGGTGACACCGAACCAGGAGGAGGTGGTGCGCAAGACAGCGCAATCGCCCTGACCGGTGCGAACAATTTCACCGAGGCTGAGAGGTATATAGCATTCGCTCTTCATCTCCTGTCCCTTATGCTTCAAGAAGTCTTTGAATAAAACCTCAAGCTGCGGGAAGATGTGTGGAGTAAAACCCCACATGTTTAGCGAAACGGGCTCGTTTCCTGTCAGCGTGATAACTGACCCATCTTCTTGGGTGTTTTGTGCACCTTGAGCAGTCTTAGCGACTTTGAGTAGTTCTTGGATATCGGTTAAGAATCCACGTTCGTTGACGCGACAGACTCCTCGAGCCACGGTACCGTGGTCGGACAGAGTATTTTTGAGCGTAAAGCCAACCATGCAATAATGAGAGGCATCGGGTGCAGTGTTTTGCAATTTTTTGGCTAAGACTGCATAGGAATCTTGTCCGTAAAAGTCGTCGGCATTGATAACAGCGAAAGGTGTTTTGACGACGTCACGGGCGCAAAGGATGGCGTGTGTCGTTCCCCAAGGTTTTTCGCGACCCGCAGGAACACTAAAACCAGCGGGGAGTCTGTCCAAAGTTTGGAAAGCGTAGTCGACTTCAATTTTCCCAGAAAACTTTGTTCCGATTCTTTCGCGAAAATCTTGGGCAAAATCAGGACGAATAATAAAAACCACTTTACCAAAACCAGCCCGAATCGCATCAAAAACAGAGTAGTCTAAGATGGTTTCTCCAGAAGGGCCCATGGCATCGATTTGTTTGAGCCCGCCGTAGCGACTGCCCATGCCTGCTGCCATAACAAGAAGTGTTGGTTTCATTGGGGAGGGGTAAAGCGAGAGAGGCGCTGAAGTACGTCGCACCTGAATCGGTCAAGATACTGAGCCGTAAATTCAGCGATGTCCAGCGAGTCGTTGAGGATGAGGGGGGTTAAATCCATCGCCCACTGGATGGCAGAGGCTTTATCAGGCTGATGTGACTGGTGAAAAGTAGCGTTAGCCAGACGTCGACCCGTAATGCCCTGAGGGTAGTTTTTCCCGCCCGCAATCTGGGTTTGAAAAATAGCATTTAACTGTGCGGCAAGATCGGGAAAGCCGGAAACATTCATTAAGATTTTGTCGTTATCGACTAGCCAGTCTAGACTCCGCCAAACCTCACAGCCTAAAACTCGACGAGGTCGATGTGGTTTAGGAATTTCACGCAAGGCATGAATGCAGTGAATGAACGAGGCGACGTGCGTGTCATGTTTATCTGCGGGGTTATGGAGATAGACGACTTGGGGCTTGGTCTGCGATAAAATCGTTACGAGGTCTTTTTGCAAAGAGGGAGCCTGGGAATTTTTCACATCACTACTCCGATATCCTAATTGAGCGAGGCAGGCGTATTGACCTACGGTTGCAGCCTGTTCCTGTTCTTTGATTCGCTCGGCGGCGATTTGATCATCTGTCCAGTCACGATAAAGACCAGACCGAGAGCTGCCACGTCCATCCGTCAAAATCACACCACTAAACCAAAGGTCATTCTTTTGATAACACGTTTGGATGCCCTCGTATGCCATGAACTCTAGGTCGTCTTGGTGAGCACCGATTCCTAGGTGTGTGGTTTTTTGAAGGGCTTTTGTAAAATCGCCCCCTTCAGGTAAAAAAACTTTGGCTAATGGATTGAGGCTTAAGGGTGTCATGGTTCAAGCCTCGCTGAGAGTTAACTAAGCGAAGTTAACATTCGGGCAATTTCTTCTCGCTTGGCTACTGCTTCGGCGAGTTGTTTGCGAGCGCCCTCAAGAATTGCTGGTGGTGCTTTGGAGACGAAAACTTCGTTAGCGAGTTTTGCTTCGCCGGCTGCTACAGCTTTTTCGATTTTCTCAAGTTCTTTCGTCAAGCGTGCTCGCTCTGCGGCCACATCGCGATGGTCACCAATCTCCAGAATAACCGTTCCTAAGGCGGTTAATGATCCTGGACGATCTCCCGATTGTGCCGTTAGGTTCATTTCCTGTAAACCTGCTAAACGGTAAATCTTATCACGATTGGTCTCTAGAGTTTTTTGTGCTGATTCATCTTTAACGACAACCGTGATAGAGGAGTCTCGGCGATTGGCTTGATTCGCTTGTGATTTGAGCGCGCGAATAGCGGCGACAAATTCACGCAGGTGGGCGACATCAGTCACTTTAGAATTCTGCAGTTTAATTCCGTGGCCTCGGAGAGCCTTGAGTAGGTCACCACCTAGACCTGGAGATTGATTTTGAATAAATTCTTTTTCCGTACCGTATCCTAATAAATGCCAAAGCTCTTCGGTTATAAAGGGGGCTATGGGGTGAAGCAGGAGTAGGAATTGACGTAAAACCAAGTCCTGCACGGCTAAACCATGATCGCGCAGGGTGGGGTCTGCCAAACGTGCTTTGGAGGCTTCGACATACCAATCGCAAAAATCTCCCCAGAAGAAGGCGTAGAGTGCTTGGACATAGGCAGTAAATTCGTGTTCATTGAGTTTCTGAGCTGTCACATCAGTCAACTCGGCCAACCCATGAATGATGGCATAATCATCATCATCCATGAGATTTGCCTGCAGACGTTTTACCACGGCCTCCAGCGAGTGGTTGTCCGACATCGGCCCCGACATTTGTCGGAATCGGGCTGCGTTCCAAATTTTATTACAGAAATTGCGACCTTGGGAAACCCGTTCCTCGTCAAAAAGAATATCCTGTCCTTTGGGTGCAATGGAGAGCAGACCAAAGCGCAAGCCATCGGCTCCAAATTTAGCAATTAAGTCTAAGGGTTCAGGGGAGTTGCCTAAAGATTTGGACATCTTGCGTCCAAGTTTATCACGAATGATACCATTGAAGTAGACACGCTTGAAGGGGATTCGTGCACGAATTTCTTCATCGGTTAGAGTTTTCTTTTCGGGTCCATGTAACTCAAGTCCAGCAATAATCATTCGAGCTACCCAGAGGAAAATAATATCGGGTCCAGTGGCTAAAGCACCTGTTGGGTACCAGTGTTTCAGCTCAGGAGTTGTTTCGCCGGGCTTACGCCAACCAATTGTTGCTAGACACCAAAGCCACGAAGAGGCCCAGGTATCGAGCACGTCGGAATCTTGCTCCCAATTGCTTAAATCAGCGGGAGGTTGCAACGAAACGTGACGGTTCTTCGGATCATTGCGATCGGCTCCTTTGCGATACCACACTGGAATACGATGACCCCACCAGAGCTGTCGGCTAACGCACCAGTCTTGGATGTT
>Ga0228702_1000870_pt1 | contig 21300 bp, 16 predicted proteins | sample McNCre217_Aug_MG_2_FD_178018 | JGI IMG/M metagenome (GOLD analysis project Ga0228702, IMG submission 178018) | Freshwater microbial communities from McNutts Creek, Athens, Georgia, United States - 20-17_Aug_MG | ecosystem: Environmental > Aquatic > Freshwater > Creek | place: USA: Georgia...
CTACCCGCACACCCGTGATGTAGGGGTCGTCCGAGCGCACTTTGCCCACCAGTTCGCGCAGGGCTGGGTTGAGTTCAATGCCTTCAATGTCCACGGCCAAGCGCGGTGGGTTGGCCACAAACAAGGGCACGGTTTTGAGGGCCGTGTCGCTCTCAATCGTGACGCGGGTGTAGTCGGCAGCAGGCCACACGCGCACCGCCACAATGGTGGCGCCCCAGGCAATGTCTGCCTGGCTTAAGAGTAAGGCCAAGCCGCCGCTTTTGAGCAAAGTGCGTCGGTTCAGTGTCGTCATACGAGCAAAGCCTCTGCGGCAGGAGTGAGGGCGCGCAAGGTGACGCGGCGTTGTTCGTCGTCTGTCACCTCCATGTGCAAGCTCAGGTCGGGTGTGGGCATCACGCCTTGGGCCTGCTGGGGCCATTCGCACAACTTGAGTCCGGGGCTGGCAAAAATGTCACGAAAACCCGCGTCTTCCCATTCGCGTGGATCGCTGAAACGGTAAAAGTCAAAATGCCACACTGCACCTGCCGCCACCTGATAGGGCTCGACCACCGCATAGGTGGGGCTTTTGATGCGACCTTGCACACCCAGTGCGCGCAGCAGATGGCGCACAAAAGTGGTCTTGCCTGCGCCCAAGTCTCCTTCCAGCGTGATGCACGCGTTCAAGCCGTTGTGCGCGCGCGTCAAGGCCGCCGCCAGCTGTTGCGCGAAGGCGGTGGTGGCGGCCTCATCAGGCCAAACAAGGGTTTTTACAATGGCTGAATTGTTCAAGGATGTCGGGTGTCGTTAGATCACACATTGTTGCTGTCGCAAATCCAAATTTGGGGTCAAGCCCTGGGATTTTCCCAAATTGCCGTCGCCCCTGTGGATTTGTCTTCGGCCGAGCCCGCGTTGCAGGCTTGGCTGTCGCAAAACTTCCACGGCAGCATGGACTATATGGCCCGTCACGGCATGAAACGCGCCCGCCCCCACGAGCTGGTGCCCGGCACCTTGAGCGTGCTCACCGCCCGCATGAATTACTTGCCGCGCAACACCACGCCCGACTGGCAAGACACCGAATGGCGCCGTTTACGCCAAGCCGACGAAGCTGTGGTGTCCGTCTATGCACGGGGGCGCGATTACCACAAGGTCTTGCGGCAGCGCCTGGACAGTTTGGCCCAGCAGATCGACAGTTATTTGCTGTCTGCGCAAGGCGAGGGCAGTTTGCAGTACCGTGCTTTCACCGATTCGGCGCCTGTGCTGGAGGCCGAGCTGGCCACCCGCAGTGGTCAGGGTTGGCGCGGCAAGCACACCTTGGTGCTCAACCGTGAGGCGGGCTCGATGTTTTTTTTGGGTGAGATTTTTCTCAACCTCGCCTTGCCGCCCACACCTGCGGTCACGGCCCATTGTGGCCAGTGCACCGCGTGCATCGATGTATGCCCCACGCAAGCCATTGTGGCGCCGGGCGTAGTGGACGCACGGCGCTGCATTTCGTATTTGACGATTGAGCACGATGGAGCCATTCCTGAAGACCTGCGCCCCTTGATGGGTAACCACATTTATGGCTGTGATGACTGCCAGTTGATCTGCCCCTGGAACAAATTTGCCCAAATCAGCAGCTTGCCTGACTTTGATGTGCGCGAAGGTTTGGTGGGTCAAAGCATGGTTGGCTTGCTGGCTTGGACCGAAGCCGAGTTTTTGCGTTACACCGAGGGCAGCCCGATTCGCCGCATCGGCCATGTGCGCTGGCTGCGCAACTTGGCCGTGGCTGCGGGCAATGCCTTGCGGCAAGCGCAGTTGCCCGCATTGCATCAAGCGCTGCAGGCACATGCCCTGCATGACAACCTACTGGTACGTGAGCATGTGCAGTGGGCGCTGGCGCAAGGGGTGTGATTACGGTGGCGCTGCCGTGATCGATTGAAGCCATTGCGTGACCTGACCTGCTGACACTTCTGGCGTGCTTGCATGATCTGCATCGACAACGAGATATTTGCTAGCGTCATGGCTTGGTGTTTTGTCAAAACCATAGCTTGATCCTGATGGGTAGAGAGGATCGCGTGTCCCTACCACCCAAAGTACAGGGACGGACTTTTTGAATTCGGCGCTGCTGAGTGCCATGTTGCCAAGTCCTTTCGGATCGAAATAGCTCAGCAGCACATCTGCTCTCATGCGTATGGATTGACGTTTGCCTTGGTTTAAATCATCCATGCTCAGATATTCATCGCCTTTGTCTGTGGCAACGAGCTCTCGTGCTCGGTCTACAGCGTCCTTGCCGATGCCTCTTTGGTACATGGTTGAAGGTACATGTCCCGCTGCTAAAACTACGATGCCATCCACATCGCCCTCAGTTTTCATGTAGGCAAGGGCTGCATTTGCTCCAAAGCTATGGCCTGCCAGCACCACGCTCTTATATCCTTGCTGGCGAAATTTTTCTACCTGCGCTTTGATCTCCGCCAAGGCCGTCAAATATGGCGCATCGTAATTTCTTCGCCTTGACCAAGGCATCTCTATCGCCTTGTAATCACACACAGGTTCAAGCCTGTTCCCGAAAGCACTGATGTAGTGCGTACCGCCCCATTTGCCATGCATCAAGACGATCGCGCATGGTCTCTCTTGGGCGACCGAGCTTTGCGCCAACCATGTGATTGAGAAAAGGCAGATCCATCTGAAAAGGCTTTGCATATGCTAACGAAGCGGCGCCTGAGCGTGTTCATTGGAAGCTGGCGCAGGCAAGCGCGTGGCTTGTTGCGCCAGGCGATGGTAGAAACGAATCGCATCTGCGTAGTTGGTGATGCTGAGCCGCTCATTGGTGCCATGAAAACGCTTGATGTCTTCGGCATTGGCGCGTACGGGTGAGAACTTGAAGATGTGGTCGCTGATGCGGTCGTAGTGCGCCGAATCGGTGGCTGCCACCATGAGGCCTGGGGCCACTACGGCATCTGAAAACACTTCGCGGATGGTTTGATTCAGCAGCTTGTATTGCTGCGAGTTGGTCGGCGCCACCTTGGATGCGTTGGTTGCACCTGGCAGGGGTTCCAGCTCAAAGCGTGGCGTTACTTTTTTGATCTGGGCCTGCATGTGGTCCATCACATGGTCGATGGTGTCGCCTGGCAGGATGCGAAAGTTCACCATCGCTTCGGCCCGACCGGGCAGCACATTTTCCTTGTTACCCGCGTTCACGATGGTCAGCGCGGTGGTGGTGCGAAGCATGGCGTTGGTGCTGCCCTTGGCCTCTAGCTGGCGTTGAATCAGCGGCCCAAAAAGCCACAGGTTCGACAAGGCCACCCGTGTGAACCCGCTCATCTCAGGTGCCAGCGTGTCGAACATTTCAGCCGCGATGCCGCCAGACAAACCACCGGGCAAGGGGTGATCGTCAAGTTGCTTGAGGGCCGAACTCATCATGGCAATCACGCCTTCGCCTTGGGCCGGGGGCATGGACGAATGGCCAGGTGTGCCCGTCATCTTCAGGCGCACCGACAGATAACCCTTTTCAGCCACGCCAATGATGGCGCTGGGTTGGCGTATGCCGGGCATCACGCTGTCGAGCACCAACAAGCCTTCATCAATCACAAAGTCAAGATGGACCTGACGAGACTCCAGCAAGCGTGAGATTTGAGCCGCGCCTCGGGCGCCGCTGACTTCTTCGTCTGCGCCATACGCCAGGTACAGCGTGCGCGCAGGCGTGTAGCCCTCTCTGAGCAACTGTTCAATGGCTTCGAGTTGAGCCATCAAATTGCCCTTGTTGTCCCAAGAGCCTCGGCCCCAGACATAGCCGTCTTTGATGGCGCCCGAGAACGGGGCTTGCTGCCAATCCGATTCCGTGCCTGGGGCGATGGGCACCACGTCCTGGTGCGCCATGAACATCACCGGTGCGGCTTGGGTGTCTGTGCCTTTCCATGTGTAGAGCAAGCTCAGGTTGCCCACCCGTTCACGCTGCAGCTGGGCGTGGACTTTGGGGAATTTCAACTCCAACATGCGCTGGAAATTTAGAAACTCTTGCGCATTCAAGTCGGGTTCGTCGCGCGATGAAATGGTTTTGAAGCGCACCGCCTCGGCCAGACGTGCGGCCACTGCCGCCTCGTCCACGCTGAGTTTGCCAATCGGCGCCACCACGAGTTGGCGCGAACCTTTGCGCCAGGTGTTGATGCCTACCGCAGCGGCCAAAGTCAGAATGAGCAGCAAAAGCAGCAGTGAAATTTTCTTGATCATGTTGTCTCTTTTTAAAACTCCACCAACAGGTGTGAGGCCATCTTAAAGTGGCTAGAAGAAATATTAAGTGATGCCTGAAGTGATGAGGATCAATTCGCGGCTTGCTAGTTTTGCCGCCCCTCTCGCATACACGATCAACAGAAGTCGATAAATATGTATTAACCTGTTATTAATCTAATAATTATTTTCAAATAAGGGTTTTTCATAATAAAAATAAATGCATTCGTACACATAAGAAAACTACAGTCGTTGCGAAGGATTGAATGTTTTTATAGATTGAGGTGCGCCATGAAAAACAAGCTGCTTACAACATCATTGTTCTTGCTAATTTTGTCTGGCTGTGGCGGTGGGGGTGGTGGTAGTGCTACTCAAGTAGGGCAGTTCATTGATGATCCCGTGGGTGGCCTGACCTACTCCTGTGTAAGTGCTGGCAGCACACAGACGATCAAAGGCACAACCGATTCAGACGGGCATTTCAATTACATCCCAGGTCAGACCTGTACCTTCAAGGTTGGCAATGTGACGTTGGGTTCTCTCTCAGGTATTCCCGCAGACGGCAAAGTGACCCCTCAAGACGTTGCAGGTGTATCTCGTGCTGCTACAGCAGCGCCATCAGCGTTGGCAATTGCGCAATTCCTGCAAAGTTTGAATGACGGTACCAGCAACGGAAAAATTGTGATTCCTGCGGCTACAACGACTGCATTAAACAATGTTGCTGCTGTGACATTGGTGTCGAGCACAGGCGCAATCTCGCAAGCTGATTTGCAAACCGTTGTCGCATTGGCGGGTAAAACGTTGGTGTCAGCAACAACAGCGCAAAGCGCTTTGGATACGCAAATCTCATCGGGTGTCATCGACAAGAAAATAGGCGCAGTGAGTGCCAGCGCACCGGTTGTGCTCAACAGCATTGCCGTGACATCTGCGGCTTCTAGCAACGCGGCAGGACTGACTGAGCAGCTTACCGCCACGGGCTACTACAGTGATGGTTCAACAAAAGATTTAACCTCTAGCGTGACTTGGAGCACAGCAGATGGTTCGACTGTGTCAGTAGACACGACGGGTTTGGCCAAAGGCCTCAAAAAAGGCAGTGCAACTGTTACTGCTAGTTTCACGCCAAGTGCAGGCGCAACATCGGTCACTGGATCGTTCAGTCAAGGTGTGTTGGATCCCACGCCTTTGAATTTGGCTATTTCATATGCCAACTCGGCTTTGACAAGCATTAAAAATTCAGCGACTGCAGTGCTGCAAGCTGTTGTGAGCTTCACCGATGCAACCACGCAAGTCGTGTCGAGCGCGGTTGACTGGGCCGTCACATCTGTCAGCGGCAATGGAAATGCCACGATTGCGGTCGACAAAACTGCCAATACGGCCACCTTGACAGGTACTTCGCCTGGTGTCATTTCAACCCTTGCTTCTTATTTGGGCTTGACAAGTAACAGTTTAGGTTTGACGGTGACACCTAGCATTACTGGCGTAGCTGCTACAGGCTCTGCCATGAGCGCGGCAACCATCACTTTGACGGACTCAGCTGGTAAAACTTTAACCACAACTGCTGGTGATGATGGTTCGTTCAGCTTCGATGATCTCTCCTCTTATTCTGCGCCCTACCAACTAACAGCCTCTGTGTTGATGGGTGAGAAGAATGTCACGCACTACAGCATCGTTGCGAGCTTGCCAATTAATGGGGTCAATACGGTCAACGTGAACCAACTGACTTCAGCTGTCGTGGCATTGGTGGCTCCTTCTGGTACGGTGTCGGATCTGACAGCCAACCAGCTGTCTGGCATTACCAAGTCACAAGTAGATGCTGCCGTCAGCAAAGTGCAATCGGTGATTGCGCCCGTGGCTGCAAACATCACCGACGCAAACAGCTTCAACCCAATCACCTCAACTTTTACCGCGAACGGCAAAGGTCCTGACGCGCTTTTGGATCACATCAGCGTCAATATCCGTTCGGATGGCGTTGATTTGGCAAACAAAATGGCTGTGGCTTCGGGCGATTCCACCGCTGCTGCAAGCAGCTCATTGACCAAAGGTGGTACGGCTTCGCCCACGCCATTGGCCACCGGCGACGCGGTCGATCTGTCAAAAATTGACTTGCTGGTTGACCAATTCAAGAAATGTTTTGCTGTGCCTTATGCGTCACGCTTGACTAATAAAGCGCTAACAACAGCTACGCTGCACACAGACTGCCAGGGAATTGCGACCAGCGACTACCTGCACAATGGAAATACCTTCATGTCGCGTTGGGCGGGCATGCTGAACACCCAGTACGCCGATTCGAACAGCAAAATTTTCAGACCTGAAATGCGTTTGCGCTTGGGATCGAATCCAGACACCATCGCCATGAACTTCAACATGACCGACAACCAAGGCAACGGATATACGATGCCTGAGGTCATTCAAAGACAAAAAGACGGCACTTGGAAGCTGTATGGCAACCAGCGTCAAATTAATGCATTTATCGAGGCAAACCAAACACACTACACCGATCTGACGCCTAACACCGCATACAACAACGTCAATTTCAGCCGAATCGAGTCAGGATTCCGTATTTATGTCGATCCTCGTATAACGTTCAATTCAGGTGGAACACCCACCAACCAAGCCATCGACTTGACCAGAAATGACGGTCTGACTACTTCTTCTTGGTCGACTTTCAGAACTCAGAATTCAGATCCGATGATCAAGTGTGTTGTGATCACGGGTCCTGGTCGCATGGACGGTGCAAAGTGGATGGGATTCCACCCTAATGGCCTGTTGTTGAAGAGGCCTACAGGCTCTACCTTGCAAGATTACATGGCGGTCGATAGCATCTTGTCTCAATCTAAGAGCGCAGCTTTGCTTGCTGCGCAAATTGGTGACAGAGTGACCAGTTCTAATCAAGATTTGTGCCCAGACTCTAATAATGTTCTGGACTCCGGGGGCGCAACCGCCAACAGCAATAGCGTCTACACAGTTGATTTGCAAGCTCAAGTCAATCAAAAGAATCCACTTACTGGACAAACAGACGCAACTATTGATGGTCGTGACAAGCGCTGGTACACCGGGCCAAACTATGCACGTTTAGCACCAGACGCAACATTGCAGCAAACTTTTAATAGCAATCCTAAAGTGACTTTTTATGTCATTGATACGGATAACAAGCTTCGTATGAAATTTGATTCGAGGTACCTGGGCAATTTGCCAGCTGTAGCAGAGATACAAAATTTGGTGACTGCCAACAAGCTGTCTGAATTGTCTAAATCTTCAATCACGTCGTACCTTGATTACAGCCAGGGTCAAAATGCCGTGACTACTGCTTCGGTAACTTGGACAAATCCGAAAAATGGATTCAATGCAGATCGCTTGGGGTTCTATTCGAATGTTTACCAATCAACGCCCGGCACAGGCCTGCGAGGTAGCAGCTCTATTGTGACTGCCAATAAAACCAATGTGGGCACGGATGGGTTGTGGACTTCGGATCCTGATTTGGCTGCCGATTTAGATGCCTTGTCTGGAACGAACTTTTACTGGAGATTCAACAATTACACAAAAGCTGCTGACAATTCAGGTTTGTGTACAGGTAACTATTTGGTCAGTTCTTTGAACGTTGGTGTGGCAAGAGCGAAAACATCAGTGAGTAACCAAGACATCAATGGCACTTGGTTCGGAACGGATACTCAAGCGACGGCATGCAAAAAAACTGTTGGAACAACTGTGAATGGTGTAACTTCTTACACAACAGCAGCAAGTAATACCTATCTCCACAGAGAGATCTGGTTGAGAACTTACAGCTCATCCAATGTTCGTATCTACCGTTACTGGTCCAAGAAGAACATTTCATAGTCAGCTCAACCTTCATCTTTCTTGAAAGATTCTTTGGAGATATAACAAAGCCCTTTGATGTGCTGCGGCGCATCAAAGGGCTTTTTGCATTTAAGGCGTGAATTGACAAAGCAGGCGTTGTTCAAGATCCCATGAAGCGCAGACATTTGAAGTTCCATTCCTCGGGGGCTTCAAAACCGTCAGGTCATTCGCGAATCTAGAGTCAAGCAGGGCGGGGGTCTGTCTAGCGCCCCGCCCGCGGCGTTCTAGGCGGCGATGCGTTATGCCACTGTGTTTACGTTGTTGCCAATGCCCATCAATGCAAATACGCTGGATTGCTGAGCGTTGATATTGGCGTTGGCTAATGCCGCAGCAGCTTTTTGCGCAGCCGTACTTTTTGGTAATGCAGTGTTGGCACTTGACTGCGTGGGTGTTGCAGTGCGATTGCCGCTATTTTTAGGCTGCATATCCAAAGCTGCCTTTTGTGCTGCCGCTAAATCCTCGGAGCGAAGTGCTTGGTACAAGCGCCCCAAAGGGCTTGTGTTATTTTTTGCCATGATCGGCAGTCCCGAGGCTGCATAGGCCTTTTGAGCTGAAGCCAAGTCACCAGCTTTTAAAGCTGCAAACAGATTGTTCATGTTCTGTTGCTTTTGCTGCAGACCTGAAGAGTAGGTGCTTTGTGTTGCGATACTGTTGATAGACATAGGTGTTCAGTGCCCTTCCAAGATGGCTGTGTGTATGTTGAATCGTTTGATTTCTTAGGCACCCCATTCACGGTCTAGTCATTTGGCAAAGCTACATGCGAAATTAGTTTATAAGCGCATCAGTCGACAGTTTTCGTTATGGCAATCGGCCTACGGCCTGCACCTAGGTGCTTGAGTCTGTGGCAGATTCAGGTTACAAGGCGAGGGTGAATTTCCACTCTACTTTTCAGGTGAATCGTCATGCCTTGTGTTTTTTCATTGCCTCGTGGTCTTGTGCAAGCGCTGTTGCTAGGGGGGCTTCTGGGCAGCACGTCGGGCATGGCCCAAACCAACCGTATTGACCAGATTCGTTCCGACGCGCCTGCGCTGGCGGCCTATGGTCCGTTTGACATGGGGGTGCGAACCCTGCAGCTTAAAAATCCGAACCAATGGGATCAGCTGAACGCCAAACCAGGTCAAGACGTACCGCTGTATGACCGGCCTCTGACCACCGAGGTGTGGTACCCCGGTCAGACCGACCCGACGGCCAAGAATGTGGGCGAGTACAAAGTCTTTTTCAGAGACGGCAAAACCCAGATCACGCTGACTGGCAAAGCCTTGCGTGATGCTGCGCCAGCTCGCACCAAAGGACCTTACCCCTTGGTGGTGGTGTCGCATGGTTACCCGGGCAACCGGTTTTTGCTCAGTCCGATTGCAGAGAACTTGGCCAGCAAAGGCTATGTGGTGGTGTCCATCGACCACACTGACAGCACCTATTCGGATCAGGGTGCATTCCACAGCACCTTGCGCAACCGGCCGCTGGATGTGACGTTTGTGATTGACGAAATGGTCAAAGCCAACCGCAACGAGAGCAGCCCGTTCAAAGGCCTGATTGACGAGAACCGCATCGCCCTGATCGGTTACTCCATGGGCGGCTATGGGGTGATCAACAAAGTGGGCGGTGGGTTCAGCGACAAGGCGACCCAGTTTCCGAATTTGCCCAAAGACAGTTTGAACATACTGCTTAGCAGCCACCCGCAGTTTGCCCAGCGGCGCGATCCGCGCATCAAAGCCGCCGTGGCCTTTGCTCCCTGGGGCTGGAATCAGGGCTTTTGGGACGCCGAGGGGCTCAAAGGTATTCAAACTCCCTTGCTTTTCATTGCAGGCAGTGTGGACGATGTCTCAGGATACGCACCCGGGGTGCGCAATATCTATGAAGCCAGCATCCATTCCGATCGCTACCTGCTGACTTTTGAAAATGCCAACCACAACGCCGGCGCGCCCATGCCGCCGCCGCAAGAGGCCTGGAAGCCAGTGCCCTGGTTGAACAACATGATTGCGGCTGCGCATTACATCGACCCGGTGTGGGACAACGTGCGCATGAACAATGTGGCGCAACACTTCATTGCGGCCTTTCTGGGCAAGCATTTGGAGCAAGACGCGGGCAAGGCCGCGCATCTGAACGTGCTGGAGTACGCCCGACAAGGCAAATGGTCAGCCAACCCGGACGGCAGCTTCAAACCGGATCACACTTACTGGAAAGGCTTTCCCAATCGCACGGCCGCAGGCTTGCGGCTGGAGCATCTGGGCGCGCAGTGAATGTCAGCGGCTCAGGGCTGTGCAGCTTTGACCGCTTGCCCCAACTCAATCACCGCCAACGCGTTTGATCATCGCCACCAGCTGATCCAGCGCGACGCCCCAGCCGGCTTCAAAGCCCATGTCAGCGTGCTTTTGGCAACCCGCTTCGTCGGCGTGAATAACCGTTGCGGTGTAAAGCGTGCCACCGGCGTGGTCTGCCAACTCAATCACTCCGGTGAACATGAAGCCAACATCATCGGTGCCACAGCTTTCGGGTACAAAACTGGGCTGGTAGCCGGGAAGCAGGGCATTGGTCCAGACCAGTTTTTCATTGGGTTTGACTTCAAGATAGCAGCTGGTGCCAGGAAACTCTTGCCCTTCGGGCGACTGCATGGTGGTGCGAAAGATTCCGCCCGGGCGTAGGTCGATCTCGCAGTCGATGGTTTTCCACGGCAATGGGCAAAACCAGGGCTTGAGCAGTTCTGGCTCCGTCCATGCGCGCCAAACCAGCTCTTTGGGCACATCGATGACGCGAGAAAAATGGAGGGTGAATTGAGGCTTGTGTGCGTAGCTCTGAGTCATATTTTTCCTGCTCAAATGTTCAGAATGGAGTGGATGAAGTCAGCGGTTCAGGGCCGTGCAGCTTTGACGGCATGTCCCAATTCAATCACCGCCAGCGCGTAATAGCTGCTCCAGTTGTAACGCGTCACCACATAAAAATTTTCGGTGCCCGCCACTTAGCTGGGCACCTCGATCTGCGCTGTAAAGCTATTTTTCGTGTCGTCTAAATCACACAGAGTTTTCCCTAGCGCTCTAAATGACAGTTAGCAGGTGTCGTTTAAAACGACATGTCTAGGCGGCGATGCGTTATGCCACTGTGTTCACATTGTTGCCAATACCCATCAATGCAAATACGCTGGATTGCTGAGCGTTGATATTGGCGTTGGCTAATGCCGCAGCAGCTTTTTGCGCAGTAGTGCTTTTTGATGAAGTCGTGTTGGCGCTTGCGTGTGCGGCTGCTGATGTGCCATTACCGCCATTTTTTGGTTGCATGTCCAAGGCGGCCTTTTGTGCTGCCGCTAAATCCTCGGAGCGAAGAGCTTGATACAACCGCCCCAAAGGGCTTGTATTACCTTTTGCCATGACTGGTAGCCCCGATGCCGCATAGGCCTTTTGAGCCGCGGCCATGTCACCCGCTTTCAAAGCTGAAAACAGGTTGTTCATATTCTGTTGCTTTTGCTGCAGGCCTGAAGAGTAGGTGCTTTGTGTTGCGATGCTGTTGATAGACATAGGTGTTGAGTGCCGTTTTTACGTCAGTGTCCTCTAGATACTAACTGCACAGCAAGAATCAAGCCTTGTCTAAATTGACGCTGAAGATCAGGTCACGTCCCTCCTGCAAGGTAAACAAAGTTAAATAGGGAAATCACCAGTATCTAGAACTTATGTAAGGCTTGTCCTTTTGCTTTTCGCTGTTAGCGTTGAATCCCCACAACCTATTGGAGAATTCAATGACTCAATGCGTAATTCAATATGTGACCCGTGTGAATCCAGGTGCGGACGTTGCCGCCTTCAAAGCTCAAGTGCAAACCTCCGTCAACATTTGGCGCAAGCACGGGGCTGAACCCACTGTCTGGGCTGTGAGTTCTGGCGAAATTGGCAACTGGGTGTTTTCTGTTGCATTCGAATCCTTTAGTGCCTACGGCAAATGCATGGATGCATTAGGCGCAGACCCAGAATTCCAAAAATGGCAATTGGATTCAACTAAATCTGGCTTGGCCACCTGGGTGCGAAGCAATTTGGCCCGCAAAGTTGATATGGCTTGAACCCGACGTCGCGCCACCGTGCAGGCTTTGTTGTCTGTGCGTGTGGGGGGCATTTGAATTCACTGTATTTAAAAAGCATCAAAGGAAACAATCATGGCTTTGTATCTGGTTCGATCTCGCTATACACCAACCGCTTTTCAAGGCATGCTTGCAGCGCCTAGCGATAGGGGAGACGCAGCAAGAACGCTTTTCAAGTCGTTAGGTCTTAAAACACATGAAATATATTTTTCAATTTCAAGTGGCAGCATAGTTTGTTTGCTGGAAGGGAGTGCTGAACAATTGGCTGAGGCACTCATGATCACAATGTCCAGTGGTGCCTTTAGTGAAACTCATACAGAAGAATTGATTTCAACCAAGTCAACGAAAACTGCAATGACAAACGCTGGCGCTAAAGCTGCCAAATACAAAGCACCCAATAAATAATTTGCTGGTGAACGTCAAGGTAAGTTCTTGCTTTGCGCCACAGCGGGCAGTGCAGCTTTGACTGCCTGACCCAACTCAATCACTGCCAAAGCGTAATAACTACTCCAGTTGTAACGCGTCACCACATAAAAATTTTCGGTGCCCGCCACATAGCTGGGCGCGTCGTCGCCATTGAACAGCTCGACCAAGGCCAGCGGGCCGGTGTGTTGTTGTGCGTCGTTGTCCAGCACCGCGCCTTTGGCCATGAAGTTGCTCACGCTGAAGGACGGCAAGATGTCGGGTGCGAGCAGGCTGGGTTTGTCCAGACGTGCTTCGTCAAACTTGACGGGGTAGTGGGTGGGCATGCCGGTTTGCCAACCAAAGGCCTTGAAGTAGTTGGCCACCGAGCCGATGGCGTCTACAGGGCTGTTGAGCAAGTCGATGCGGCCGTCGCCATCAAAGTCCACCGCAAACTTGGCCCAGCTCGACGGCATGAACTGCGGCCAGCCCATGGCCCCTGCAAAGCTGCCGGTGATGGGCGCTGTGCCAGGTGCTTGCTGGCGCATTTGCACCAAGAAGTGCCCGAGCTCTGATTTGAAAAACGCTTGCCGTTCTGCCGCGCGTGGGTGGGCGGCTGGAAAGTTCAGGGCCAGCGTGGTCAGCGCATCGAGCACGCGGTAGTTGCCCTTGTGTTGGCCGTAAAAGGTTTCGACGCCGATGATGCCCACAATCATTTCAGCAGGCACGCCGTAGGTTTCTTGGGCCCGCTGCAAGGCGCTGTCGTGGGTTTGCCAAAACTGCACACCGGCGTCAATGCGGCGCGGCTCAATGAAGCGTTCGCGGTAAGCGCGCCAGTTTTTAGGCACGCTCACCGGCGGCGGCATGACCAGTTTGGGCACGCCTGGTAGTTGCCGTGCATCGCTGAGTTGTTGACGCACCCAGTCGACGGGCAGTTTGTGTAGTTCGGCCAATTCATTGGCGAGTGCCACTACTTGCGGTGATGTGCCAAAGTGAGGGCCGTTGACTTGGCGCACTGCTTTGGTTGGTGCTTTGTGGGCATGACCATGTGCTGCAGCGCGTTGGTGTTTGCTGGTGCTCCACGCGGGTACGCTGGCGCAGGCCGCTAGGCACACGACGACGGTGGCGATTTGACGCAAGGCAAAACTTGGCGAGAAACTTGGCGTCATGGCTGAAAAAGAGGGTGGGGTAGGTCGTGTCACGCAGAGTGGCCAAAGGCTCAAAGCAAGGCCTGCATGTTAAGCTGAGTTCAAGAAGTTACGAGAGACAGACCATGCGTAAAACTGGCTATTACACCCACCCCGAGTGCTGGAAGCACGAGATGGGTGCCGGGCATCCCGAATGCCCCGAGCGATTGAGTGCCATCCAAGACCGCTTGCTCATCAGCGGCGTCGATTTGGGTCTGACTGCCATCGAAGCACCAGAAGCACCGTTGGCCGATATCGAGCTGGCGCATGACCGCATGTACATCGCAGCCCTGCGGGGTTTGTCGGATCAGCTGATCGAAGACCAACTCGCTGGCGGCCCCGCCTATGCGCACTTGGATGCTGACACTGCCATCAATGCCTCGACCTGGAAGGCGGCCCTGTGCTCCGCAGGCGCTGCGATTGCAGCGACCGATGCGGTGTTGGCAGGTGAGCTCGCCAACGCGTTTTGTGCCGTCCGCCCGCCAGGGCACCACGCAACGCGCAAGCAAGCAGGGGGGTTTTGTTTTTTCAACAATGTGGCGGTAGCGGCCAAGTACGCCTTGGCGCGTCATGGTCTGAGCCGCGTGGCCGTGGTGGACTTTGATGTGCACCATGGCAACGGCACTGAAGATATCTTGGCGGGCGACGACCGTGTCTTGATGGTGAGCTTTTTTCAGCACCCTTTCTATCCTTATTCAGGCACCGAGAATCCCGCATCCAATATGGTGAACGTGCCCGTGCCGGCCTATACCAAGGGCATGGAAGTGCGCGAGTTGGTCGAGAACTACTGGGTGCCGCGTTTGGAGGAGTTCAAACCTGAGTTGATTTTTATCAGCGCAGGCTTTGATGCCCACCGCGAAGACGACATGGGGCAAATGGGTTTGACCGAGCAAGACTACAGCTGGATTACCTACCGCGTGCGCGAGATTGCGGCGCGTCATGCCCAAGGGCGCATCGTGTCTTGTCTGGAAGGCGGCTACGATTTGAGTGCCTTGTCGCGCAGTGTGGAAGCGCATTTGCGGGTGTTGGCCGATCTCTAAACCATGAACGATTTACAAGAACTGCTGCTGGACTTGCAAAGCCCGGCGATTGCCCTGGAGTTAGGTGGCTTGGCCCTGTGCCTGGCATTGGCTTGGCTGATCAGCTGGGCCCTGGGGCGTGGTGCTGCACGCGACTCGATTTTGTTTGGCCGGCGAGTGATCGATGGGGTGCTGTTCCCCACGCTGTCGCTCGTCTTGGTCTATGCCTTGAAGGTGGGTTTGCTCAAGTTGCAGCATGTGCCCGTGCTCAAGGTGGCGGTGCCGGTGCTGGTGTCGCTGGTGGTGATTCGCTTGATTGCGCGGGTGTTGGCCTCGGTCTTTCCGCAGTCGCAGGGCGCGCGCGTGTTGGAGCGCGGCGTGTCGTGGCTGGCCTGGGCCGTTGCCGTGTTGTGGATCACGGGCTTGATGGACCCCGTGGTGCAGGAGCTGGAGAGCATTCACTTCACGGTGGGCAAAACGCAAATCACGCTGCGCCATGTGATTGAAGTCTTCATGACCTCCAGCCTCATGCTGGTGCTCACCCTGTGGCTGTCGGCAGTGCTGGAAAACAAGGTGCTCAACCGCGCGGTGGCTGATTTGTCGATGCGCAAAGTGGCCTCTAACGCTTTGCGTGCCTTGCTGTTATTAATCGGCACTTTGTTTGCTTTGTCGACAGTGGGGGTGGACTTGACCGCGCTGTCGGTGCTGGGCGGCGCTTTGGGCGTGGGGCTTGGCTTTGGTTTGCAAAAGCTGGCCGCTAACTATGTAAGCGGCTTCGTGATATTGCTGGAGCGTTCATTGCGCATTGGCGACTATGTACGGGTGGACGGATTTGAGGGGCGCGTGACCGACATCAAAACCCGCTACACCCTGGTGCGCGCTTACAACGGCATCGAATCGGTGGTGCCCAACGAATTGCTGATCACTCAGCGGGTGGAAAACTTGTCGCTAGAAAGTACGCATTTGTTGCAGACTTGTACCTATTGGGTGGGCTTGGACAGCGATGTGGCGCAGGTTCAAAACCTCTTGGTTCAAGCCGCTTTGGGCGCCGAGCGTGTGCTGGCTGAGCCTGCGCCCATGGCCTTGCTGGCCGAGGTGGCGCCACAGGGCTTGCGGTTTCAGGTGAATTTTTGGATGGATGACCCGGGCAGCGGGCAGTCGGTGGTGCGCTCGGGTGTGAACGTGGCCATCTTGAATGCGCTGCGCAAGGCCGGGGTGATGCTGGCGCATGCACCACAAGAGGTGATACTCCGACAATAAAGAGGCAATTTTTTGGCGACAATAGCCATAAAAAAGCACGAGCGTTCTAAAAACGCCGTGATCACACCCTACAATGTGACGTTTACGTAAACGTCAATCAGTTTTCAATCAAAAAATGGAGCTTTTGCCATGAAGGTTTTGGTCGCAGTCAAACGCGTGGTGGACTACAACGTCAAAGTCCGCGTCAAATCGGACAACTCTGGCGTGGACATTGCCAACGTCAAAATGAGCATGAACCCCTTTGACGAAATCGCCGTCGAAGAAGCGGTTCGCCTGAAAGAAAAGGGCGTCGTGACTGAGGTGATCGCAGTGTCTTGCGGTGTCACCCAATGCCAAGAAACCTTGCGCACCGCGATGGCTATTGGTGCTGACCGTGGCATCTTGGTGGAAACCGCTGAAGAGTTGCAACCTTTGGCCGTGGCCAAGCTGCTCAAAGCGTTGATCGACAAAGAGCAACCCGGCTTGGTGATTTTGGGCAAACAAGCGATTGACGACGATTGCAACCAAACCGGCCAAATGTTGGCTGCCTTGGCCGATTTGCCCCAAGCCACCTTTGCTTCCAAAGTGGAAGTGGCCGGTGACAAAGCCAGCGTGACGCGTGAAGTCGACGGCGGTTTGGAAACCCTCTCGGTCAGCTTGCCAGCTGTGATCACCACCGACCTGCGCCTGAACGAGCCACGCTATGTGACCTTGCCCAACATCATGAAGGCCAAGAAGAAGCAACTCGACGTCTTCAAGCCCGAAGACCTCGGCGTGAACGTGGCCCCACGCATCAAGACCCTCAAGGTCAGCGAGCCGCCCAAGCGCAGCGCAGGCATCAAGGTGCCCGATGTGGCGACCTTGGTGGACAAGCTCAAAAACGTCGCCAAAGTTATCTAAAAGAACAGCGCAGGAGAAACACACATGACATCTCTCGTTATTGCAGAACACGACAACGCATCGATCAAAGTCTCGACCCTCAACACCGTGAGCGCCGCTGTGGCCATCGGTGGTGATGTGCACGTGCTCGTCGCCGGTCACAACGCTGGCGCTGCGGCTGCGGCCGCCGCCCACATTGCAGGTGTGAGCAAAGTGATTCACGCCGATGGCGCCACCCTGGCCGATGGCTTGGCAGAAAACGTGGCTGCCCAAGTGCTGGCCATGGCTTCGAGCTATAGCCACATCTTGTTCCCCGCCACAGCTGGCGGCAAAAACGTGGCGCCTCGCGTGGCAGCCAAGTTGGACGTGGGCCAGATCAGCGACATCACCAAGGTCGACAGCGCCGACACCTTCGAGCGTCCCATCTACGCCGGCAACGCCATTGCCACCGTGCAATCAAGCGATGCCATCAAAGTCATCACCGTGCGCACCACAGGCTTTGACGCCGCAGCTGCCACCGGTGGCTCGGCTGCCGTAGAAACCGTGGCCGCTGCCGCTGACTCGGGCAAGAGCAGTTTTGTGGGCCGTGAAGTTACCAAGAGCGATCGTCCTGAATTGACAGCCGCCAAGATCATCGTCTCCGGTGGTCGTGCGCTGGGCTCGTCCGAGAAGTTCGACGAAGTCATGACGCCTTTGGCCGACAAACTCGGTGCTGCCATCGGTGCCAGCCGCGCTGCGGTGGACGCGGGCTATGCCGCCAACGATTTGCAAGTGGGTCAAACCGGCAAGATCGTTGCGCCTCAGTTGTATGTGGCGTGTGGCATCAGCGGTGCGATTCAGCACTTGGCCGGTATGAAGGACTCCAAGGTGATCGTGGCGATCAACAAAGATCCTGAGGCACCGATTTTCTCGGTGGCCGACTTCGGCTTGGAGGCGGACCTCTTTGTCGCGGTGCCCGAGCTGGTGGCAGCGCTTTAAACCGTTTGAAAAAGGCACTCCGTGGGGTGCCTTTTTTTTGCTTTGAATTTTTTGCCGTGAATTGATTTTTGGAGACACACCGTGAGTTATAACGCCCCTGTCAAAGACATGTTGTTCAACATCCAGCATTTGGCCAACATCGACCAGATTGCGCAAATTCCTGGTTTTGAAGATGCTGGTTTTGAGACCGCACAAGCCGTGTTGGAAGAGAGCGCCAAATTCACGGCGGGCATGGTGGCACCTCTGAACTGGGAGGGTGACAAAAACCCTTCGAGCTGGAAAGACGGCGTGGTCACCACCACGGCAGGTTTCAAAGAGGCTTACCAACAGTATTGCGAAGGCGGTTGGCAAGGCTTGCAACATCCGGCCGACTTTGGTGGCCAGGGCTTGCCCAAAACCATTGGTGCAGCATGCGGCGAAATGCTCAACTCCGCCAACATGAGCTTCGCCTTGTGCCCCATGTTGACCGATGGCGCGATTGAAGCGTTGTTGACGGCGGGCTCGGATGAGCTCAAAGCCATCTACCTCGAAAAGCTGATTTCTGGCGAGTGGACCGGCACCATGAACTTGACCGAGCCACAGGCCGGTTCAGACTTGGCCGCAGTGCGCACCCGTGCTGAGCCTTTGCCAGATGGCACGTACAAGGTGTTTGGCACCAAGATTTTCATCACCTACGGCGAGCACGACATGGCCGAGAACATCATTCACTTGGTGTTGGCCCGTGTGCAAGGCGCACCCGAAGGCGTGAAAGGCATCAGCTTGTTTGTGGTGCCGAAATTCATGGTCAACAAAGACGGCTCACTGGGTGCGCGCAACGATGTGCACTGCGTGAGCATCGAACACAAGATGGGCATCAAGGCCAGCCCTACAGCGGTGTTGCAGTATGGCGACCACGGCGGTGCGATTGGCTACCTCGTGGGCGAAGAAAATCGTGGCCTCGAATACATGTTCATCATGATGAATGCGGCGCGTTACGCCGTGGGGGTGCAGGGCATTTCGATTGCCGAGCGCGCCTACCAAAAAGCCGTGACTTTCTCGCGTGAGCGCGTGCAAAGCCGCCCAGTGGACGGCAGCATGAAAACCAGTGCCCCCATCATTCACCATCCCGATGTGCGCCGCATGTTGATGACCATGCGTGCTTACATCGAAGGCTGTCGTGCCATGGCGTCTGTGGCTGCTGCTGCGTATGACGCGTCGCACCACCATCCCGATGCGGACGCACGCAAAGAGAACTTGGCTGTTTACGAATTCTTGGTGCCTTTGGTCAAAGGCTTCAGTACCGAGATGAGTTTGGAAGTCACCAGCCTAGGCGTGCAAGTGCACGGCGGCATGGGCTTCATCGAAGAAACCGGTGCTGCACAACACTACCGTGATTCGAAAATTTTGACCATTTACGAAGGCACCACTGCCATTCAGGCGAACGATTTGGTGGGTCGCAAAACGGGTCGCGATGGCGGCCAAACCGCCAAAGCCATCGCCGCGCAAATTGCCCATACCGAAGCTGAGTTGCTCAAGCAAGGCAGCGCCCACGCCAAGGCTGTGGCTGCACGTTTGAAGTCAGCCCGCGAAGCCTTCTTGGCCGTGGTGGACTTTGTGGTGAGTGGCAGCAAAACCAACCCCAATGCCGTGTTTGCAGGCAGCGTGCCTTACCTCATGCTCACAGGCAACCTAGTAGCCGGTTGGCAGCTGGCGCGCGCACTGTTGGTGGCCGAAGACCTGTTGGCCAAGGGTGAAGACACGGCTTTCATGCAAGCCAAAATCACCACGGCGCGTTTTTATGCCGATCACATTTTGTCCAAAGTGCCTGGCATGCGCGACAGCATTGTCGAAGGCGCGGACAGCGTGACCGAGATGGCGCTCGACGCCTTCTGATCGATTTCACACAACTTATAAAAAATACACGGAGACACCATGTCCAAATTGCCAGCGGTTTTCAATCAACTCAAGTTCCCAGTCATTGCCTCGCCCTTGTTCATCATCAGCAACCCCAAGCTGGTGATTGCGCAATGCAAGGCGGGCATTGTGGGCTCCATGCCCGCACTCAATGCGCGTCCTGCCGAGCAACTGGAGGAGTGGTTGATTGAAATCACCGAAGCCTTGGCGGCGCACAACCGCGAGCACCCGGACCAACCGGCGGCGCCGTTTGCGATCAACCAAATCGTGCACAAAAGCAATGACCGCTTGGAGCACGACATGGCCATGTGTGTGAAATACAAAGTGCCCATCATCATCACCTCCTTGGGTGCACGCGAAGACATCAACGCGGCGGCGCACAGCTATGGCGGTTTGGTGTTGCACGATGTGATCAACAACAAATTTGCCAAGAAAGCGATTGAAAAAGGCGCCGATGGCCTGATTGCCGTGGCCGCTGGCGCCGGCGGTCACGCCGGGGTGAAGAACCCCTTTGCGCTGATTCAAGAAATTCGCGAATGGTTCGATGGCCCCTTGGCCTTGAGTGGCTCCATCGCCACGGGCGGTGCCGTGTTGGCTGCGCAAGCCATGGGCGCTGACTTTGGTTATATCGGCTCAGCCTTCATCGCCACCGAAGAAGCGCGTGCAGCAGAAGAGTACAAACAAGCGGTTGTTCACGCCAACTCAGACGACATCGTCTACAGCAACTTGTTCACTGGCGTGCACGGCAACTACTTGGCGCCCTCGATCCGAAACGCAGGCCTGGACCCCGATAACTTGCCCGAGAGCGACCCCAGCAAGATGAACTTTGGTGGCGACGCTAAAAAAGCGTGGAAAGATATTTGGGGCTGCGGCCAAGGCATTGGCGCCGTCAAGGCGGTGGTGCCTGCTGGCGAGTTGGTGGCACGCTTGAAGCGTGAGTACCAAGAAGCCAAGTCGCGCATCACGGCCTGAAGCGTTGATGCGCAAGGTCTTCACAGACCTTCATCACCCAACAAAAAAGCCGCTCAATTGAGCGGCTTTTCTCTTGCTGTGTTTGTGTTGCTTAACGCAAGACCAACACAGGCACGCTGGCGTGGGTCAACACTTGCTGTGTTTCGCTGCCCAGCAGCAAACGTTTGATGCCGCGACGACCGTGTGAAGCCATCACGATCAAATCGGCTTTGTGTTTTTTGGCTGCCGCGATCACAGCGTCAGACACGATGTCAGACTTGACCACCACAGGCTTCACATTCACGCCTTTGGCTTTGCCGGCTTTGGCGACAGCGTCCACCACTTTTTGTGCGGCGTCTGCCCATTGCTTTTCAATCTTAGAAACTTCGGTTTGGCTCAAGGGCAGTGAGCCTTCGAAATAGCTCTGTGGGTAACGTGGGGTGATCTTGACGGCGACCAACTCTGCGCCGCTCAAGGCAGCCAACTCAATGGCGCTGGCCACGGCTTTTTTCGACAAGGTTGAACCGTCTGTGGCGACCAAAATGCGTTTGTACATAAACTGCTCCTTTGCTGTTGATAGGCGAAGCTTAACGCATGATTCGACATTTGTTTTGATGCATGTCATGTTCGTGCCAGATCCAGCCGTTACGCTCTCACC
>Ga0228702_1000879_pt1 | contig 21210 bp, 5 predicted proteins | sample McNCre217_Aug_MG_2_FD_178018 | JGI IMG/M metagenome (GOLD analysis project Ga0228702, IMG submission 178018) | Freshwater microbial communities from McNutts Creek, Athens, Georgia, United States - 20-17_Aug_MG | ecosystem: Environmental > Aquatic > Freshwater > Creek | place: USA: Georgia...
CCGGCGGGCTGTGTTCGGGCATTGTCCAATAACAATTTATTCTGGCGTTTGACGGCGCAGCGTTTATTGGTGGAGCGCGGAAATAAGGATGTTGTTCCTGAATTGATTGCGTTGGCGTCGAGTGCGCCAACCGACGAAATCGGTTTAGCACCAGGAGCGATTCATGCGCTTCGCACCTTGGAGGGCTTGGGTGCTTTGCCTTTGGATGTAACAACGAAAGCATTACGACATAAAAGTGCTGCGGTTCGTAAGCAAGCGGTGCAAATGTTGCCGCGGACAGAAGCTGGGGCAAAAGCCATATTGGCCAACAACCTGTTGAATGACCGCGATTCCTTAGTGGTCTTGCACAGTGTTTTGGCCTTGAGCGAAATGCCAAGTAGCCCGGCAGTTGAAGCGGCGGTGATGAAGAAAATTGAGTCGAATCAGCGTAATGAAGATCGCTGGATACCAGATGCCTTAACGGCCTGGGCGATGTCTGATAGTCAAAAACGAATCGAAGGAATCATTCGCAAGGAAGGCGCTAAATCGGCCCAGGTGATTGCAGAAAAATTGGCCAAAGACTTGAAAAACCCATCGGTCGATGGATCAACCAACGGCATCGATTTGGTGATTGAAGAGATTCAAGTAAAGGGAGGTAATTTCAAATTACGTGAGGGGGCAAGTTTTGTGGTTCGCGTTAAAAATCGTGGAAATCAGGCTTTGCCGAAGGAAGTGCCGGTACCCTTGGCGATTAAGATAGAGGGCATGGGGAGTCGGGTAGATTTAGAATCCTATACTTTCAAAGATGGTATCGCACCGGGTGAGACCATTTCAGTTATTAAGAACAACAATGGTCCGTGGACGGGTAATTTAGGTTGGACTGCTGAAAATCCAGGTAACTACACGATGGAGATTTCATTGGATCCGAAGGCGACTATTTCCGAGTCAAACCGTGGCAATAATAATTTCCGTCAGGCGATCACGGTCAATAACACATCGACCTTATCGAGCTACATGGTGGAGAAAATCTTCCGTGCGGGGGCAACGGAGTGGACGGGAAATCAGGTGGTTGACCATTTACGCTTAATCTCAAATCCGGAAAGTATCGCAATGGGCGTAGCCTTGAAAGGAGCTGCGGGAACTTGGAATGCGAAGAAAGCAGCGGATTTAACAGCAGAAAACAAAGCTTATTTTATGGCTTTGGCGAAGGTGGTTCGTCCGCAAGATGTGGAGATGTGGGAGCGTTTAGCGAATGCTTGGAAATTGGAAATCCCTAGCTCTGGGGCTAAAGGACCGGTGGTTAAAATTACGTTGCAAACGATCAAGGAGGCGATGAAATACAGTCCTGCGGAGTTCAAAGTTCCGGCGGGGACCATGGTGGAATTGATTTTTGAGAATGTGGATGCCATGCAGCACAACTGGGTATTGGGAACAATTGGAAGCCAGGAGAAAATCGGTTTGGCGGCGGATAAAATGATCACGGCAGCCGATGGTGCCGCGAAAAATTACATCCCGAATATGCCGGAGGTATTAGCCTTTACACCCTTGGTTGAATCCGATGGTCGCGTCAAAGTGGTCTTCAAGGCACCAAGCGTTCCAGGTAATTATCCATTCTTATGTACCTTCCCAGGCCACTGGCGGATTATGAATGGGGTGATGAAAGTGGAATAGAGGTAAGAGTTAAGAACTAAGAGTTAAGAGGTGTAGTAGAGGCGCAATACGTTGCGTCTTTACATTTAATCCACTTCGGACTATTTCCCTTCGGACTGGATACTAACTTATAACCCCAGGTTTTAACCTGGGGACCCCCCAGACTGAAGTCTGGGGCTATAAATCGCGGACTTCGGACTTCGGCCTTCGGACTTTTTCCCTACCTTTGCCGCATGAAATTCGAAATTGAGAAGCTAGACCCGAATTCCAAGGCACGGGCAGGGAAATTACATACGGATCATGGGGTCATCGAAACCCCTATTTTCATGCCGGTAGGAACCGCAGGTACGGTGAAAGCGGTGCATATTTCTGAATTATCGAAACCCATCAATGCCCAAATCATTTTGGGAAATACCTACCATTTGTACCTTCGTCCGGGCTTGGATGTAATCGAAGCAGCAGGCGGATTACATCAATTCAACGGTTGGGACAAACCTATTTTGACTGACTCGGGTGGTTACCAAGTATACTCTTTGGCAGGAACCGGACGGAAAATCCAGGAGGAAGGCGTCAAATTCAAATCACACATCGACGGCAGTACGCATTTTTTCAGTCCAGAGGGTGTGATGGATATTCAGCGGACCATTGGTGCTGATATCATCATGGCATTTGATGAGTGTACGCCCTATCCTTGTACCTATGAATATGCACGGAAATCGATGGACATGACCCATCGCTGGTTGGACCGTTGCATCACCCGTTTCAATGAAACCGGTCCCAAATACGACTACAATCAAGCCCTTTTCCCCATTGTTCAAGGAAGCGTTTATTCGGATTTGCGCAAGGTTTCGGCAGAATACATCGCATCCAAAGGGGCGGTTGGGAATGCCATCGGGGGATTATCCGTAGGTGAACCCGTGGAAGACATGTACAAAATGGCGGATGAGGTAACCGATATTTTACCCAAAGACAAGCCCAGATATTTGATGGGTGTGGGAACGCCGGCGAATATTTTGGAGGGTATCGGTTTGGGAATTGATATGTTTGATTGTGTCATGCCAACGCGCAATGCACGCAATGGGATGATATTCACGACCCAGGGAATTATCAACATTAAGAATGAAAAGTGGAAAACCGACTTCTCGGTGATCGATCCCTTCTTCGCGGAGGATATCCATGGACAATACACCAAAGCCTATTTACGCCACCTCGTACGTTGTGAGGAACTTTTGGGCCCAATGATTGCCAGTGTATTTAACCTCCGTTTTTACCTATGGATGGTAGGCGAAGCACGTAAGGAAATCCAAGCAGGCACCTTTACCGCTTGGAAAAACCGCATGATTCCGCAATTTATGAACCGATTATAAGGTTCAAGGAATCGGTAAAACTTTGCTCTCTTTAAAGCTAGATAAGATAACCATCGTAGATGTGGCTGCCACCTCTTCGATTTCATTGATTTTCTCCAACATCAATTTTTGATAGGTAGAGATATCTTTCGAGATAATCTTTAGCATGAAATCCCCAGAACCTGTCACGTGGTGACATTCGATAACTTCGGGAATTTGATTGATTTGACGAACAAAAGACTCGGTCACTTGCTTTTTGTGACCCGTTAAGGTAACCGTTACAAAGGTGCTCACTCCTAAACCGACCTTGTCACGATCCACTTGCGCATGGTAACTTTGAATGATTCCCAAAGCTTCTAATTTCTTCACGCGCTCTAGGGTTGGCGCAGGCGAAAGACCAATTTCCTTGGATAATTGGGCATTTGTAATCTTCGCATTTTGTTGAAGAATTTCTAATAGTTTGTGATCAATCTGATCTAGTTTGGTGATGCTCATGCCTTGATTTTAAAAAACAAAAATATAGATTTTTTAAGGATTTTTTCACCTGCCTCTTGCATAAATAACTTTAAGGTTCTACTTTTGTACCCACAAAACGCGAAAGTAGCTCAGCTGGTAGAGCGCGACCTTGCCAAGGTCGAGGTCGCGGGTTCGAACCCCGTCTTTCGCTCAAAACGAGAAAGCACCTCTTGGTGCTTTTGAGTTTTACAGGGCTGCCTGGGTGGTGGAACTGGTAGACACGCAGGACTTAAAATCCTGTGAGCCGAAACGCTCGTATGGGTTCGATTCCCATCCCAGGTACATAAATCGACGAAAAACCTTTCAAGGAAACTTGAAGGGTTTTTTTGTTTTATTGGACGTTGGACTTTAGACCTTAGACTTTAGACGTTAGAAGTTGGAAAATTTAGATAGTGCATGATGTAAATAGGTTTTAATGTTCCACAGACAAAAGTCCAACGTCTAACGTCTAATTCCTAATTGTTTGCATCTCCCCCGAACAATGCGTAGTTTTCGGGATAATAAAACCTATCCATGAACAAAATTCTGTTTTTTCTCTTAACATGTTTTGCGGCTAGCGCCCAAATCCTCTCTCCGATTCAGAAGTCACATCCCCAAATGGACGATAAACGTTTGGCGTATATTGACACGGTAATGGAGGAATACATTCAAAAAAATTGGATGGTAGGATCAACGACGTTAATCGTCAAAGACAATGCGGTCATATACCATAAATCACATGGCTATGCAGATTTGGCAAATAAAAAACCGATGCCAGCAGATGCGATATACCGCATCATGAGCCAAACAAAGGCCATTACGAGTGTGGCGATCATGCAATTATTCGAACAGGGAAAACTGCATTTAGATCAACCCGTTGGCGATTTTATACCTGAATTTTCCACGCAAATGGTCTTAAAAGATTTTAATGCCGCAGATTCATCCTATACCACTGAACCCGCGAAGCGAAAGATTACCATTCGGGATCTATTGAGTCATCGTTCGGGAATTGATTATGCAGATATTGGATCAGCCAAAATGAAGGCCATTTATGCGAAGGCTAAAATTCCATCGGGTTTAGGAAATTTCAATGCCGTCTTGCTGGAAAAAATGAAGGCTTTAGGAAAATTGCCTTTGGCGCACCAGCCGGGGGAAAAATTCACGTATGGACTAAATACAGACCTATTGGGTTGTTTAGTGGAGGTCGTTTCAGGCATGACATTGGAAGAATATTTCAAGGCCAATATCTTCGATCCATTAGGGATGAAAGACAGCTACTTCACGGTTCCGTTGGAAAAATCTGCGCGGATGCCCAAAGTTTATACAGAGAATGAGCAAAAGCAGATTATTCCTTGGGATCCTACTTTCCGCAATTTAGACCCCAATTATCCGGTATATCCACATACCTATTTTTCTGGGGGTGCGGGCCTTTCCATGTCGACATTCGATTACGCAATTTTCTTGCAAATGTTGTTGAACGGGGGCGTGTACAATGGCAAACAAATCTTAGGACGCAGAACCATAGAACTGATGACGAGTCCGCAAATCAGTATGGGGGATGATGATTTTGGATTAGGATTTAGCATAACATCGAAGAAATCTGCGCAATTAGACATGCCATCTGAGGGAAGCTTTGGGTGGGGTGGTTATTACGGTACGAAATATTGGGTGGATCCCAAGGAGAAGTTAGTCGTGCTCATCATGACCCAACATACGCCAAACTCACACGGTGATTACGGGCAAAAAGTGGAAAATATCATTTACGGAAGCTTAAAAAAATAAGTTGAATTTTCGGCCTGGCGCCTGCTAGGCCCCGCGCGAGGGGGACGCTGCCGGGGTCAGACCCCGGCAGCGTGGTCACGCCAGGCGCCAAAGCCCTAACGATTTTCAAATTACATTTCGTATTTTTGAAACTGATAATCCGTAGCATGCAAAAAGTAGTCATCACCATCTGTTCCATTAATTACCTCGCTCAAGCTAAAACTCTTGGCGATTCCTTAATGAAACACAACCCTGATTATACATTTTTAATCGGATTGGTGGACCGCTTGGATCAGTCGCCTGTCGACAAATCACTCCTCCCCGATTATCCCCTCTTAGAACTGCACACAATCGGCATAGAGGACCTCGATGAGATGTGCGCACGTTATGACATCACCGAACTAAATACCGCCGTTAAACCGTACTTTCTCGACTATGTGTACCAAAACTACCCGGAAGCACAGCTTGTACATTATTTCGACCCGGATATCGTCATTTATCAGCCATTAACAGAGGTGGAGGCAGGCTTACAAAACCATAGTCTCTTTTTGACACCCCATACGCTACTCGCGTACCCAGACGATGCCTGTTCCCCCAACGAACGTGGGCTATTAAATACGGGTTTGTACAATCTCGGGTTTATTGGGACCAAACGCAGTGAAACGACACAACATTTCCTACAATGGTGGAAGGACAGATTGTTTGATCAATGTTACATTGATTTGGCAAATGGGATGTTTGTTGACCAACTATGGGTGAATTTCGCACCCATATTCTACAAAGATGTATTTGTCAGTAGGCACCTCGGCCTAAACATGGCCTATTGGAACCTACACGAACGCCAAATAAGCAATGATAACGAGCCATATTTGGTCAACAATCAATATCCGTTAATATTCTTTCACTTTTCGGGCTATTCGCCTGAAAAGCCTACGGAAATATCCAAATACCAGGATCGCTACAGCTTTCAAGAAAAAGGGGATGTCGCTAGCTTGTTCGACTATTATGCCCAAGCCTTAATTGCCAATGGACATAAGGAACTTAAGCCCCTTCCCTGTTTTTACATCAAAGCTCCCGAAAAAGCTCCCGTGAAACGCTATCTAAGGGTACGAAAGTACGCAAGTATGCCTTTCCGATGGATAATCACGTTGATCGAGAACGCCTAGAAACAAGAAAGTCGCACATTACAAACGTGCGACTTTACAACTACTCTGTGTTCTAAAATTTATCTTTATTTCTTCGAAATACGCATTCGTAAGGCCAATTCATGTGATTGGCTCGTCATCTTACTAATTTGGGAAGTCGGCAATTCATACACATAACCCAAGTAAAATACGTTAGTCATCTGTACACCTAATCGGACTCCAATACTTTCCTTTCCGCGATATCCCACACCGGCATCCAATTTCCCATTCACATTTGCTACCAAGTTTACGTCATAACTCAAAGGGACATCTGGCGCTAAGCGAAACAAGGCACTGGGATAAATAGTTACCTTTTCCGACACCTGCCATTTCGTACCCGTCATCACAAAGAAACTTGGGCTATCCTTGTAGGTTCCACCTCCAACACCAAAATCATAGCGAAACATACGAGGCTGGGAAACCGATAAAAATAAACCATCTCCTTTGTACACTTTAACGCCCCAACCCGTATTTACTTGCATTCCTGTGGATCGATCCGACGCAAATGACTCATCGCCTGCTTGAGGTAATTGAATCCCTGCGAAATTCAAGGTCATATTTCCTACGCCTCCACGAATACCTCCGGAAAACGACCAGACCTCATTCAGTCGAACATGGTATCCAAAATCCAATCCCACATGTACCGTCTTCATGGGTCCTGCTTCGTCTAATAAACCCACCAATCCGATACCTTTCTGCTTACCCCATTTCATATTAGCCGTAATCCCCATCGTTTTGGGCGCGCCTTCAATTCCCATCCATTGCTGGCGATTCATCACCGTAATTTCCGTTCCCTCATATCCTCCGACATGCGCCGGCGTGATATTTTGTGGATTAAATCGATACAAACTGTAAATGGGATCTACCTGTCCATAAGCAGGACGAAAAGCCACCACAAACATCAGCCAATAACAAATTCCTATATACTTTTTCATCTGCTTATTTTAACCGGTTGATATACACGTAATTGGAAACAGTTGGGAATTTCCCGTAGAAATCCAAGACATAGTAATACGTTCCGTCAGGCATATCTTGCCCATTTGAACCTTTACCCGCCCAATCGTTTTTGTAATTTTCGACATCATAGACTACGGAACCCGAACGATTCATGATAGTCAAGTGATTGGGTTGCCGACTCAAAATGCCCGGAATAATAAACGTATCATTCTTCCCATCCCCATTCGGCGAGAACCCTTGGGTCATGAACGTATCACATTGATCCTTATCCAAACGGTTTGGTATACCATCCTTGTCACAATCTGGCAAAGCCCCGTAATTCAAGTCGTCTTCCACCGCATCCAAAATGCCGTCACCATCTGCATCTGTATCCAAATAATCCGGGATTCCATCTTTGTCCGTATCAGCCGGCATACCGTTTACCAAATTTGCCTCTTCCTTATCCGAGATACCATCATTATCTGAGTCAACATCCACGTAATCTGGCTTACCATCCTTATCTGTATCTACTGGATTATTCGGGTCTTTCCCCGCCTCTATTTGATCTAGGATTCCATCTCCGTCAGAATCCGTATCCGTGTAGTTCGGCTTGCCATCTCCATCCGTATCGATGTCCTTGTAGTTCGTCGGCTCATTGGCATTCGTCAACGTACCCGCCTCCACGCGGTCTGGAATCGTATCGCCATCCGAATCTAAATCACGGAAGTTGAAGATTCCATCACGATCCGTATCCAAAGGTGTCGCAGGATTTACGCCGGCTTCAAAAGTATCCGGTATGCCGTCATTGTCTGAATCCAAATCCAAGTAATCTGGACGAGAATCTAAATCCGTATCTACTGGCGAAGATGGATTCAATCCAGCCTCAATCGCATCCGGAATCTTGTCTCCATCCGAATCCGTATCCACATAATTGGCTTTCCCGTCACCATCGGTATCCACGGGTTTGGCTGGATTTGGCCCTGCCTCCACACGATCCGGGATGGTATCTCCATCCGAATCCAAATCCAAATAATCCGGGATTTGATCTCCATCGGTATCAATGGCTTTCTCAACCGCATCGGGTATGGTATCTCCGTCCGAATCCATATCGCGGAAGTTTAGAATTCCATCTCCATCTGTGTCAATTGCCTTTTCTGTGGCATCTGGAATGGTGTCGCCATCTGAATCTAAATCACGGAAATCTGGGATACCATCCTTATCCGTATCCACAGACGTTTCAATCGCATCCGATATCGTATCGTTATCGGAATCTAAATCGTGGTAATCAGGCGCACCATCTCCGTCTGTATCCACTGGGCTTGTTGGGTTAGACCCTGCCTCAATCAAATCAGTTATTCCATCATTATCGGAATCTGAATCCCGGTAATCGGGCTTGCCATCTTGATCAAAATCCTGTGGCTTAAAACCATTAGAGCCTGCCTCAAAAGCATCAAGCATTCCGTCATTGTCTGAGTCAAAATCCTCGAAATCTCGTACGCCATCGCCGTCACTATCTGCCGGATTAGCACAACTAACTGCCTCGATATTATCCGGGATTTTATCATTATCAGAATCCCCATCTCGGAAGTTTAAAGCCCCGTCATGATCCACGTCATTCAAGCCTTCAACCGCGTCTGGAATACAATCGTTATCACTGTCCGTGTCCAAGAAATCCCAGGCTCCATCTCCATCCGTATCTTTTGGCTTGAAACCGGAGAACTGAATTCGATCATCCCAACCATCGCCATTGTTATCAATCTTATCAGCATCTGTACAGGTCCAGCATCGCTCGGCCCCTTCCCAGGCATCTGGAATTCCATCACCATCGCTATCTGTGTCTAGGTAGTTAGGCAATGTATCCTGATCAAAATCCGACCACTTTTCGAAGTTATCTCCTACACCATCGCCATCTGCATCAACATCTCGATAATTCGATAAGCGATCTCGGTCCACATCCTCCGTTCGCTCCATGAAATCGGCAATGCTATCCCCATCCGAATCGGTATCCCTGTAATCAGGTGTTCCATCCCGATCGGTATCCACTGGGACTATTGGGCTTCCACCTAAACGTGTTTCCAAAAGATCAAATAATCCATTTGAATTGTTATCAACGAATGCTCCTGATTCGATCGAAATTCTTCCATCCGCATTGTAGTCTCGGTGATACGTAAATTCATCCCTCGCCTCCCAAGCATCAAAAATGGTATCATTGTCCGTATCGGTATCTAGGTAGTTGGCCGTTCCATCCGAATCCACATCCCCACTTCCCTCAAGCGCATCTAAAATACCATCATTATCACTATCCAAATCGCGGTAATTCATGATGCCGTCGCCATCTGAATCAATGGTGCGTTCCACAATATCCAAAATCGAATCCCCATCTGAATCTAAATCCAAGTAGTCCGGCGTACCATCTCCATCGCTGTCACGGGATGCATTTGGACTTTGTGTGTTATAGCCTTCGATGTAATTCGGAATACTATCTCCATCGCTATCTGCGACCACATCACCTGCTGAATTCGGATTCGTGCCTTGTCGTGTTTCCACATAATCTGGGATACCATCCCCATCGGAATCGCGATACGATGTTGGATTATTGGGGTTCGTTCCTTGCTGCGTTTCCACATAATCAGGCACTCCGTCGCCATCGCTATCACGGAAACTACTTGCGTTAAATGGATCTGTACCCTGTGCAATCTCAACAAAATCCGGAACGCCATCGCCATCCGTATCTTTGAAGCTGGATGGGTTATTTGGGTTTGTGCCGTCCAACATCTCTTGGAAATCTGGCACGCCATCCCCATCCGTATCATGCGTTAATTCTGTCGCATCTGGTATGCCATCCCCGTCGGAATCATTATCCAAATAATCCGGAATTCCATCGCCATCCGTATCCATGGATGCCACCGGATTCATCGGGTCAAAGCCTTCTAAGTAGTCTGGAATTCCATCGCCATCCGCATCATGTAAAACGTCCGGTGCGACTAATGGATTCGTCGACTGACGATTCTCTACATAATCCGAAATGCCTCCTCGGTCCGTATCCAAGAAACTTGTTGCATTACGTGGGTCGGTTCCTTGGCGTTGCTCCACATAGTCTGGAACACCATCCCCATCTGTATCCAAATAGCTTGACACGTAAGCTGGATTCGTTCCTTGGCGCTGTTCCACATAGTTTGGAACACCATCCCCGTCTGAATCTAAGAAACTCGTTGCACTAGCAGGATTTGTTCCTTGTTGGTTCTCAACATAATCCGGCACACCGTCCCCATCCGAATCCAAGAAACTTCCCGCATCATACGGATTCGTACCTTGCGCCTGCTCATCTGTATCGGGCACACCGTCCCCATCCGAATCCCCAATCAATACCGTCAAGATTGTCGTAATACTCGCCGCATTGTAATTGCTATCTTGGGCCTGCGTCGCCGTAATTGTCGTTGTACCAATGCCCACAATCGTAACCACATTCCCACTAATTGTGGCAACGGCCGGGTTACTGCTTGCGTAGGTTATCGCCCCCGTGCCTGCCGAACTTGTCGGCGGAGTAATTATAAACGGCTGATCCCGTATCGTTTTCGTAATCGCTGGGAAATTCGATAATACCGGATTATCCCGCGTGATACGAACGCTAATCAATGCAGTTGAACACGTATTCGTCGTCGTATTACAAACTTGATAGCCAATCGTCACAACCGAAGCTGGCTCATTCAACCCTGCCGTGTAAGTCAAGACACCCGTAGTCGGAGTCAACACAACCGTTCCGGTTGCCGTACCCGCTGCACCCCCCGGTAAACGTGTTAAGCTGATATTCGCTCCAGGAACAAAGTCATCATTCGCCATGACATTGCCGGAAATCGTTCCGTTTACTACTGGGCCAAAGAAATCATTTTGAGCAATGGCCAATAATGGATTCGTATCGTTCAAGTTGATCACTCCGTCTCCATCGCAATCCCCTTGCTGCCAGTTGGCACTCGTGGTCACCGTCCGGTGGATCAATAAGTAAGAGCAAGCATTGCGAGGATTCGTGTTATCATTCACCTCGGTTTGGTCTAAAACTCCATCGCCGTCCGACTCTAAATCATATGGGTTTCGAAGGCCGTCCAAGTCAATGTCGGTAGGGGTCAAACCTGCTCCCGCCGACGAAGGAATACCTGATCCGTTCACAGCGCCATCCGCCTTGCCATCATTATTCGCATCCGTTCCCCCGGCTTCAATCACATCTTTGATGCCATCGCCATCGGAATCTAAATCCAAGTAGTTTGGAATATTATCTCCATCGGTATCGCAAGAAATACTGGATGGGTTACAAGCCGCGTTTTCAACCGTATCTAAAATTCCGTCATTATCATCATCCAAATCGCCAAGCGTATCGAACACGCCGTCTCCGTCTGAGTCCACAGGACAACCATTTAAGAGCACAGAACCCGCTACTAATCGACATTGATCTACGGCATCTAGGACTGTGTCCCCATCGGAATCTGTATCATAAGGATTTGCGAAGCCATCCGAATCGGTATCTGCCGGTGTTAATCCACTACCTGCTGAACTTGGCACTCCGCTCGTGTTAACAGAGCCGTCGGCCTTACCATCGTTGTTGGCATCCGTTCCGCCTGCTTCAATGACATCCTTAATTCCATCTCCATCGGAATCCAAATCCAAACGATTCGGCACCGTGTCGCCGTCCGTGTCGCAAGATGCATTTGCAGGGCTGCATGCTGCATTTTCAACAGTGTCTAAAATACCATCATTGTCATCATCAAGGTCATTGATATTATCATAATAACCGTCTCCATCGCTGTCTACTGGACAACCATTCAATTGTGCCGTTCCAAACAACAATGGACACTGATCCGCGGAATCAATAATCCCGTCACCATCAGAATCCAAATTCGGATCATTCAATTGAAATACTCGAATCACCGCTCCAAAGGTCGTCGAACCTCCCGTATTTGTCGCAGTAATGGTATAAGTTGCTTGTGCCGTCACGGCTGTCGGCGTACCCGAAATCACACCGGTCGTCGGGTTCAAACTCAGGCCTGCTGGCAGCGCTGGAGAAACGGTATAAGAAACAATTGCACCCCCTTGTACGGTTGGGCTTAGGCTGGTCATGGCCTGTGTGCGCACGAGACCCACGGGAGTTGCATAACTTAATTGCGATGGCGCAACGTCCACGACCGCAATTTGCATAACGAAGGTGGTGAAGCCCGTACCATTGTTCGCCGTAAAGGTATAATTCGTGGCAGGACTTAACACGGTCGCTGTTCCCGTCAAAGCTCCAGTATTAACATTTATGCTCAATCCAGCTGGTAAAGCTGGGCTCACCGTGTACGAAATCACGGCACCCCCACCCACAGTTGGCGTTTGCGCAGTTATCGCCACCGATTTCGTAGCTGTTAGTGTACTAGAAGGATATACGAGGTTAATGGGTGCATAGTCCTTCACCTCGATTACGACGTTCTGAGAAATAGATCCCACAAAATTGGATGCGGTGACTACATAGGTCGCAGATGGCGTAATCGCGGTAGGCGTACCCGAAATCACACCCGTGCTAGTGTTAAAACTCAAACCTGCGGGTAGTGCGGGCGAAATGCTGTATCCCGCCGGAGTACCCCCGCTGTTGCTTGGCGTCAATGGGGTAATCGCCGTATTCAAATAATAAACAGGTGGCGTTGGATAGGTAAAGTTGACCGGCGGAGCATCGTTGACAATGATGTCCATGGTCGCGGTCAACGAACCTGTCACGTTAGAACCTGTAATCGAATACGTTGTGCGTGGACTTACCACCGTTGGCGTACCCGAAATAACCCCCGTACTTGCATTCAAAGTCAAGCCTGTAGGAAGCGCCGGCGTAATCGTATACGACGTAATCGTTCCTCCCGCGGTGCTCGGTCCGATATTTCGAATGGCTAAACCTCGTTCCAAAACAATAGGTGAGGAATAAGACAAGGATGTCGGCGCGATATCATTGACCGTCAACGTAAAGGTGGTGGTCGTAGAACCTCCCGAGTTTGTGGCCGTAATGGTGTACGTTGTTGCCGCTTTAATTTCACCCGGTGTTCCTGAAATGGTACCTGTGGCTGGATCAAATACCAAGCCTCCCGGCAAACTTGGGCTGATGCTATACGTACTTACTACGCCTCCACTGCTCGTCGGTGATACCGGGGTGATTGATTGACCCAATAAATAAATTGATGGGACAGTAATCGCTAAATTGCTTGGTGCAGGCTCTAACACCGCAAAGCTTGAAGTAATCGAAGTTGACCCTCCCGAATTCAATGCGGTAATCGTATAATTTCGCGCAGGACTGGTAATTAATGGCGTCCCCGAAATTTCACCCGTACTCGGATCAAAAGTTAAACCACTTGGCAATGGCGGAGCAATGCTAAACGAGGTAGCTGCCGCACCGGAAACCAAGCTGGGGAGGAGATTCGAAATTAGCGAACCACGTGTCCATGTTGCGTTACCCGGAGTATACGAAATTATCGGAACGCTAGGATTTACGACAGTTAAGGTCGAAGAAGTAGTCGCGGCATTAAATCCTTGCGTGGCATCTTGAATAGCGGTGATGTTTGTGTTTCCTAGGCCAACGAGCGTAACGGTCGATCCGGAAACAGTCGCTACCGAAGGATTAGAAGACACATAGCTAAACGAACCTCCACTTGTTGAGCTAGGGGCTGTAATCGTATAGCTTCCCAACGAAATCGTTTTTGTTTGATTCGCGAAAGTCCCTAATATTGGGTTGGTATTGGTTGAAAGTCCGACCACCATCGGGATAGCGATACTCGCCGCCCGGTAATTGCCATTGGAAGTTTGAAATGCGGTAATGGTCGTTTGACCCGTTCCAACGATCGTTACTGTGGATCCGGAAATGGTTGCTACATTCGAATTACTCGAAATATAGGTATAGCTACCCGCACTCGTGGATGTTGGAGGAGTTAAGGCAAAAGCCGGATTTCCCAAAACCTTATTAATACTCGAAATCCAGGTCAGGGTTGGGGCTATTTTACTCGGACTAGCGACGATGATATGAACACTAATTGAAGCTGCCTCGTAAATACCGCTTCCCGCCTGATTTATATTTATTAATCCGCTTCCTTCTGTAGTCCCAACCGTCAAGGTTGAACCACTCACGGAATACACGTTCGCTATAGCCCCCGAATAGGTAAATGCCCCTGGTGAATCTGACGTGGCGGACAAAGTAACCGGTCCATCTCCGATGAACTTCAAAATGTTATCCAATCGAATCGTCGGCAACTTGGTAACAGTTAAGTTGAAGGTGATGCTTGCACTTCCATAATCCTCTGATGGTGCTTGGGTGGCCGTAATTGTCGTAACACCCGCGCCAACGAGCGTCACTTGATTGCCGGAAATAGTCGCCACATTGGGATCGCCAGAAGTATAGCTAAATGTTCCCGAGCTGTTGGTGGATGGAGTAGGTAGTGAAAATGTCGGATCTGTATTTCGCTTAACAATATTCGATAAGGACCCAAGGGTAGGGCTCGCTTTGGTTGCCCCGTACACCATGACATTATACGTTCCATTTAAGCTAGGATTCGTATTGTCGGTCGCATTGTAACTATTACCATTGGGAAGCGAAATAATGTCCCCATTCCCATTGTAGGCATATATTCTGAATTCGGTGGTACCGGCAGCTTGGGTTGCAATAGATGCAATGTCAACAGACGTTAATCCAAAATTCGCGCCAGAACCCGAGGTGAACTCACCTAATGAGGCGGCAAAATTATCCACACTGGAACGCAATTGAAGCTTCGTCGTACCTGAAATATTTAAACCACCAAGAACAAAGCGGGTATACTTCGTTGCTTGACTCGTCGTTACGGAATACGAGAGTACTGGCGTAGAGCCGGATACGGATAAGGATGCGGAAGTATTCGCATGCGTCCATTGATTGGAGGCCGAGGAATTTCCCGTCATATTGGAGGCCGAGGTAAGGGCTGAGGTAACCACGCCCGACTTCAGGTAGCTCGCCGCTGCCGGGTAGGTCGCAGAGGCCGTAGCAAGTTGATTCCACCCCGCCAATAAATCGATACTCGTATAAGGTAAACCGTAGACAAAACCCGGTGATTGCGTATTTCCGCCGAGTGTTCGTACATAGACCGTTCCCGAAGTTCCATTCTTGACAACCGCATTAATCGTGTTATCATTCACAACCGTGAAGCTATTCGCCGGTGTTCCGTTCGGTCCCCCAAAATAGACGGCATTGGCCGTTGTAAATCCAGATCCTTTAATAACGACGGTTGTTCCGGCGTTGGCACGCATCGGAGAGAAATAGGTAATGACTGGCGTCGGATAAAAAGTAAACCCTGCCAAAGTCGCCGTTCCGCCAAATGCCGACGAAACGCTGACGGAACCTGTTGCCCCCGAACCTAGAACCGCTGTAATTTGCGTTTCACTATCTCTAGTTGCCGAGCTGACTGCCGTACCGCCAAAGGTAACCGTCGGTGAAGGTAAAAATCCAGCACCCGTGATGACTACGGTCGTACCTGGCCCACCGGTAGTTGGCGAAATAGATGTAATGGACGGCGTCGGATTGGACACCATAAACAAGGCATTGCTCAAAGAACCTTGGTAACCAGTCACCGTGACACTCGTGGCGGTCGTTGTGACATTCGTCCCTTTTTGCTCAACCCAGCTCGTTCCGTTATAGTAGTAAAGAGCCGGTCGTACCACGGTTCCGGTGACATCGCCAGCTTGCCAACTAAATGTTAGGGTGGTTCCTGAGCCCAACACATTGGTATTGGTTTTATTGATTTTCCAAGTCTTATTAACGACATTATTCAAGGCCGTTCCGGACGAACCACTACTTAATACACCGGTACTTACCTGAACTGCATAGTTGTCTGCGGTTCCCGTGAAATTGGTCATAGTCACTGGCGAATAAGACCCATTTCCTACCGGAAATTCAATAGGACTTGTGGAAACATTTTGTGTTAGAGTACCGGTTCCGTTGGTTTCCACCCAAGCCGTTGAAGAACCTTCCAGCACGCGTCCCGCGGTCAAATTTTTGGTTCCGAGGGTTAACACTTTTCCGTTAAGTCGTAAATTACCGCCGACGGTCCAGTCGCTCGCAAAAGTATAGGTGCCGGTTCCATTGGCAAGCAAGAAGATTTTACCCGCATTAAAATCAGCAGGTTGAGAACCTCCATTTCCATTCGTATTCGTACTCCAGTTCGCGACACTCTGTAATTGTCCCGCAGCACCAAAAGTGGAAGAATAAAATGGCGCGACCAAGTTCGCTGCGATGTTGGCGGTAACCGTACATCCATTTGCCTGGGTAGCCGTAAACACATAATTCCCAGGGGTTGTAAAGTTGTTGATGCTATAAGCAGTCGAGGTGCCTAATGTTGCCCCTGCACCATTAAACTTCCAATCGTAGGCGGTAAATGATTGTCCCGGCCCGGGCGAAGGTACCGCCTGAACAGGCATCGAACCTCCCGAGTTTATGTAAACTGGAGAGGCAGGAGTAATTTGGATATATGGTAAGCCTGCTGCCGTAGAACCATAAGCACTGAATTCAGATAAGCCAAAATCCCATCCCTGGTTCTCGATTAAGATATATTTTGCATAAATGGGGGTAGGGAAAGTAATCGTTTCTCCGTTGCTCGGATAATCAGAGGTTGAAAAAGCAAGATTGGTCGACGTCCAGTTTGTCCCGTCCAAACTGTATTTGATGATTCCATAATTAACATTATAGGCATTAATGTATCCCTGTGGCCAACCTGTACTAGCAAAATAACCTAAGCCTAGCGCGTAAACACTTGAAAAGAAATAGGGCTGGTCATAATCGATACGAAAACTACCTGCATTGGTTAAATGAATACCCGTAGTTGGGTCACCATCCGTATAAGTATAGTTGTTGTAACCAAAATTATAGGTAATGGTATTACCATAAGGGTCTGGGTAAGACCAATTGTAATCAATCGTTCCCGTGTAATTCACCCAAGTTAATGGAATTCGTGGGGCCCCAGGGCACGATCCAAAAATATCTGCCACATATAGAGTCGCGACATTGCTAATCGCCGTACACGTATTATTTACAATGACTAAGCGGTATTTAAAGTTATGCAATTGAACCTTGGCGACGGAAATAGTCAGCGTTGATGAGGTCCCAGTGCTACCCCCCGAAAATCCGGAATAAGTAACCCCATCCATGGACGCGGTAATATTGGCCCAAGTAGCTCCATTGTCTGTGCTTCGTTGCCAATAATAGCTCGACTTAGTTCCGATCATATTCGCGGTAAACGTAATATTCGTTGAATTCGTAATCGCGTTAACATCGGATACCGTGTTATTGATATAGGGACCATTCCAAGTAACACTGACTGGCGTTCTAGCCGTTGACGCACAGCCTTCCGGACTGACTGCCTCGGCATAATAAGTCGCTAATCCAGTGCCCGAAATAGGCATATTACCTAGTACAGGGGTTTGGTATGAATTCCCCGTGCCCAACAAAGTTCCGCCAGATGCCTGATCGTACCAAGAAATGGTAGCCCCCGCCACGACTGATGTCGCCTGGATTGTCGACACACCCGCAACGCAAGGCGTTGCCGCTAAAGTTGTACTCACACTTGGACGTGATATGACACTTGCGACTACTGCGGACCGACCGCTTTCGCAGGTCACTGAATTCGTTGTGGTATAAGCTGATGCATACCTCGTCGTTTGGGAACCTACAGTATAAAGAAGAAATGTTTGTCCTGTGCTCTGAATTACCCCTCCCGAGGAGACCGTATACCAACGAACACCCGTAGCTCCTGCACTCGGCGTGGCAGATAAGGTAGCATTTGTATTTGAGCAAACAGACGGCTGAACGACCGACGTAATCGAAGGCGTCGTGATGACATAGGCGTTAACCGCGGTCCGACTCGCACTCGTTCCAAAGCAGTTGGATGCCTCCGCGTAGTAAATTGTATTCGCCGAAATAACAGGTGTTATGAAAGACGATCCCGTTCCAATGGGAGAACCTCCCGTTGCCGCGGTATACCAAGAAATTGTTGCCCCTGCATGCGGCGGTGTCGCGGATAAAGTAACCGTACCCGCATCGCAACGAGTTACATTGGAAAGTACCCCATTATTAGAGGTCGTCGTAATGTTAGCGGGAATAGCGGTAATGATGGTCGCCACAACAGCGAATCTCGATGGAGACCGACAATTTCCTACATCTCCGCGTGCCTCAGCATAGTAAGTCGTCGTTGCGCTAATGCTTGGTGTGTTGAGCGTATTTCCTGTGCCAAGTGATGTCCCAAGAGAAACTGCGGTAAACCATTCAATTGTAGCACCGGCGGATGCGGTTGCCTGTAAACTGACTGATCCCGTTCCGCATCGCTCATTTGAAGTGACTGTTTGTATGGTCGGTAAAGCGTTCACCGTTACCTTGACAGGTGCCGTAAAATAATAATTATTGGCATCTGCAGGATTTGTTACCCCCCGTCTAAACCAAGTCGTTTGCGTTAGTGACGGCGTCGAATAAGTCGTTGAATTCGTACTTGCAATATCTGTAAATGTAATGCCATCCGTTGATTTTTGCCATTTATAGGTAAGCGTTCCGCCTGTGTAAGTGGCAGCAGCAATATTGGTGAATGCGGGAACAGAAGCGCCAGAACAAACGGTTTGATCTGAACCGATGAAGCCAGCTTCTCCCACCATGTTTCGGTAAACATCTACATCAGAACTAAATTGGCTTGCAATAATATCCATTTTCTGGTCCCCATCGATATCGGCAAGTTCCAATTGACGATAAACGCGTCCGGATGTTGTGGCAATCAGCACTTCGGGGGCAAAGGAAATATTACCCGGTGTGGACGTATTCGCTAGGTACCCAATCTTGGTAGAGAACCCTCCTCCAGCAACATAGTCACTTACGATGATATCGGGCAATCCATCCCCATTCATGTCGCCAATGGCCAATTGGAAGGTGTTTTCAAGATCAGGAGTATCAAAACTAAGCGCGCTTGCAAATTGAAGCGTACCCGTTGTTGAATACGTATTTCGGATAACCTTTACTGCCTTCTCTGCATTGGTAGTATGTACAAAATCCAATCTTCCATCACCATCAAAATCCGCTACTTTGACCGAATTGGCGGTCCCATCATTTGAGATAAGTGACAGAGAACCTTTTGCGAGAGTAAAATTGGGTAGGGTCAGTGAGCCCGCAGGTGTTTCATTGTGTAAGACATTTACCCCCTTGCCCACGGCCACTACATCCACTTTTCCATCACCATCAAAATCTGCTTTGTCGGCGGCAAATAATGGCCCGACGTACAAGTAATCCGTACAAGAATTACAATAAGAATTCGCCGAATTTCCAGTAGTTAGGGAAAACGTATTGCCGGAACTTGTATTTTGGCTTAAATAATAGGCTGAATTATAAGTTATTCCAGCCCCCGAGAAAGACTGCCCTCGCAAACCAAAAATATCTGTTTTACCATCATTATTTACATCCAAAGGCAATAGCGCGGCATCGACCCAATAATCCCCACCTGCCGTCTTTAAGGTTGTGTAATTGCTGAATCCAATAGAACCACTGGTACTCGTATTCATGTTGGCAAATCCACCCGAATATTGAACACCATTACTATTGGCAATATCTATTTTGCCATCATTGTTCAAATCGGCCGCCATGACGGCACGTGAAATGTTTTGCGAATAAGATTCGGTAACGCCTGAGGTAGCATTCACTGCCGCAAACGTACTCGAATTAATTACACCCGAAGTCGCCGTATTTCGCAAAACCTGGGGAGCTCCCGCCACAGAATAAGATGCAATGTCCACTTTCCCATCTTGATCAATGTCGGCCAATGCGAATCGTTGGGATGGATTCACGGCTAAAGGTGTAGCAAATGTGACAGGGGTCGCGAAACTCGAATTGGCTAAATACGAATATTTGGCATTCGTAATCGCTGTATTTTTCGGCATGAATTTGAATTGCGAATAGGCACTCAAATTCGTTGCTGTATTCACGACAGAGAAATAGTCATGTTTGGCATGCGGAGGAACGGTAACCGTAATGGAGGTAGAGCTTGCTGCTGTAATGGTACATTTAGCACCCCCTAAATAAACAATGTTGTTAGCAGCATTGTCTCCAAAAAACTGTCCACTTAAGGTAACTGAGCTTCCTACAGCGCCCGAATTTGTTGAGATTGAAGAGATAATCGGGGCAGCTACGTAGGAAACAGCTACTTCATCAATCGCCAAATTACCCCCGTTGTACCCACCAAAGGTATACGATGGGGTGGGACAATAAACCTTAACACTTGTTTTAGAAGTATTTCCGGAGGGTATCGTGGAATTAGTTAATACCGTAATATCGCTCGTCCCCTGGCCCGAAACAATGGTTCCATAATTTACCGTCCATTCGATTAGGTAATTTGCAGCAGAGCCGACTAAATCAAGGTGAAAGGTATAGGTAGAGTTCGGTTGTAGTAATTGAATATTATCAGCATTGTATACAACATTATTTCCTGTTGGTACAATGTTAACCGATGACGGCAAGGTACAAATGGGTGGATTTTGCGTATAATAATTCTGCCGGAAAGCCGCCCATTCAAAAACGATACGATAAGTTGTTCCAGGTTGCAAATTATACCCACCGTAGGTCAAATAGGTCGCATCACGATCATTTTGTAATGGATTGCTGTTGGTATAGGTCTGCCAAGAACTTTGATTTTGTAAAAATGTTGTAAATGCCGCTGCATTAGTTCGATAGAAATCGCCGCCTGTGGGCAAATACTGCAAATCACTTGCAGGCAAAAATAAAACACGCGGTGGGAACGAAGACCCATCCGGATTTTTCCATTTGAAGGAAACCTGAATCGAGGTGGCATTCGAGGGAACAACGA
>Ga0228702_1000880_pt1 | contig 21210 bp, 22 predicted proteins | sample McNCre217_Aug_MG_2_FD_178018 | JGI IMG/M metagenome (GOLD analysis project Ga0228702, IMG submission 178018) | Freshwater microbial communities from McNutts Creek, Athens, Georgia, United States - 20-17_Aug_MG | ecosystem: Environmental > Aquatic > Freshwater > Creek | place: USA: Georgia...
GTCAAGAGTACGCAAATGGTAAAGAATGTTTTGTTGCCGGCGTGAACCCTAAAAAAGCTGGCGAGAAAATTTTTGATATTCCTATTTATGCGTCAGTAAAAGAAGCTGCTGCTGAAACAGGTGCAACTGTTTCTGTTATTTACGTACCACCTGCTGGTGCGGCAGCTGCTATTTGGGAAGCTGTTGAAGCGGATCTTGATTTGGCAATCTGTATTACAGAAGGTATTCCTGTTCGCGACATGTTAGAAGTTCGTAACAGAATGGCTGCTAAAGAAGCTAAAGGCGGCAAAAAGACTTTGTTATTAGGGCCAAATTGCCCAGGCTTGATTACTCCTGATGAAATCAAGATTGGCATCATGCCAGGTCACATTCATCGTAAGGGACGTATTGGTGTAGTTAGCCGTTCTGGTACTTTGACATATGAAGCTGTTGCTCAGTTAACAGAAATCGGTTTGGGCCAATCTTCAGCTGTTGGTATTGGTGGTGACCCAATTAACGGTCTTAAGCACATTGATGTGATGAAGGCCTTTAATGATGATCCAGATACTGATGCTGTGATCATGATTGGTGAAATTGGTGGCCCTGATGAAGCTGAAGCAGCTCGTTGGTGCAAAGCTAATATGAAAAAACCAGTTGTTGGCTTTATTGCTGGTGTAACTGCTCCTGCAGGTAAGCGCATGGGTCATGCTGGTGCGTTGATTTCTGGCGGTGCTGATACAGCGGATGCTAAGTTGGCAATTATGGAAGAGTGTGGCTTTACAGTGACACGTAATCCATCAGAAATGGGTAAATTGCTAAAAGCGTTGTTGTAATATTCGCCAAAGGGCAAAAAATGAACGGGAGCCTAGCTCCCGTTTTTTTTGCTCAAAGTAAAAATATAAGTAATTAAAAAGAGGATGATATGGACGTACTCTCAAGTGCCGCATTCTGGTTTGCGCTAGGCTCAATTATTTTGACTAATATTATTTTGTCGGGCGATAACGCAGTAGTGATTGCTTTGGCGTCGCGTAATTTACCTCCTAGTCAACAAAAGAAAGCCATCTTTTGGGGAAGTGCAGCGGCAATTATTCTGCGCGTTATTTTGACGATTACAGCAGTTGGTTTATTGACCCTACCTTATTTAAAGATGGTGGGGGCTGTATTGTTGGTCTACATCGGCGTTCAATTATTGAATGAAGGTGATGGCGAAGAGGAAATGGATGGTAAAGATAATCTTTGGGCCGCCATTAGAACTATTTTGATTGCTGACTTGGTGATGAGTCTTGATAACGTGATTGCAGTCGCTGCCGCTGCTCAAAAAGGTCCTGAAGAAACGCGCCTACTACTTTTAATTCTTGGTTTAGGCCTTAGTATTCCGTTGATTGTGTTCGGTAGTACTTTGCTCTTAAAAGTCATGGAGCGTTTTCCAATCATTATTACGATTGGCGCTGCATTATTAGGTTATCTAGCAGGTGAAATGTTGGTTGCCGATCCGATAACTCATGATTTTCTTGTGAATACGATTCCTGAGGCCCATTTGGTCTTGGCTATTGGTGGTGCTGTATTGGTTGTTGCTTGGGGTTATTTACTTAAACATAAACAGCAATCTGCTTAAATGAGTTTGATTAGGTGAGAACTTAATTTAACTTTCTTTGATCCAACATAATAATCAGTAAATTCCTACAAACACTTATGCCTATGAGATGGTTAATATCTGACATGATGGTTGGCCATTTAATAAGGAGCTAAAACTAATGACTAAATTAAAAATAAATCTTCCCCGCAAAGCTAATGGCTTCACTTTAATTGAATTAATGGTTGTGATTGCGATCATTGGTATTTTGGCTGCCATTGCTGTGCCAAAGTATCAGGACTATATCGCTAAAACTCGCATTGCTGAAGGTTTGAGTCTTGCTGCTGGTGCGAAGTTGGCTGTAACGGAGGTTTATTCAGGTAAGGGCGCTGCAGACATGGCTTTGGCGACAGAGTCTATCTTTAAAGCAACAACAACTAACAGTGTTAAAGAAGTAAAAATTGATAAGAGTGGCGCCATTCATATTTCATATCAGAGCAATGTTGCGCCAGAGGGGCAAAATTTACTTGTTTTGAGTCCAGTTAATGATGTGGCAAATGGTGAAGCTGTAGCAGTTGACTTAAGTGATGCCAAAGCAAAACCTTGGGCAGGTGTTTGGAGTTGCAAATCTACTCAAAACACATTGGATCCAAAACTATTACCAAGTGACTGCAAATAATCTAAATAGTTAGTTAATAACTAATAAACAAAAGGGGCTATAAGTGGATAGCCCCTTTTTTATTAAAACTATTGATCTTTTAATAATTATTTAACACTCCATGCCCCAGATTTGCCGCCGCTTTTTTCAAGTAAGCGTACATCTGAAATTACCATGCCGCGATCAACAGCTTTGCACATATCGTAAATGGTTAGAAGGCCAATTTGAACGCCGGTTAAAGCTTCAATTTCAACGCCTGTTTGCCCAACGGTTTCTGTTGTGACAGTGCATTGGATCGCTGATTTCTCTTCGTGCAAGTTGAATTCAACAGCAACCCTAGTCAACGCTATGGGATGGCATAAAGGAATTAGATCGGGACTCTTTTTGGTCGCTTGAATCGCTGCAATTCTGGCAATGCCAATAACATCGCCTTTTTTATGCGAACCTGCTTTAATGGCGGCAAAGGTATCCTTTTGCATTGAAATCATGCCAGTTGCAATCGCTATGCGATGAGTGTGGTCTTTTTGCCCAACATCAACCATGTGGGCTTGGCCGCTTTCGTCGAAATGAGTGAACTTGTTCATGGCTGATTTGTACCATAATTGAGGCTATGAATAGTAAAAAAAATCGATTTCATAAAAAACTAATGGTCTTAGCTATGGCCTTAGTGTTTCAGCCGACTTATTTATATGCTCAGGTTGATGGAAATCGATTAAATCAAGATGCAACAGATCAGCCTATTAAGTTAAGTAAATCTCAGGCAGCGGCTGTTGCCGCTCAAAGTCGACAGCCTATTTTGGTGTTGCCAGATTTGGGGGATTCATCAAGTGCTTCTTTAACGCCTGTCGATGAGCGTAAGTTGGGTGAACGAATCATGCGAGAAATCAGGCGTGATCCTGATTATTCAGCAGACCCTGTCTTCTATGATTATTTAAATGGTATTGGACATCAGTTGGTCGATGCTGCTCGTAAACAGGGTGTTGCTGGTTTAGATGGCCAAGGTACTTTTGCGCTTAATTTTGAATTGTTTGGTGTAAAAGATCGCAGTATTAACGCCTTTGCATTACCAGGCGGTTTTTTGGGTGTGCATACGGGTTTAATTGTTGCTGCGGAAACTGAGTCTGAATTAGCTTCTGTGTTGGGGCATGAGATAGGTCACGTTACTCAAAAACATATTGCAAGAATGTACGGTCAGCAAGGCACTAATTCCATGATTGCATTAGCCTCGATTGTTTTAGCGGTCGTGGCTGCGAGTCGCAATCCTAATGCGGCTCAAGGCTTGGCTGTGGGCGGTCAAGCTTTAGCGATTCAGAATCAATTAGCCTATTCTAGAGATGCGGAGCGTGAGGCAGATCGTGTGGGATTCCAGATTTTGCAAGCGGGTGGTTTTGATGTCCAAGGTATGCCGGATTTCTTCAATCGTATGCAACGTGCTAATAGCATTATGGAAAGTGGTGTACCTGGTTATGTTAGAACACACCCATTAACGACTGATCGTATTGCTGATATGCAAGATCGCGTGCGAGGTATCGCTTCACGAAAAGTATCATCTTCAGTAGAGTTTTATTTATTAAAAGCTAGAGCTAGATTGATTCAGGCGACTAGTACGAGTACTTATCCAGACTTGCGTCAACTTTATGAAAGCTTGAGCCGTAAACCAGATTTAACTAAACAGTTAGAAGGGTATTACGGTTTGGCTTTATTAAGTTTGAAAGAGCAAAAAATTGCTGATGCAGAAGCCAATCTTGTGAAAACAAGAAATGCTTTACAGGCATTTACTGCGAACGGTTCACCAATTCAACGTTGGAGCTTAGCGGTAGAAGCAACTGCTGTAGACATTATGTTTGCTAGGTCTATGTACGAGCCAGCGTTAAAACAGTTAAATACGTTGAGATCTGGGCATCCGAATTCTCGAACATTTAATTTGTTAACAATTGAAGCCCAACTCAAGCTAAAACAGTTTGAACCAGCGATTGCTTGGTTAAAGAGACAAACTAAGTTGTACCCAGATGATTCTGTGTGGTGGGGGCTTTTATCCATGGCCTATGCGCAATCTGGCAAGATTGCTCTCCAGCATGCAAGCATGGCAGAGAAGTATGTTGCTGATGGTGCTTGGGTTGCGGCTATAGAGCAAATGCGTTTAGCGAAAGCTTCGGGAGATGCCGATTTTTATCAATCTTCAGAGATTGATGCTCGCGCAAGACAGATACAAGAGTTATATCGTCAAGAGCTAAAAGATCAGGGTAAGGTGCAATAAATTTTTTTAATGTCAGTAGATGTTGCTGATTCAACAGCAATTTTTTGACCTTGCCAATTCCAGTGACCTAACATGCCGCAAGCATGTTGAATTTCAGCAGTTTCTGAAAATATTCCAAGATCATGGTCATGAAGTAACACATGGACTTCTTTTATTTTTTTCAAAAAAATAGTTTCATTGATGGTCGACGCATATTGAACTTCAATATGCGCGGTAAAGATGATCTGCCCTTTCTCATCCATTAAGCATTGAGTTGGCATGATTGGTATGCCCGCTGTTGTTTTTAATAAATAAGTTTCTTTATCGGGATAAAACCTTGCAACTAATGGCGTGTAGTCGAGTTCGACATAAACTCTTTGCGGGCCATTTTGAAAAAACCACTCCCCATTTTGATTGGTGGCGTAATTTCTTTCAATAAATGAGACAAGACCACGGTGTTGGATGATGTCTCCTGGGCGGTGATTTTTTTGCGCAAATTCATTGCGCATTCTCCAGTTGCCTCTGCGATCAAGTGCTAGCCAACCTCGACATTCAGGCACAGACGGCCACTTAATCAGTGAGCGTAATACCTGTTCATCCATTCTTAATGGAATCCGTGAATGGTGCTCGGTAGTTGGATATGTTCTTCTTGTGCAGGGCTTGCATGGATGTGAGCTATTTTCCAGCCCATAGGCCCTTGCACCAAAGCGTAAGTGAAGTTGAGAAAAAATTCTGGTTCGACTTGTTTTGCTTCCAAGCGGACAGCTTCGGTGGTGTCAAAGAATGCAATTCCCATCGCGGTATGACCAATTGCTTGAATAGGGTCGAGCCATAAGAAATGATCAGATAATATTTTTTTAAGACCATCTCTTAATTCTGCATGGCCTGTTAAGCGTTTTCCACCTGGGAGGATGCAAGTTATCGAATCTTCATCCATCCATAAATCAATGGATCCATCGAGATCGTTGTGATGCAGTGAGTCGCGCCAAGCTTCTAGCACTTCTTCTGGCATTTGAAATAAGCGGGCTTGACGTGGCATGGCGAATTTATTGAGTGGTTGTAGATAGTGAGTTTAGGATGTCTTTAGGGGAAATGTCCATTAAACATTTTGTGTGCCCTAAGGGACAGTTTCTTTTAAAGCATGGACTGCACTCTAAGTGTAGCCAGTGAATCGTTGCCTTTGATGATAGCGGCGGTGTGTGCCTTGGATCACTGGAGCCAAAAATAGCAACTTGGGGGCGTCCTAAGGCGGCCGCGATATGCATTAAACCTGAATCATTGCTAATGACCGCATCTGCTACGCTAATAGATGCTATAGCTTCATCGAGTGATGTTTCGCCACACCAGTTGAGAACCTGATGAGAGTGTTGGCTTAGTTGTTTTATTTGTTCGCCTAACGCAGCTTCTTTTTTGCTACCCAAAATTAAAATTAAGCTATCAGGATGTTGGGTGACAATTAATTCTGCTATTTTTGCAAAATGCTCTGTCGGCCACTGTTTGGCAGGGCCATATTCCGCACCAGGGCAAAGAACAAATAATTGCTGATACGGGTATATAGCTTGTAATTTATTTCTTATCGAATCAGATAAATCAGTGTTTACTGCTAGATGTGGGTGGGGTACTTCTGCACTTTTATTTCCGGATAGCGCTAAATAATGGCTCGACATCGGTGGACGATGAGACTTGGATGGGTTCTTGAATAGACGATTAATTAAACCCCAGCGCATCTCCCCTTTGTAACCAACTCTAACGGGGATATTTGCCATCCATGGAATGAGTGCGGATTTTAGGCTGTTAGGAAGTATGTAAGCATGGCTGTAATTTGTTTTCTTAAGATGATCCGCCAGCTTTTTTCTTTCTGCCCATTGAAGTAAGCCATGCTTTAGATCTGCTGAAATAATTTGGCTAACTGCTGGAATTGCTCGCATGACCGAAGCAACCCATGGGGTTGCTAAAACATGTATTTCACTATCGGGGTGTTGCTTCTTAACCTCTGTGATCAGAGGTTCAGCCATCACCGCATCACCAATCCAATTGGGTGCGATGATGAGAATATTAGCCATATTCTTTTAGTGACCGTGAGGCGCTGTGCCTGGTTTGAGTTGATATTGCGTACCGCAATAAGGACATTTCGCAAAACCTGTGGAGACAACATCTAAGAAAACTCTAGGATGTAAGTTCCAGGATGCTTGAGTAGGGCAATGAAGTGGTAAATCTTTATGCCCGTCTACTTGAACAATGTTCTTATCTTGAGTCATATCTATCTCACACCAAAGTTAACCAGTGACTGTACTTATCATTTTTACCGGCTACAGCATCAAAGAATACTTTTTGAATTTTTTCTGTGATTGGGCCACGAGTACCTTTACCAATTGCGCGATCATCAAGTTCTCTGATAGGGGTTACTTCTGCAGCTGTACCTGTAAAGAAGGCTTCATCAGCGCAATACATTTCATCACGAGTAATACGTTTTTCACGAACTTCAATACCGAGGTCTTTTGCAATCGTGAAAATAGCATCGCGTGTAATACCGTCTAAGCAAGAGGCTAAATCTGGTGTGTAAATAATGCCATTCTTAACAATGAACACATTTTCACCAGAACCTTCGGAGACATAACCGTCTGTATCAAGTAATAGGGCTTCATCGTAACCATGAATCGTTACTTCTTGATTAGCCAAAATTGAGTTGATGTAGTACCCAGAAGCTTTTGCTCTAACTAGTGATACGTTTACATGGTGGCGTGTAAATGACGATGTTTTAACGCGAATACCTTTGTTAATGCCATCTTCACCTAAGTAAGCACCCCATTCCCAGGCTGCGATCGATGAGTGGATGGTATTGCCTTTAGCTGATACACCTAATTTTTCAGAGCCAATCCAAACAATCGGTCTGATATAGCAAGAAGTTAATTTATTTTCTCTAACAACGGCCAGAGTTGCTTCTGAAATTTGCTCTTCTGTGTAAGACATTGGCATTTGAAAGATTTTTGCAGAGTTAAACAGTCTGCGGGTGTGTTCTTTCAGTCTAAAAATAGCGGTGCCTTTATCAGTTTTGTAAGCGCGCACGCCTTCAAACACAGCCATGCCATAGTGAAGTGAGTGAGTAAGAACGTGGATGTTGGCATCACGCCATGGAATAAGTTTTCCGTCCATCCAAATAAAGCCATCACGATTTGCCATTGACATGGTGTATTTCCTAAATTCTGAGAAAAATTGGTTGAATTGCTATTGTAAAACAGGCGACTGTCCATGGCTACGCATGGATTCTTATCCCTACCTATAATTGAGCAATTAATCTTAAAAACGAGGATCGTTTGGCCTGGTCTGATGGACATCGTGCTGCTGCTTGGGATGGTTTTAGAACCATGTCTAGGTCTGGTTTTGCCATATTCACTTGGGCATTAGTGACTGGGGTGGCTATGGCGAAGTCTGGTTTAACTACCGGCGAGGCCGTGGGGATGTCCTTTTTGGTCTATGCCGGTTCGGCGCAATTGGCTGCTTTGCCTTTAATTGCAGGCAACTTTCCTATATGGACCATTTGGCTAACTGCAGCGATTGTTAATCTACGTTTTGTGATTTCTAGCGCTGGTATTCAGCCGCACTTCAAAGACCGGGCTTTTTGGAAGCGATCGGTTTTGGGGTATTTGAATGGCGATTTAAATTTTGCTTTTTTTATGGCGCGCTACCCGGACCCTCATGGAGATCGTTTTGCTTTACCTTTCTTTTTGGGGATGTCCTTAACTAATTGGTGTATTTGGCAGACCGGATCCATGTTGGGTATTTATTTGGCTAGTTTGATTCCAGAAGCTTGGGGCTTGGGTTTTGCGGGTACTTTGGCATTGATAGCGATTTTGTTACCGATGGTCGATCATGGTTCGGCCATGTTTACAGCAATTGCTGCCGCGATTGTGGCTTTGTTGACGGTTAATTTGCCATTTAAGTTAAATCTTGTCTTATCAGTTTTAACGGCGATTATTGTGGGTATGTTGATGGATCAATATAACGCCAAGAAGCCATCTAAAAAGGGCGTTTTATGAGCACTTTAGAGATATGGGTTTCTATTTTAGGTTTGATGGTGATTACTTTTTTAACCCGAGGCTTCTTTCTTCTCATGGGGACTAGGGTTGAGCTGCCGGATTCTGTTCAGAGAGCTATTCGTTACGCCCCAGCTGCTGCCTTGGTTGCTATCGTCGTTCCCGAGATCTTTTTGCTTAAAACTGGCTCTGTGGCTAGTTTTGAGTGGAAAAACCCCCATCTTTGGGGTGGATTGGTCGCCATGGGAGGTTTTTTGCTTACTAGAAGCATGGTTTTAACAATCATTTTGGGGATGGTGGGCTTTACCTGCGCTAGATGGTATTTTTGAGGTCAAAAAAGCGAGATTTGCCTCAGTAAAAAGGTAAAATCTGACTTTCTAGCTTTTTACTCAAATCTCTAGTCATTATGCCTGGCACTTCAAAACTTAAATTTAATCGTCTTTCAGATTTAGCAGCTTCTGGTCAGCTAAAAGGTAAGCGTGTTTTTATTCGCGCTGATTTAAATGTCCCTCAAGATGATGCAGGTAATATTACTGAAGATACGCGTATCCGTGCATCAATTCCAGCTATCAAGTTAGCCTTGGATGCGGGGGCGGCAGTGATGGTGACGTCTCACTTGGGAAGGCCAACTGAAGGTGAATTTAAGCCAGAAGATAGTTTGTCTCCAGTGGCTGATCGTATCGCTGAATTATTGGAGCGTAAAGTTCCTTTGATTAGTGATTGGGTCGATGGTGGTTTTGAGGTGGCGCCTGGTGATTTGGTTTTGCTTGAAAATTGCCGCCTAAATAAAGGCGAGAAAAAAAATAATGAAGAGTTGGCTCAAAAAATGGCCAAACTCTGTGATGTCTATGTAAATGATGCTTTTGGCACAGCGCATAGAGCTGAGGCAACCACTCATGGCATGGCTAAATATGCTAGCGTCGCTTGTGCAGGTCCTTTGATGGCAGCCGAGCTAGATGCTCTTGGTAAAGCGCTAACAGATCCTAAGCGCCCATTGGTGGCTATTGTTGCAGGTTCAAAAGTTTCAACAAAACTAACTATCCTTAAATCATTGGCTGAAAAAGTAGATCAGCTGATTGTGGGTGGTGGCATTGCTAATACATTTATGTTGGCAGCTGGTTTACCGATTGGACGTTCTTTAGCTGAGCCTGATTTGGTCAACGAAGCCAAAGCTATTATTGATGTCATGGCTAAGCGTGGTGCTAGCGTACCTATTCCGGTAGATGTGGTGGTGGCTAATGAATTGTCACCTTTAGCGCGCGCTAACCGAGTAGCGTCTACTGATGTTCAGTCTGATGACATGATTTTGGATGTGGGGCCTAAGACATCCGCTGAGTTGGCTGGAATTGTGGCTCATGCCGGAACAATTGTATGGAATGGCCCAATCGGTGTCTTTGAAATTGATCAATTTGGTGGCGGCACGAAAATGTTGGCAGCCGCTATCGCTCATTCACCTGCATTCTCGATTGCGGGCGGCGGTGACACATTAGCAGCTATTGCTAAATATGGTATTGAGAAGCAAGTGGATTACATCTCTACTGGCGGCGGCGCTTTCTTGGAATTTTTAGAAGGTAAAACTTTGCCAGCTTTTGAAATTTTGAGCGAAAGATCTGAAAAATAATGCGCGCCACAAAAATCGTTGCAACATTAGGCCCTGCATCTAGCAGTGCTGAAACCCTAAAGCAGTTATTCGATGCTGGTGTGGATGTTGTGCGGTTGAATTTTTCTCACGGTACGGCTGCTGATCACCAGGCGCGTGCGAAATTGGTTCGTGAAATTTCAAAAACAGCAGGGCGTGAAGTTGCGATCATGGCCGACCTTCAGGGCCCTAAGATCCGGGTGGGTAAATTTGAAAATAACAAAATTATTCTAAAAGCCGGTGAGCGCTTTACTTTAGATGCTAACTGTCAGTTAGGTAATCAAACTTGTGTTGGGTTGGATTACAAAAATTTACCTAATGATGTCAAAGTTGGCGATAAGCTACTTTTGAATGATGGTTTGTTGGTTATTCGTGTGGAGGCTGTGGAAGGTAGTTGCATTCATACGATTGTTGAGTTGGGTGGTGAGCTATCCAATAACAAAGGTATTAATCGCGCGGGTGGTGGTTTAACTGCTCCGGCGTTAACCGAAAAAGATAAAGAAGATCTTTTGACTGCCGTGGGTTTGGGTGCCGACTATATCGCTATTAGCTTCCCTAAGAATGCTGAAGATATGAAAATCGCTCGCGAGCTTTCTAATCAGGCGAGCCAGAAGTTTGGGCATAAAGCAAAGTTGATTGCCAAAATTGAGCGAGCTGAAGCTGTCTTGCCGGGTATTTTGGAAGGTATTTTGGAAGTGAGCGACGGCATTATGGTTGCTCGCGGTGACTTGGCTGTTGAAGTTGGTAATGCAACGGTACCAGCGTTGCAGAAAAAAATGATTCAGTTGGCGCGTGAAGCGAATAAAGTTGTTATTACCGCTACACAAATGATGGAGTCGATGATTGTTAATCCGGTTCCAACGCGTGCTGAAGTAAGTGATGTGGCCAATGCTGTTTTAGATGGTACCGATGCAGTCATGTTGTCTGCTGAAACTGCTTCAGGCCAATATCCAGTAGAAACAGTTTTGCAAATGGCTGCGATTTGTAAAGAAGCTGAAAAAACAGAAGTGCATCATTTGGACGCTGATTTCTTTGATCAAAAATTTACGCGCATTGATCAATCTATTGCGTTTGGGGCGCTTTTTACTGCTTACCATTTGGGGGTTAAGGCTATTGTTGCTTTAACAGACTCTGGTTCAACTGCTTTATGGATGAGTCGTCACAAAATTCAAGTGCCAATTTTTGCTTTAACTACAAAAGTGGCAAGTCAAAGAGCTATGGCTTTGTATCGTAACGTTCATCCGCAGCAATTAGAAACTAGTGATGATCGTGATACGGCATTAAACCAAGCTGAATCTTGCGTGAAAGATTTGGGTGTGGTTCAGTCAGGTGACGCTATTGTTTTGACCGTTGGTGAGCCTATGGGAACAGTTGGCGGAACTAATACGCTAAAAATTGTTAATGTGAAGTAATTTTTTAATTAAGGAAAATAGCTATGGCACTCGTTTCATTGCGCCAATTATTGGATCATGCTGCTGAGAATACTTACGGTTTACCAGCATTTAATGTTAATAATCTTGAGCAAGTGCAAGCCATTATGGCCGCAGCTGATGAGGTTAATGCGCCGGTGATTATGCAAGCCTCAGCAGGCGCTCGTAAATATGCTGGTGAGGCTTTCTTGCGCCACTTAATTGATGCGGCCGTGGAAGCTTATCCCCATATTCCAGTGGTGATGCATCAAGACCATGGTCAAAGCCCAGCTGTTTGTATGGCTGCAATTCGTTCAGGTTTTACATCCGTCATGATGGATGGTTCGTTGATGGATGATGGCAAAACAGTCGCTTCTTATGATTACAACGTTGCTGTATCTCAAGAGGTGGTGAAGTTCGCGCACTCCATTGGAGTAACTGTTGAAGCCGAATTGGGCGTATTAGGCTCTTTGGAAACCATGATGGGTGATAAAGAAGACGGTCATGGTGCTGAGGGTGCTATGACGCGTGAGCAACTGTTGACTGATGTTGAACAGGCCGCTGACTTTGTGAAAAAAACCCAGTGTGATGCTTTAGCTATCGCCATCGGTACAAGTCATGGCGCTTATAAGTTCACTAAAAAGCCAACGGGTGACATTTTGGCGATAGATCGCATTAAAGAAATTAATGCGCGTATTCCGAATACCCATTTGGTGATGCATGGTTCATCAAGCGTGCCTCAAGAGTTGTTGGCGATTATTCGCGAATTCGGCGGTGATATGAAGGAAACTTATGGTGTGCCTGTAGAAGAGATTCAGCAAGGCATTAAGCATGGTGTTAGAAAAATTAATATCGACACAGATATTCGTTTGGCTATGACCGCCGCTATTCGTCAGTATTTATTCCAAAATCCTGGCAAGTTCGACCCACGCGATTACTTAAAGCCTGCGCGTGAAGCTGCTAAAAATTTATGTAAGGCAAGATACCTTTCTTTTGGTTGTGAGGGTCAAGCGTCAAAAATTAAAGCAATGCCATTAGAGAAAATGGCGGATCAGTATAAAAACGGTCAACTCGCTCAACTAGTTAAATAAGGTATTCATGCAAGCGCTTTACGAGTCTTCTATTAAGTCTTTGCCTTTAATTTCTAAGGGTAAAGTTCGGGATATTTATGCTATTGGTGACGATCAGTTATTAATGATCACAACAGATCGTTTATCCGCATTTGACGTGGTGATGGGTGAGCCGATTCCTGGTAAGGGAATCGTTCTTAATCAAATGGCTAACTTCTGGTTCGATAAGTTATCGCATGTGATTCCCAATCATTTGACAGGCATTAATCCTGAAACAGTGGTTGCTGCGGATGAAGTTGCTCAGGTGGCTGGTCGCGCGATTGTGACTAAGCGTCTTAAACCTATTTTGGTTGAGGCTGTTGTGCGCGGATATCTTTCTGGTAGTGGTTGGAAGGATTACCAAGCAACTGGTGCTATTTGTGGCATTCAGTTGCCGGCTGGCATGCAGAATGCGCAAAAATTACCTGAACCTATTTTTACGCCAGCTGCTAAAGCTGAAGTTGGTGAGCATGATGAAAATATTTCTTATGCTGAAGTTGAAAAGAAAATTGGCGCTGAATTAGCGAAAAAGATTCGTGACGTAAGTATTCGTTTGTATCAAGAGGCTTCTGAGTTTGCCGCTACTAAAGGCATCATCATCGCTGATACTAAATTTGAATTTGGTTTGGATGAGGCTGGAAATCTTGTTCTTATGGATGAGGTGCTAACAGCTGATTCTTCAAGATTCTGGCCAGCAAGTTCTTATCAGGTTGGTTCCAATCCGCCGTCGTTTGATAAACAGTTTGTGCGTGATTGGTTGGAGTTGGCGGTTGTTAATGGTAAGCCTTGGGATAAATCTCCACCGGCGCCTAGATTGCCAACTGATGTGATTGAGAAGACCGCAGCAAAATACCGTGAAGCTTTAGAAACTTTAACGGCTTGAATAAATTGAGTGACGCGTTAGTTAAAAGGAAAAGATGATGAGCCAAAAGCCAGTAGTTGGTATCGTGATGGGTTCAAATTCGGATTGGGAAACCATGCAGCAAGCTGCTCAAATTTTCCAAGAGTTTGGAGTCGTCTATGAGGCAAAAGTAGTCTCAGCTCATCGTATGCCTGATGATATGTTTGATTACGCCGAACAAGCTTTATCAAAGGGATTAAAAGCTATTGTTGCTGGCGCAGGTGGTGCGGCACATTTGCCAGGTATGTTGGCTTCAAAAACAATTGTGCCTATTTTTGGCGTGCCAGTGGCTTCTAAGTATTTGAGAGGTGAAGACTCTCTGTACTCCATCGTGCAAATGCCAAAAGGTGTTCCTGTCGCTACTTTTGCTATTGGCGAGGCGGGTGCTGCAAATGCTGCTTTGCATGTGATTGCTAATTTAGCTGTTAATGATGCTGCTTTAGCTAAAAAATTAGAGGCTTTCCGTTCTGCTCAAACAGAAAAAGCTCGTGCGATGAATTTGCCAGGACATTCTTAATTTATGGCTGACCGTTTAGACCCAGTATTACCAGGTTCTTATTTAGGAATTCTTGGAGGCGGACAGCTTGGCAGGATGTTTACGCATGCTGCGCAAGCGATGGGTTATAAAGTTTGTGTCCTAGATCCAGATGTGAATAGCCCGGCAGGGGCTGTCGCTGAAAAACATATTCAAGCGGATTATGTTGATCATCAAGCACTTAAGGAAATGGCAGCTTGTTGTAGTTCAGTTAGCACGGAATTTGAAAATGTTCCTGCTCAAGCTTTGGATGAATTAGAAGCATTGGGTGTTTATGTGGCGCCTAGAAGTGGTGGCGTTTCTGTTGCTCAAAATCGCGTAGCCGAAAAGAAATTTTTGGCTACTTGGAAGGCTGAGGCAGGGATTGGGCCTGCGCCGCACTTTGTGATTGAGCATGCTACAGATATTGATCATGTTGCGGCTGATTTATACCCTGGCATTTTGAAGATCGCTCGTATGGGTTATGACGGTAAAGGTCAAATAACTGTATCGAATAAAGAGCAGTTGACGGTTGCTTGGCAAGAGTTTGGTCAGGTGCCATGTGTTTTAGAAAAACGCATGGAATTAGATTTTGAGGTATCTGCACTTGTTGTGCGCGGTCATGATGATGAAGTTTTGGCCTATCCGGTAGCTCAAAATATTCACAAAAATGGCATTTTGCATACAACGACTGTGCCAGCGCCTTCGTTAAAGGCTGACCAAGAAGTAAAAATTATCGAAGCTGCCAAGGCGATTATTCGTCGCTTGGATTATGTTGGTGTTTTATGTGTTGAATTCTTTGTATTAAAGAGCGGTGAAATTGTCGCTAACGAAATCGCACCGCGTCCTCATAATTCTGGGCATTACACACAAAATGCTTGTGTGACAAGTCAGTTTGAGCAACAGGTTAGAGCAATGGCTAGGTTGCCATTAGGTAGTACGAAATTAATTCAGTCAACTGTGATGTTGAATATTTTGGGTGATGAGTGGTTGGTAGATGGTGATCGTTCTGAGCCGAAGTGGCATATTGTTTTGAAAGATCATTCAGCAAAATTACACTTGTATGGCAAAGCTGAGCCACGTCAAGCCAGAAAAATGGGCCATATTAATTTTGTGGGCAACAACCCGTCTGAGGTTGATGTAGCTTGTGCCGAAGCTGTAAAGGTTTTGCGTATTCAACGCTAATTACCCTAAACATGAGTGATTTGATTGGGAAAGCAGTTCAGACCTTGAAGTCTGGGGATTTGGTGGGTATCCCGACCGAAACTGTTTATGGTCTGGCGGCTGATGCATCTAATCCGATTGCTATTAATAAAATATTTTCCACAAAAGGTAGGCCTGCTGGTCATCCTTTAATTGTTCATATTGCTAAGCCTATTCTTGAGAATCTTAATCAAGATGAAAAATATGCTGCTTGGGAAAAACAACTTGCTCTATGGGCTAGAGATGTCCCTGCTGAGGCTCTGTTATTGGCGGAGGTGTTTTGGCCAGGGCCTCTGACAATGATTTTGCCAAAAGCTAAAAATGTTTTATCAGAAATTACAGGCGGCCAAGAGACGGTGGGCATCAGATGTCCCAATCATCCAGTGGCATTAGAGTTGTTAAGAAGATTCGATGGGAGTTTGGCAGCGCCATCAGCCAATAGATTTGGTCATGTTTCACCAACGACGGCTGAACATGTTCAAGATGAATTTCCTGGATTGCTCGTATTGGATGGTGGGGCTTGTGAGGTCGGTATTGAATCCACCATTGTTGACTTGAGTCGTTTGGATAGTATTGGTCCGACGATATTGCGGCCTGGTGCTATATCTCAAGAGCAAATTCACAAAGTACTGAGTGCAACTCTCAAGTCAACAACTTCTATGGGAGGTGGGGCGGCTGTTACATCACCAAAAGCCATGCCAAGAGTCTCTGGAAGTTTAAGCGCTCATTACGCACCTAAAACAAAACTAGTTTTATATCGTGATGATATGAGCTTAAATAATGATGTCATCAAGCAAGCTAAGAAGATTGCATGGGTGCATTTGGACGATGGTAAAAAACTGGTTGATAAATCAGTAAATGCATATATTGAATATATTATTCCGAATAATCCAGTTGAGCTCGCTAAGGCTTTATATGCAACTTTGCGATCTTTGGACAAGTCTGATTACGATCTTATTCTTTTCCAAGCACCTCCGCTTGGTAGCGAGTGGGATGCTGTGCGAGATCGATTATCTCGTGCAGCTGTTGGCTCGGGCGTTATTTAGAGGCCGGACCATCATCTAAAAGCCACACCAACAATGCATCGTGAATATTTCTACCGGTATTTGCATTAGGGTGGTTGATGAAAGAAGTTACTGCGTACACTTCTCCTGTTCTACTCACCACGTATCCAGAGATGCTTCTAACATCCATTAATGAACCTGTTTTGATATAGGCGCCATATTTTTGTAATGTCTCAGGAAAGCCTTGGGTGTTAGTCTTTAAAAGATTATTTTCCTTTTTATTAGGTAAATATTTTTTAATTTTATCCAGCAAGCGGTGTTTCATCGTGCCATCAACACCAGCAATTGGTAGCGACTCTGTGTAGTAAGCCCTTGATTCGGAATTTAATCCAAGAACCAAAATATCGTTGAGATGTTTGGATGAGATGCGTTCTATCCGTGATAGACCTGAACCATTTTCCATAACAAGTTCAGGCATATCTAAGTTAGATTTTTTTAACCATTCCCTAACAATTTTTTCACTATTCTCAGTGTTGCTAGCCTTGCCTGATTTTTCCAAAGAGATTGTTAAAAAAAGCTGTTTTGCCATCACATTGTTAGATAGCTTATTGATGTCTTTGACTGATTCGTAAAGCGGTATACCAAAGTGCGTCATGATGGGTCTAAATGACTTAGTCAAATTACCTGTTTTAACGGTGGGTGTATGAAGCCATACGCCACCAACATCTTCCCATGCCGCAATAACACTTTGCGCTAAGTACGAGTCAATATCACTTGCCACCACATTCCAAGCGGCACTTTTACATCCGCTTGGATAAAGTCCGTTGAAGGTTGCTAGCCATGAGCCATTTGACTGGCGATCTAAAGACATATGAATATCTTTTTTCCAGTCAACGCAAAAAGGGTTATCAACCACTTTTAAATTATTGTCTATTTTTAGATTGGCTAGCCTTGGTGTTTGCTTAATTAAAACCAAATCATTATCAGTGTTGGGAAAAAACTGAAAACTTAGACTATTAAATGCAAATAACAGGGCATCAGGTGATGCGTTATATGCCCTTTGGGTTTCTCCGTCGGAAAAGGACGATTCTTTCTGTGGTTTTTCATAGGCGGTTCTGTCAAAAATGAGATCGCCCGATATTTTTTTAATGCCTAATGCTTTGAGATTCGATAGTAGTTTGTTGATTTCTTCAGGGATCAGCTTCGGGTCGCCACTACCTTTTAGTAATAAATCACCTTTTAAGATGTCGCCTTGAATTTGCCCATTAGTGAATAAGTCTGTCTTCCAGCGATATTGCGGGCCTAGTACTTCCATGGCCGCTAGGCTTGTAACTAGCTTCATGGTGGAGGCTGGGTTCATGGGTTTGTCTTCCTGCCAACTTAAAATTTCAGAAGATGTGTATTTGGAGCTGGGAGTATTTTGGCGAGAAATTTTTTCAACAGAAATCGTAATGGCTTCTTTTGAAATGGAACTTTTCTTAATTAGCTGTTCTACCGACTCTGGAAGAATATTGTGTCCATAAGCAATCAACGAATGTAGAAATAATCCACTACTAAAGATGATTGTTTTTAGGCGTTTATTTAGCATTCCTAAATTTTATAGCTTTAAGAAATTTATAGATAGTTATGGTGAATTAGAAATTTTTCTTAAAATTCTGTTCGATTTGGCTAAAGCGACCCGTAAATTTTTCTCTGCAACGAGTAGTGATGAGTATCTGCGCTGCTCAATTGATTGACAGGATTTTTCAAGATGGATATCTCCTACTAATTTAGATCCACCTTTGATCTTATGCAGATGAGTTTTTAATTCTTTTTCTTTTATTGGGCACGATTTATTCCAATTGGCTGACGCTAAATAATTAATGCTGGCAACTTGGGTTGCTAGTAGCTCTTTAGATATATTCATTTGAATATTTTTATCTAAACTGATATTGCTTAAAGATCGCATATATTTTTCTTCTAAATGAATCTCTCTTTCCCAGTCATGAATGGACGCTGGTTTTGTGAGAATGGCATGAAATACCGTCTGCTCATTGAGTAATTCCTCTGGACCATCGATGTGAGCAGTTAAGCCAAAAATCTTCACTTTTCCATGATGTTGCTCATAAATGATTTTGGCTAAATCCATGCCATGCATATCAGGCATGGAAAAATCTGTAATGACCATGTCAAACTCGATTTCCGCGAGCATATTTAAGGCCATTCCTGCATGATCTGCCGTGTGGACGCAGTAGCCCATTTCTTTAAACTGTGAAGCTGTAATGAGCTGGCTTGCCGCGTGGTCATCAATAATGAGAACCGTTTTATTTTTTTCAATAGGGTAAATGTTTTTCTGTTGCGTGCATTCTGAGATGTAATTGGGTTGTTCAAGCGATCGTTTTAAAGCTAGCGTAAATGAGGCGCTCGTGCCTAGATCCTCTTCAGAAGCGAGTTCTAGCGTGCTACCCATTAAGCTTAAAAGGTGTTCTGTAATATATAAACCAAGCCCAGTTCCTAGCTCTTGACCGCCTCGTTTTATGTTTACTAATTGTTCAAATGGCTCTCGAAGTCGATTAATTTCTTTGTGGGGTATGCCTTTGCCCGTATCGGCTACTTCAAAAAATATCATTTGAGCAAAGTGATCATCAGCAATTACCTTGGTGTTGATTCTTACGCAACCATTCTTGGAAAACTTAATCGAATTGCTAATCAGGTTTTGCAATATTTGCCGGAATTTAATAGCATCTATCAATAAGCTTTGCGCTATTTGATTACAAATATAAATATCAAATTGAATATGAGATTGTTTTGCCGATTCCGAAAAATTCCTATAAATGCTGCTAAGGATATTTTTTAAATCGCAAGGCTCTTCACGTATTTCAAATTTACCAGCTTGTATTTTTGAAAAATCTAAATTTTGATTAAGAATTTCTAGTAAAGATTTTGCTGATGCATTGGCGCCTTCTAGAAGATCCCTATCTTCTAGAGGCAGGGATTGGTTGCGCAATATTTTTTGATGAATACCAATGAGGGCGCTAATTGGCGTTCTAATTTCATGGCTAATGGTTGAAATCTGTGTACTTTTTAGTGTGCCGATCTCTTCTAAAGCGCAATTTTTTTCCAATAGTATCTCGGCGCGCTTCGTTAGCCATCTATTTTGAATGTGTAGATATATAGATAGACTAGCCAAACTTGCCATCAAGATGGAGGACGTGATGTGGGTTTCAGTCATCTGTGATCTTATTAATTTTGCAGAAGGCAATTAGGTCTGCAATATTGTTAACGCCAATTTTCTTGTATAGCCGGTGTTTATAAGTTGATACGGTTTTGCTGCTGATATGTAAAAACTCTGATATGTCATTGTTGCCAAAACCGGATGCCAGATATTTAAGAACTTGAAATTCTCTTGGCGAAAAAGACGATATTTTTTCTTCATCGCTGTCAGGAGATTTACCATCTTGACTCGTCTGAAAAAATGTATATCCCTGTGAAACGGCGAGGCAGGCAGCCATGATAATGTCTGAGTTAGCCGTTTTATTGATAAAACCATGCCCACCTGTGCTGCGCACGCGGTTGCCATAGATTTTTGCATCCAGACTTGAGACTACTAAAATTCTGATGTGTGGTGCTTGAATCGATAATCGTCGAATGACATCTAAGCCATCTACTTTAGGCATATCGATATCTAAAACAACAATATCTGGTTGAAGGGTTTTAGTGATTTCCAGGCAGGCCTCACCATTGGAAGCTTCACCTATTACTTCAAAGTGAGCTTGGGCCTGAATGATGCTTTTGAGAGCCCAAAGCATGGCTGGGTGATCATCAGCTAATAAAACTCTTTTTCTCATAGGCTTAATTACTCATAATTATTAAAATGAGAACGGATGGCTGCTTTTTGAATTGCATTGCCGTTGAGCTTGAGTATTTGATGCAGAGTCATTGTGGGCATCACGATCGGCCCGTAATGTGCATCGAAGCCGTGTTTTAAAACTACCGAACTATCGTGTAATAGTTTTAAAGGACCCGCGATGCATACGTAATCATTTTTCTTCGCGATGCTCAATATTTGCACCAATTTTTTCTCGCATTCACTCCCTGGCACTGCTAATCGAATTAATTGGCTGGAGATATAGATGGCGGTAAATGAGTGTTGTTGCAGTAGTAGGCAGTCATACTCATCCGCTTCAAAATTTTGCAAATGGAGCAAGATGCCAATTCGCTGTAATTTGATAAGCGCTTCTTGAAGATAATTCTCTTCTGCTTGAGTCGGCCTATCTATTAAGGCGACATTAATGAGGCCAATGGGTAAGTGGCAGTTGAGTAGGGCGTTTTGAATGCTATTTAAGATATGTTTACTGCATAACCATGCAGTTTTCATGGGGAGCACAATTGAAACGGGCTTAGCTGAGCTTTGCCAATAATTTGCGGCGCTGATGCCTTGCCTAAATAGGCGAATCACATCTTCCTCTTGGCATTCATTCAACTCTTTGAGGATGACTGAATGTAGTTTCAGATCTTTGATCGAAAGGATGGCTTGATAGTTGAGCTCTTGGTTCGTTAGCCAATCTTTGATGTCTGGTTCGTCAACCGAAGTGTTAATTTTCAGATTATTTTGAGGAGCCTCCTTAACCATTTGGATAGGCTTATTAGTCCAATTTCTAACTAAAGCATACAAGCGCGATTTAGGTTTCATTAATAATCTCTATTAAAAACAATTGGTTATAAAAAATTCCAAGGATTGTTAACTCTTTGGCGGGGTCTCTAAGCATTACCAGGCTATTGATGCGGGCAATGGCTATGCTCTTTATTTAAGGAAACTGGCTGCCTGACTCTTGAAATACCTAAGGGCCATCCTTATAATTAGCACTCAACCAGTTAGAGTGCTAATAAATAGTGAAAACTATTTATGGAAATTATAATTAGTTAAATTTCCTAACTAACTAGTGAATACTTACTAACTTATTGAAGGAGT
>Ga0228702_1000884_pt1 | contig 21143 bp, 16 predicted proteins | sample McNCre217_Aug_MG_2_FD_178018 | JGI IMG/M metagenome (GOLD analysis project Ga0228702, IMG submission 178018) | Freshwater microbial communities from McNutts Creek, Athens, Georgia, United States - 20-17_Aug_MG | ecosystem: Environmental > Aquatic > Freshwater > Creek | place: USA: Georgia...
TCTTCAGCCAATCGATTAGCTGTCAAGGTGGCCATGGGGGTTTGCGCTGTGACGTTGGGGGGGGGGGCGCTTATGTGGCTGTTGGCGGGGTACATCATGCAGGTGTTTGGGGGTGCTGGTTTTCAAGAGGCAGTGCCTGTCTTACGCTGGTTGGCTTTTGTCCCATGTGTTGTGGCTTTGTCCAATTTATTGGGTGTTCAGGTCATGTTGCCTCAAGGGATGAATAAGCCGTTCAGTACGATCCTGACCATGGCTTCTGTGCTGAGTCTGTTGCTGATGTATCCACTGATTCACAGTTGGCAGGCGTTAGGTGCTGCGCAGTTGATTTTTATCGTTGAAGTCGTTGTGACTGTCAGTATGGCTTTGTATTTGCGTTTCGTGCGCACGACCAATGTATTGGGTTGATTTAAATATGTCTCAAACTGCTGTCCCTCAGAAACTGGTTCATTTGATTGATGTGATTCGTCCAGGCGGCGGGCCATATGGTTATTTGTATAACCTTCATAAGGCTGCCGAGCAGTATGGTGATAATAACTATGTTGTGCGATATGACACGCGTTCATTAGACCGTGTCAATTCATCATCGATGAAATTTCGGTGGCCAAATTTCATAGCACGTCACTTAAAGCCATTGAAGTTCATGGCGCAGTTGTTGTTTGGGCAACGCCTTCAGTGTGAAAACGAAGCCCATAAAGAACATGCAGTGGTCATGGTGCATTTGGCACCTCATGCCGCCAGAATTTTGAGGATAAAAAATAAATCTGCGAAATTAGTCTTCATGCCGCATGCACCTACAAGTTTTACGGATGAGGTGATGGGCGAGATTACTTTGCGTCATGGCCGAAGCATGCTGACGCTTGTTTATCGTTGGATGCTCGAAAAGCTTGAATTGAGGATCATGTCTTCGGCGGACTTGATGGTGGTCGCAGCCATTGAGGGGGTTGAGTCGTATTTTGATGGACGCGGTATACCGGCACGAGAAGTGTTAGAAGTGACGAGTGGCGTTCCAGGGTTTGTCGCTTCTACTGATCGTGAGACCGCTCGTCAACAGTTGGCATTGCCTGCGAATAAAGTAATCGTGGGTTATTTTGGCAGGTATAACCAAGATAAGGGATTTGACTTTTTGCTAGAAGAAATGAGCTCAATGGTTTCGTTTGACTCCGTGCTGTTCATTTCCGCTGGTGTGGGTGTTTTGGCTCCCATAGACTTGCCGAACTATGTAAACTTTGGTTGGCGTTCGGATGTGGATGTGCTCATATCAGCATGTGATGTGGTTGTAACGCCAAATAAACATACTTATTTTGATTTGTTGCCATTGGAGGCACTGTCTTTGTCGAAGCCTGTATTCGCGTCAAGGGTCGGCGGCAATAAACGCTTGGCCAAATTGACTGGGGCCGTTATTTTGTTTGATCGTCAACCCGGTGCTCTGGTGGATGGTCTGAAGTCTTTTGTAACTATGTCGCCTCAGCAAAGACAAGACATGGGGCGGTGTGCTCGTGAATCATATGAAAACCATTTCAGCCTGAACGCTTTTCGATATGCACATTGTGATTTGGCTGAGCGGGTGCTGAATCGTTTTGATAATCCTATTGAGATCGAGTCATGATATGTGGGCGGCTTAGCCACAATCATGTATGGCTGGTTTTATGGCGACAGTTTTAAGTATTGCCAAATGGGCATCTGAGTCAGTAATTCTGGCCATGCGAGCGCGTGCAGTTCATGGCGGTCATGACGGATGTCCGGGGCTTGTTGCAGTGCTTGGGTCCACGTTTCGGGTGGACTATTGGAGTCAAGTATTTGGATTCTTTCCGGGTAGGCTGTTTTGTACCGTTGTGCCCAGCCATAGGCGTTGCTGATCACAGGCAGACCTAATGCCAAGTATTCGAGCATTTTTGTGGATGTTTGCTCTGACAGAGGCAAAGCGTCTGGCATGAGGTTGAGTCCACATCGTGCTCGGTAGAGCTGATCGGGAACTTGGTGTTGTTCTATGCGTCCCGTGGTGTGGATGTTGTTGAAGTCGTTAAGTTGATGTTGCAAATGCGTAGGAATATCACCGACAAGTAGCAGTTGCAGGCCACTTTGATGAATGGATTTCAGCGTTGGTATGAAAGCAGCCAAGCGGCTCATTGCGCCGAGGTAGACGAGGTCGAATTCCGGGGCGTGCTGTGCTTGATGAATGAGAAATTGCGGTGGCACGCCCATGTCACGAAAAAAGTAGGGTGTTCGATTGTCGGTGAGTCCGCTGCGTTGCCTGACCCATTCGCTTTGAAAGATTCTGTAGTGTGGCGTGGGGTTCAGATGCTGTTTGATTCTGTCTTTGAGCCATGCCGCAGGGGCTACGCTGGCAGAGGCGTATTCGTGGACATGGATGCTTTGATCGAGTCTTTGGGTGTGTTGACGGCTGACGCCACCGCAGATCCACCAAACGATGGCGGCCTGGTTGGGGACGGTGCAAGGATCTTTGTGTCGCTGGCTCGAATGGCCAAGTTGTTGCAGGTGTTCTTCATAGGCCGTCAATTCGGGCATGTAGGCGCTGCCAGTGTGAACGAAATGGACCGTGGTCATGGGTGAGCTGCAGCTGTAATCAGATGCCTGTGCGGCTTATTGTGCTCAGGCTTTTGGCCCAATGTGAGCCGAATTGCCGTGGAGTGTGTTGGCTGATGATGTTCAGAATGTCAGTTTGCACAGTTGCCTGGGGCAGGGACAAGACAGTTTGTACGGCTTGTGCCAGCGCTGCGGGGCTGTGGTCTTTGGCCAGCATGTAGGGCGCGTGTTGACCTAACATTTCCTGTAGTGCCGAGATCGGAGTGGCGATGCACGGTGTGGCGCAGGCCAGTGATTCGAGTGCAGTCATGGGGTAGCCTTCGTATGCTGAGCACAAAAGGGTGGCTTGCCATGATCGGTAGTGTGTGGCGGTGGCTTGCAGCGACCCCAGCAGGCGCAGTCGTCCGGATGTGATCAGATCGCTGCCTTGTTGACGCATGTCGGGCATGAGCGGACCGTCCCCGATGATGTCAAGCTGGTACGACGGCGGCAGGCAGCGAATCATCTCCAATAGTTTCAGTGGTTGTTTTTCCGAAGAGAGTCGGCCAACAAACCCTAATCGAATCGCACTGTTTAAGTGTGTTTCACTGGCTTGAACAGCGACTGGTTCTGAGTTGTTCGATTGTGGGAGGATGCAGGGGTTGTGTATGACGTGCGTGTTCAGTGCCACGTTGCCCATGAAATCCAGCAGGCTTGAGCGTGAAGTTTCAGAGGCGCAAACTAGTAGATCGGCGTGTTTGTATATCCAGCGTAGCCATGCGTGTTTGAGCTTGCTGGCAGTGGCTTTTCCGAGTACTTCCAAGATGGGGCCATGGACCCAGACCACGCTTGGGCGGCGAACCAGCTTTCCTAGTAGGACGGTCCAATACGCGGGCATGAAGTTGTTGGAAGCGATGAGGACATCTGCCTGAGTGGCTTTGTATGTGAGCTGCCATATAGGGGGGCGGTTTTCTCGTATCGATATCCGTGAACTGCCCCAGTTTTCTTGTTGAAGGTGATGCTGTAGAAGTGAAATTGTGGTCTGGATGCCGCCGAGTCCGTATTCTTCGCAAATGAGCAGAGCAAGTGGCATGGTGTTCAGCGTGCACCGTGCCCGGTGAGCACGGTTTTGATGGTCTTGAGCACGATGAGCAGGTCCATAGCCAAGCTGTAGTGCGTGACGTAATACAGGTCGTAGCTGAGTTTGATGACGGTTTCGTCGGCGCTGGCAGCGTAGCCTTGCTGCACTTGTGCCCAGCCTGTGAGCCCAGGACGCACGAGATGGCGATAAGGGTAACTGGGGATTTGTTCAGCAAATTGTTGAACGAATTTTTCTTGTTCGGGGCGGGGGCCAATTAGGCTCATGTCGCCACGCAAGATGTTCCACAGTTGCGGGATTTCGTCGAGGCGAGTTTTGCGAATGAAGTGACCGAGTCGTGTGATGCGTGGGTCATCTTTTTGCGCAAATTGGGCGTGGGCCATGGGTTCAAATCGCATGCTACGAAATTTGTAGATCCGAAATGGGTTGCCATGCAGGCCTGTCCGGATTTGGTTGTAGATGGCTGGGCCAGGCGAGTCTATCTTGACGGCCAGGGTGATCAGCAGGCCCAGTGGGTACCACAGGGGCATCAGGATGAGCACGATGCTGAAGTCCAGGATGCGTTTGAACAGGTCGTAGGCGGGGTTGCCGTCGGTTTGCCAAAGCTCGTTGGACAGGGTGGTTTGTGACAGCCTACCGGTCATCGATTCGGACAAGGCTTCGGGGCTGTAGAGCCGGATGTGGTTGAGCTTGAGTTGTGTCAGCAGATGGCTGCGTTTCGGGCTGGCGACAGCTTGCGGGTCGATGATGGCACCTTCACAGGCGGGTGCTGGCGAGAGGTCTGTCCAGTGGGGGGGCCAGGCGATCAGCTGGAGTCTTTGATGGTTGTTGCTGTTGGTCAGCAAGCTTTGAATTAGGCTGGGGATGCTGTCGTCGATGTAGACAAGTTTGACGGGCCTGTGGCGCTGGAACCAGCGGTCTGCAAGCCAGAACCAGAGTGTGGTGAGCAGGTAGGTCAGCGCGATGGCTCCGCGTGAGTAGGGCTGCTGTAACAGCGCAAAAATCAAGGGTGTGAGCAGGTAGGGCAGTCCCGTGGTGACAAGCAGGAGACTGGTGCGTTCGGCTGCAGGCATGTGGGCACCACGGTACAGTAGGTGGGCGGCCAGGGCATAGGGCAGGGTGCAGGCCAGAACGGTGCGGCTGAAGACGGGGGTGGCCAAGCCTGAGTATTCGAGGCCTTGGCTGATCAGGTAGGCCAGGCCAATCATTATGAGGCCCAGGAAGCTCCAGACCAGGTGGGTGCGTTGGCGGTGGGCTTGTTGTGAGGCGAGTTGTTTTTTGTATGGGCTGGGCCGCATCATGGGCAGGCTGGCGGTACGAAGCAATGGGGCTTCGCGGTAGATGTCGAGCACTTTGCCTGCCATTGCCTTGGGTTTGAATTCGGCTTCGTAGCGTGCACGGGCGTTTTGGCCCAGGCGTTGGCGCAGTTGGGGGTCTTGGATCAGTCGCTGCAGTTGGTGGGCGATGGCGTTGGGGGCGTTGTCGACCAACAGGCCGTGGTGTTCGTGGTCAATGAGTTCGCCAATGCCGGGCAGGCGGCTGGCCAGGATGGCCATGCCGGCGCGCATGGCTTCCAGGATGGACATGGGCAGACCTTCGTGGTCTGACAGCAGGACGAAGATTTGGTGTTGTGCCAATTGCTCTGAAACGTTGTGGACGTCGCCCTGGATGTCGATGTGGGGCAGGTCCAGTTCGCAGGCCTGTTGTTGTACGGTACGTTTGTCGGGGCCACCACCGAGCAGTCGGGTGGCGGGGCGTAGGCCTTGGCTGGCCAGTGTGCTCAGGGCCTGTATGAGCAGGTCTGGGCGTTTAGGGGCGGCCAGTCGGGCGACCATGACGATGCTGGCGGGTTCTTGGTCGGCCTGGCTTTGCCACGGGACGTCGCCTATGGCGTTGTGAATGACGCTGACCCGGTTGGGGTCCATGGGCAGTTGTGCGCTGAGGTTTCTTTCGTATTCCGAGACGCAGACCATGCGGGTGGTCCACGCGGCCATGCTGGCTTCGGCGAGCCAGGCGTTCCAGCGGATCGGGCGGGGTGCCTGTGTTTTGAATCCGAAGCCATGGACGGTGTAGACCACGGGTGTTTGGCTGATTTTTCCGGCCACTCGGGCGACGACGCCAGCAACGGCACTGTGAACGTGGATGAGGTGCGGCGCATGCGCGTGGATTTGCAGGAGGAGTCCGCGAATCGAGGCGATGATGTAGAGTGGGTTGAGCGAGTTGCGCAGGGCAGGCAAGGGGATGACCTGCACCCCGAGGTCTTTGAGCGCTTCGCCGAGGAAGCTGTTGGCGTCAGGGCCTCCAATAACGGCCGTGAAGCGCACTTGGCCTTGCAGTGCGCGGCACAGTTCGATCACATGGGTTTGCGCGCCGCCGACCTCACCTTTCGTGATGACGAGCATGACATGTGTGGGGGAGTGTATGTGGGCGTGTACCATATATCTTTTTTGATTCTAATGGGCGTGATGTGTGGCGAATAAATATTATTAAAGTATTTTTTATTGAAATAATGAGAATAAAAATTAACTATAATAATTTGTCGTTCTGGCTTCTGTTCGGAGCACTTTCAGTCAGCAGTTTGAACAGTAAGGCTGCAGGCTTGGCATGGGTGCTTTTGACGTTTAGCGGAGTTGGCTTGGTAATTAAGCGGGCGTTTCTTGTTGAGTCATTCAAGAGGGAAGATGCATCGTTTGCGAGGACCTGGTTGATTTTTACTTTGACGGCCTTGTTGTTGAAACTGATTCCAACGATTTATTGGCATGACAGTTGGGCCGAGCGTCATGCTGAAATTCGTTTGTTTGCTGGGGCTATTGGAGCCTATGTCCTGTTCGGTTGGCGCGGTATCAGCATGGGGCAACATCGTGCAGCGGCTTGGGCTGTCAGTATCACCTGTGCTTTGGCGCTGGCGCTCATGCTGTTCAGTGTTCGAGAGGCAGCTCCAACAAATCCAATTCCTTGGGCAGCCGCAATAGCGCTTTGCAGTGCATGGTTGTTGCCCATGGCATTGACAAATGAGGCGCCTCGTTGGTCGCGTTGGGGGTGGGCTATTGGTTCTTTTATGGGATTGTTAGCGGTTTTGATCAGTGAAAATCGAGGTGCCTATGGTTTGGTACTGTTGTGGCCTGTAGTCTTGTTCGGCCATACTGGGATTTTTAAGGTATTTAATATTTTCAAAGAAAAACTTGGCGTAAGGCGACTTGTAGTCTTTGTTGTCGCCGCTATGGTTAGTTTGGGGCTGCTTACTCAGTCTTCTATCGTTCAACGCCCATTGCAGCGCATTCAAGTCGCGGTGCAGGAAATTCAATTGAGTCATGAGTCCTTGGACGGCAATGTGAACGGTTCGATTGGAGCAAGACTTTTTATGTGGGCTCACAGTATTTCATTCATCGCGCAATCGCCTTGGGTTGGTCATGGGCAGCAAGCGAGAAAGGCCGAGATTGTGAAATGGGGGAAAGAATCCCATTCGGAACATGTCCAATCACTCGGACATGTCCACAACGAATACCTCCACACTTTGATGGATTATGGTTTGTGGGGATTCGCAAGTTTATTGACTTACATGCTGGGTATGTTCTGGATGGCTGTGCGCGCGTGGTCAATAGGATTGCGTAGTCAAGCTTGGGCTATGGGGGGGGTACTTTTCATTCATGCGACGACCGGGCTGACGAATGTTAATTTCGCGCATAACTACTATCCCACAATGTTGTCGATTGTGATGAGCCTTATCTTGATTACTCCTAGTATCAAGACATTGCCAGCTCTCAAAATTCAATAGCCATTGGGGTTTTGCGATTGCCAGCGCCAGGCGTCCTGGCACATGCGCTCCACACCGAGCGTTGCTTTCCAGCCAAGGGCTTCCTGGGCCAGACGGGTGTCGGCGTAGCAGGCGGCCACGTCGCCGGGGCGGCGCGCCACAAACTGGTAGGGCACGGGCACGCCGGTCACTTGGGCAAAGGTGTCGGCCAGTTCTTGCACGCTCACGCCACGCCCTGTGCCCAGGTTGACGGTGATGCTGGCTTGTTGGTCTTGCAGGTAACGCAGTGCGGCCAGGTGACCCAGCGCCAGGTCGACCACGTGGATGTAGTCGCGCACGCCGGTACCGTCGGGTGTGGGGTAATCGTTGCCAAAGATGCTCAAGAACTCGCGTTTGCCCACCGCCACTTGCGTGATGAAGGGCATGAGGTTGTTGGGGATGCCGCTGGGGTGCTCGCCGATGGTGCCGCTGATGTGCGCGCCCACGGGGTTGAAGTAGCGCAGGATGGCTACATGCCAGCGCGGGTCAGACGCCTGCAGGTCGCGCAGGATGTCTTCGCACATGAGCTTGGTGCGGCCATAGGGGTTAGTTACTTGAAGCTTGCTGGACTCGGTAATCGGCACGTGCTGCGGATCGCCATAGACGGTGGCCGATGAGCTGAACACAATGCGGCGCACGCCTGCACGGTCCATGGCTTGCAGCAGCGCCAGGGTGCTGCCCAGGTTGTTGTCAAAGTATCGGACGGGCTGGGCCACCGATTCGCCCACGGCTTTGAGGCCAGCAAAGTGGATGACGCCCTCTATGGGATGTGCCTGAAAGATCTGGTCAAGTGCAGCGCCGTCGCGCACATCGGCCTGCACAAAGCTGAAGTTTTTGCCTGCCAGTGCTTCCAGTCGGTCAAGCACCTGGATGTTGCTGTTGCACAGGTTGTCCACGATGACCACATGGTGCCCGGCGTTCATCAATTCCACGGTTGTGTGGGAGCCGATGTAGCCAGCGCCGCCGGTGATTAAAATGGTTTTTTTCATGCGGTCGATTGTAGTGTTTTGTGCGCACAGAGACTGGATTGCCACGTCGCTGCGCTCCTCGCAATGACGGGAAGTTTGTCATCGCGAGCGAAGCGCGGCGATCCAGTCTTCGATGGCCTCAAATTGTGGCCTGTCAGACGGTGTCTCACGCAGACACTGTTGCTTCAAATCTTGCAGCCCTGCCAGTGCGGCATGTGTCGTGTCTTCCACATCACACCGTTCCAGCAATTCCTCCAGCAAGCAGCCAAAGGCGCGCACTTCCAGTTGTTGGATTGACCGTGCCATCGATGGAGCGATGCTGTTGACCAGCCAGGCCGCGCCGAAGTCGCCCAGCAGGGCTTGGCCCTGACCATCGTGCAGGATGTTGTGGGCATACAGATCGCCGTGCATGACGCCTTGTTGGTGCAAATGCCGCGTGGTCGATGCGATGCCATGGGCCAGTTGCAAGGCCGAATCCAGCGTGAATCGGGTGGTCTCGGTATAGATGTCGCGGGTGCACGAGGCCATGCTGGGTGGCGCAGCCAGGTTGCGCATGATGGGGGCGATCAAAGGCATCACCAGACCCTGAGTGCTTGCAGGGTGGCTGGTGATCTGCCCCATCGCGGGGATCAGCTGGGGGTGCGTGCCTGCGCGCAGGCTGATGGCCATTTCTGTGTGAGGCCAGCCATCGCTGGTGACGGTGCCTTTGAACAGTTTGACGGCTACAGGACGCGAGCCTTGAGGCGTGCTCAACAGTGCCTGGTGGATGACGCCCGATGCGCCTTCGCCCAGTTGTTGCTGGATTTGCAAATCAGACCACGCGATGTGGGCGATGGGCGTGTTTTGTCGTGCGTGTGTTTCGGCAGCTTCGCTAAATGGGTTGCCACCGCAGGCCAGCCAGGCCAGCCGGGGCATGTGCATCAGCCAGTCGGGCAGTGCGCTCAGGCGGTTGGCCGATACGCGCAGCAGCTCCAGACGGTGGCATGTGGACAGTTCTGTCGGGAGGGTGCTCAGTTGGTTGCCTGCGAGCATCAGCTTTTGCAGCTGGGTGCAGCGGCCAATGTCTGCAGGCAATGCGGTCAGCGCGTTGTCGGTCAGGATCAGCCAGCGCAGCTGCGCTGGCAGGGTCTGGCCTGACAGGTGGTGGATGCGGTTGGCTTTGAAGCCGACCATGCTCAAGGCGGGGCATTGACCAAGGACTTCTGGCACCTCGGTGAAGTTGTTGTTGGACGCGAAGAAAATGCGCAGCTTGTGCAGTCGCGCAAAATCCTCGGGCAAGGCCGACAAGGCGTTCCCCGACAAGTCCAGCACTTCCAGCGTGTCGGCCAGTGCGAAAAGTTCACGTGGAAATTCGGCCAGGTTGGCCGCGATTTTGATTTCTCGTGCGCCAGTCAGTTGACCGGTACGCAGTTGTTCCAGGGTGTTCATGGGGCTAAGTTCCGCAGGTCGGTGGCTTTAGCACCGACGTTTGGGCGTTGCTTCGTGAGAGGTGCAAATGTCGGAGCTGAAGCTCCGACCTACTGGATTGCCGCGTCGCTGCGCTCCTCGCCATGACAAGCCATAGCGCGGCATCGCCATGATGAGGAATGTGTCATCGCGTCCCTCTTTTTTGTCATCGGGAGCGAAGCGCGGCGATCCAGTGAGCTCAGACCACGGCTCGGATCTTGCCCGCTGCGTCCCGCGCCCGTTGCAGTGCGTTGGCGCCTTTGGCCAAGGCCACGGCCATGCGGCGGTATGGGCGAGTGGTGGGCTTGCCAAAGATGCGCACGTCCACACCGGGTTCGCTCAGCGCGGCTTCAACGCCGGTGAATTTCGGGTCTTGGCCTTCCTTGTCGGCCAGCACCACGGCGCTGGCGCCTTCGACGCACTCGATTACCGGAATCGGCAGACCCAGCACAGCGCGGGCGTGCAGGTCGAACTCGCTCAGGTTTTGGCTGATGAGGGTGACCATGCCGGTGTCGTGCGGACGGGGGCTGAGTTCGCTGAAGATGACTTCGGTGGGGGTGACGAAAAACTCCACGCCAAACAGGCCTGCACCACCCAGGTCGGTGGTGACTTTCTCAGCCATGTCTTGTGCGGCTTTGATTTGCTCGGGCTTCATGCCCTGAGGCTGCCAGCTGTATTGGTAGTCACCACGTTCTTGCACATGGCCAATCGGTGGGCAGAACAGGGTTTGGCCGTTGCGCTGGCGGATGGTGAGCAGGGTGATTTCAAACTCGAAGTTGATGAATTCCTCGACGATGACTTTCTGTCGGTCGCCGCGCATGCCCGCACAGGCGTAGTCCCAGCTGGCCTGGATGTCGGCGGCGGTTTTGGCCACGCTCTGGCCTTTGCCCGACGAACTCATCACGGGCTTGATGACGACCGGGAAACCGATGTCTTGCGCTTTGGTCATCAGCTCGGTGGCCGATTCGGCGTAGCTGAACTTGGCGGTGCGCACGCCCAGGCCCACGGCCACGTCGCGGATGCGGTCGCGGTTCATGGTCAGGTTGGCGGCTCGGGCGCTGGGGATGACTTCAAAGCCTTCTTTTTCCACGTCGAGCAGCACTTCGGTGCGGATGGCTTCGATCTCGGGGACGATCAGGTCGGGTTGGTATTTGGCAATGGCGGCTCGCAACGGCGCTTCATCGAGCATGCTGAAGACGCAGAACTCGTCGGCCACTTGCATGGCGGGGGCACCGGCATAGCTGTCGCAGGCGATCACATGGCAGCCCAGGCGTTTGGCGCTGATGACGAATTCTTTGCCGAGTTCACCGGAACCCAAAAGCAGTATTTTTTTCATAAAGATAAAGAGGGTGTAGATAAGGGATAGCCGCTATTGTTGCCCAATTGCCTGACGCATAACCTGCACATGGGGCGATCTTGACTTGGATCATGTCCATGAACCGCATGGCCCCACACAATGGCCGCATGAATGCTGTTTGGACCTGGATTCGCCAACATGGCGGTCAATTGTTGCTGGGCTTGCTCGCTCTGTTGCTGGGGGCGGCCTTGCTGCGCTGGTGGATGGGGCCGCAGGTGCAGACCGAGACCGTGCAGCGGCGTGATTTGCTGCACACGGTGGTGGCCAGTGGCCGGGTGGAGACGCCGCACCGGGTGGACATTGGCGCGCAGATCACAGGCACCGTGGCGCGCGTGCCCGTGGCTGAAGGACAAACCGTGAAGGTGAGTGATGTGTTGATCGAGTTGGTCAGCACCGAGCTGAAGTCGGCCCAGCGGCAGGCTGAACTGGCCGTGACGCAAGCACAAGGTCGCTTGCGTCAGTTGAACGAGTTGCAGGCCCCGGTGGTGCAGCAAACGCTGCGCCAGGCCCAGGCCAATCTGGACACCGCACGGGCCCAGTGGCAGCGGCAATCGGCGCTGTTTGAAAAAGGGTTCATCGGTCAGGCGGCGCTGGACGAGTCGCGCAAGGCTTTGGCCTTGGCCGATGCACAAGCGCTGGCAGCACAAAAACAAGTGGCCTCGACCCAGGCCGGAGGTGCCGAGTACAACTTGGCTGTGGGCGCTGTGGCCGAAGCACAGGCCAATGCCGAAGTGGTCAGCGCCAAGGCCCGCTATGCGGTGATCAAGGCACCTGTGAATGGTCAGTTGATTGGCCGCAACGTGGAAGTGGGTGATGTGGTGCAGGCGGGCAAGGTCTTGATGACTTTGTCGCCCGAAGGGGCCACGCAACTGGTGGTGCAGATCGATGAAAAGAACCTGCGTCTGATCGCTTTGGGCCAGCAGGCGCTGGCCTCGGCCGATGCGTACCCGCAGCAAAAATTCAAGGCCCAGGTGGCCTACATCAACCCGGGCATCAATGCCCAGACCGGTGCGGTGGAGGTCAAGCTCGATGTGCTGGAGCCCGTTCACACGCTTCGGCAAGACATGACCGTGTCGGTGGACATGGAGGTGGCGCGCAAGCCGCAAGCGCTGGCGCTGCAGGTGGGGCACGTCAACGACATCAACGGGTCCGCGCCTTGGGTGTGGTTGCTGGAGGCTGGGCATGCCGTGCACCGCGCGGTGCGTCTGGGCTTGCGGGGCGGTGCGTGGGTCGAGGTGCTGGAGGGCTTGCGCGAGGGCGATGCCGTGATCGCGCAGTCCAATGCCTTGCCTCAGACGCTGCGCGAAGGCCAGCGCGTGCGTGCGCAACCTTGAGCGGGCCGCAGCATGTTCAAGCCTTGGGTGCCGTTTGAATGGATTGTGGCGATCCGCTTTTTGCGTGAAGGCCGCATGCAGACGCTGTTCATTTTGGTGGGCGTGGCCATTGGCGTCGGTGTGATCGTGTTCATGTCGGCGTTGCTGGCGGGTTTGCAGGGCAACTTCATTGCGCGGGTGTTGTCGGCGCAGGCGCACATCCAGCTCTTGCCGCCCAAAGAGATCACGCGGACTTTGCAGCCCGCCATGCCCAGTCAGGTGGATGCCGCCATCGTGCAGCCGCCTTTGCAAAGGCTCAAGTCGATTGACCAATGGCAATCGCTGGTGACCGATATCCGCAGCATGCCCGATGTGACGATGGTCTCGCCCGTGGTCAGTGGGTCGGCGTTGGCAGTGCGTGGCAGCGCGAGCCGGGCCATTAGCCTCACCGGGGTGGAGCCGGAGGGGTATTTTCAGATCGTCAAGTTGCCCGAAAAAATCGTGCGGGGCACGCCGCGCTTGACGGGGCAGGACATTTTGATCGGCACCGATTTGGCCAGCGACCTGGGCGTGGATGTGGGCGACAAATTGCGTGTGGCCAATGCCGCAGGCGTGGCCAACACCTTGACCATCAGCGGCGTGTTTGACCTGGGCAACAAGGCCGCCAACCAGCGCAGCACCTTTGTGGCCTTGCGCACCGCGCAAAGTTTGTTGGGTTTGCAGGGGGGCGTGACCAGCATCGAAGTCACGGTGCGCGATGTGTATTCGGCGGAAACGATGGCCCAGCGCATCAGCGCGGCCACAGGCATTGAGGCCGACAGCTGGATCAAGACGGGGGCACAGTTTTTTGCCGCTGTGAGTGCGCAGACCACGGCCAACACGGCGATCCGGTTTTTTGTGGGTTTGTCGGTGGCCTTTGGCATTGCCAGTGTGCTGGTGGTGTCGGTGGTGCAAAAGTCGCGCGAGATCGGGATCATGCGGGCCATGGGCATTTCACGCGGCCAGGTGCTGCGGGTGTTTTTGTTGCAAGGCGGTTTGTTGGGCTGCGGCGGTGCGGTGCTGGGTTGCATGGTGGGCGCCGTGGGTTTGGTCATCTGGCAGCACCTGGCCTTGAACGCCGATGGCACGCCGCTCTTTCCGCTGGTGATGGACCCGAAGCTGTTTGCCATGGCCTTGGGGCTCGCCACATTGACCGGCCTGGCGGCGGCTTATGCGCCCGCGCTGCGAGCCGCCCGATTGAACCCGGTGGAGGCGATCCATGGCTGATGCACGGCAGGAGGTGGTGGTTTGTCTGCAGGGCGTGCGCAAGGCCTTCAATGTGGGCACAGGCATCGAGACCGAGGTGCTGCACGGCATTGACCTGACGCTGCACCGGGGAGATTTTTGCGCGGTGATGGGACCATCGGGCTCGGGCAAGAGCACCTTGCTCAACATCATCGGTTTGCTGGACCGGCCCACTTCAGGCTTGCTGCAAATCGCGGGCGAAGAAACGACGCTGCTGTCTGATCAGGCGCTGACGCGTTTGCGTGGACACCACATTGGTTTTGTCTTCCAGTACCACCACCTGATTTCAGCTTTCACAGCGCTGGAGAACGTGATGTTGCCCATGTTGGGCGCAGCAGGTTTTCCGAACCGTGCCATGCAAGAGCGGGCCGAAGCCTTGCTGGAGAGTGTGGGCCTGACGCCCTGGAAGAACAACATGGCCGGCAACATGAGCGGCGGGCAGCAGCAGCGCGTGGCGCTGGCCCGCGCTTTGGCCATGAACCCGGCTTTGCTGCTGGCCGACGAGCCCACCGGCAATCTGGATACCCAGAGCGCCGATGCGGTGTTTGCGCTGTTGCGCCGCATCAACCAGGAGCAGGGCACCACGGTGCTGCTGGTCACGCACAACCCCGAGCTGGGCAAGCTCTGCGACAAAACCATCCAGGTGGTGGATGGTCTGATCCAGACTTAAGCGTTGGCGGTTTGGGCCGCAATGCCTTGCAGTTGTGCGGCCGTCAGGCGGTTGCCATGCTGGCTGACCACGGCTGCAGCGGCGCGGTTGGCCAGCGCAGCGGCTTGGGCTGGACTTTGGCCGTGCGTGATGCCGTACAGGAAGGCGCCTGCAAACATGTCGCCCGCACCATTGGTGTCCACCGCCTTGGTGGGCACGGCGGGCACCTCGATGCGCTCAGGACCTTGCACGACGATGCAGCCTTTGGGGCCGCGTGTCAGGCACACGGTGGCGGCCAGCTGCGACAGCTGGCCGATGATGGCGTCCAGATCGGTGGTGCCGCACCAGGTTTGCGCTTCTTCTTCGTTGGCAAACAGGTAGTCCAGGCCGTTGCCGATCATGGCCTCAAGGCCTTGGCGGCAGAAGTTGATCATGCTCACGTCGCTCAGGGTCAACGCGGTTTGAACCTTGTGTTCGATGGCGATCTGGCGACCTTGCACAGCGGCTTCGAGGCCCGTGGCCGAGGCGGCCAGGTAGCCTTCCATGTAATAGATGCGTGACTTGGCGATGTCGTGCGGGTGCAAGGCGCTGGCGTCCAGTTGCGAGGTGGCGCCCAGGAAGGTGCACATGCTGCGCTCGGCATCGGGCGTGACCAGCACCATGCAGCTGCCGGTTTGCCCTTCTTGGGCTTGGGTGTGGGTCAGGTTGGTGGCTACGCCATTGGCTTGCAGGTCCTGGCTGTAGAAGGCGCCAAGTTCATCATCGGCCACGCGGCACGAATAAAACGCCTTGCCGCCCAACTGGGCCAGTGCCACCACCGTGTTGCCCGCCGAGCCACCGCCGGTGCGGCGGGCATGCAGACCGTGCACATGGCCGAGCAGTTCGGCGCGTTGTGCGGTGTCGATCAAGGTCATGTGGCGTTTGCTCACGCCCATGGTCTGCAGCAAGTCGTCAGAGACTTCGTATTCGGTATCGACCAGGGCGTTGCCGATGGCGTAGAGGTGGTAATGGGACATGGCCGGTCAGAAGATTCAAAACCAGCGAGTTTACCGTCCCGGGTTCATTTGCCGTCTTGTTCGCGGTGGCGTTTGAGTGTGAGCCAGCGTTGGCCAAAGCTTTGGGCCAATTGCTCGACCATGAAGACCGAACGGTGCTGTCCGCCGGTGCAGCCAATGGCCACGGTCAGGTAGCTGCGGTGATCGCGCTCGATGGCGGGAATCCATTGCGCCAGAAAGCCTTCGATCTGCAGCTGCATTTGCACAAATTCTTCAGACTGGCGCAAATACGTTTGCACGGGTTCATCCAGGCCGGTCAGGGGGCGTAAAGCGCTTTCGTAGTGCGGATTGGGCAGCATGCGCACGTCAAACACGTAGTCCGCATCGGTTGGGATGCCGCGCTTGAAGGCAAAGGATTCAAAGACCAGGGTCAGTTGCGCGAACGGGGCGCTGACCATGGTTTTGACATAGGTTTGCAGCTGGGCCGAACGCAGCAAGCTGGTGTCGATCACGTGGGCACGTTCGCGCAGGTCAGACAGCAGTTCGCGCTCGAAGGCGATGGTCTCGGCCAGGTCTTTGTCGTTTTGCGGTTTGTCGCCGCCCGACAACGGGTGTTTGCGGCGCGTCTCGGAGTAGCGGCGCATCAGCGTGTCGGATGACGAGTCCAGAAACAGCGACTTCACGGTCATGCCCATGTCGCGCAGGATGGCCATTTGTTCGGGCATCAGGTGCAGCGAGTTGGCGCTGCGCACGTCGATGGCAATCGCCAGGCGCTGTTCTCTTTGTTCTTCTTCGAGTTTGACAAAAGGGATCAGCAGCTCGGGCGGCAGATTGTCCACACAGTAATAACCGGCGTCTTCCAGGGCGTGCAGTGCCACCGATTTGCCGGAGCCGGACATGCCGGTGATCAGGATGATGTCCATGTTCAGCTTTGGGGTGTGCCCAGCATTTCGCGGGCATGGGCCAAGGTGGTGGCCGAGAGTTTTTCGCCGCCCAGCATGCGGGCGATTTCGCTGACGCGCTCTTCGCCGCTGACCGCACGCACCTGGCTGCTGACCTGGCCTTGGGCGGCGGCTTTGCTCACCAGCAGGTGGTGGTCAGCGCAGGCGGCCACCTGGGGCAGGTGGGTCACGGCCAGCACCTGGCGGTGTTGGCCCAGTTGTTTCATCAGGCGGCCTACGGTTTCGGCCACGGCGCCGCCTACGCCCGAATCGACTTCGTCAAAGATCAAAGTGCCTGCTTCGCCCAGCTCGCTGGTGGTGACCGCAATGGCCAGCGCGATGCGTGAGAGCTCGCCGCCCGAGGCCACTTTGCCCACAGGGCGCGGTGTGCTGCCTTCGTGGCCAGCCACCAGAAAGCTCACCTCTTCCAGGCCATGTTGCGCGGGTGCGTCCAGCGTTTGCAGGCTGACCTCAAAGCGGCCGCCTTGCATGCCCAGCTGTTGCATGGCCGCCGTGACGGCTTTGGCCAGGGGCTTGGCGGCTTTTTGGCGTTGCGCCGAGACTTGTTGCGCGGCTTGCAGGCAGGCTTTGTGTGCGGCGTGTTCGGCTTTTTCCAGGGCGTCCAGATCGGCTGCGGCGTCCAGCCGGGCCAGGTCTTCGCGCCATTGGGCCAGCACTTGTGGTAGCTCTTCGGGTGTCTTTTTGTAGCGCCGGGCCAGCGAGAGCCACAGGCCCATGCGTTCGTCGAGCTCGGCCAGCGTTTGCGGGTCCAGGTCGGTCTTGCGCAGGTAGCTGTGCAGGCTGTGGGCCACGTCTTCGGCTTGCGCCTGGGCCGACTGCAGCACCTCGGCCAGCGCATTGAATTCGGGCTCCACATGGCCCAGTGCTTGCAGGCCCTGGATGGCGCGAGACAGCTGGCGCAGTGCACCGCCATCGTCGTCACCCTCCAGCAGCACGGTGGTTTCGTTGGCCGCGTCGATCAAGGCTTGTGCATTGGCCAAGCGGCTGTGTTGGGTGCTGAGCTCGTCCCATTCGCCTGCGGCAGGTTTGAGCTTGTCCAGCTCGCCGATTTGCCAGGCCAGGCGCTCGCGCTCATTGGCCAGGGTGCTTTGCGCTTGCCGGGCATCGGCCAGGGTTTGTTGGGTCAGGCGCCAGTCGTGCCAGGCGGTTTTGAGTGGACGGGTGTCGATGCCCGCATAGGCATCGAGCAGGCCGCGCACCGCGTCGGGGCGGGTCAGGCTTTGCCAGGCGTGCTGGCCGTGGATGTCCAGCAGGTGCTCGCCCAGCTCGCGCAGTTGTGTGGCGGTGGCGGGGCTGCCGTTGATCCAGGCGCGGCTTTTGCCGGTGTTGTCCACCGTGCGGCGCAGCAGCAGGCCGTTGTCGCTTTCAAAGCCCGCTTCTTGCAACCAGGTCGCCACGGCCGGTGTGGGCTCGAACTCGGCGCAGACTTCGCAGCGGCTGGCACCTTCGCGCACCACGCTGGTCTCGGCGCGGGCGCCCAGGGCCAGCTGCAAGGCGTCGATCAGGATGGATTTGCCCGCACCGGTCTCGCCCGTCAGGACGCCAAAACCGGTGTTCAGGTCCAGCTCCAGTTCGCGCACGATCACAAAATCGCGCAAGGTGATGTGCGTCAGTGCCACGGCCGATCAGACTCCCTCATTCCAGTGCATTTTTTTGCGCAGCGTGTCAAAGTAATTCCAGCCCTCGGGGTGCAAGAAGCGCACGCTGTGCTCGGACCGGCTGACGGTGATGCGGTCGCCCAGCATCAGCTCGGCCAGCGACTGCATGTCGAAATTGGCGCTCACGTAGCGGCCCGAAACGATCTCGATGCTGATCTCGGACGATTCGGGCAAGACGATGGGGCGGTTGGACAGGGTATGCGGCGCAATGGGGGCCATGACCAGGCCACCAATGGAGGGGTGCATCAAGGGACCACCGACCGACAGCGAGTAGGCGGTGGAGCCGGTCGGGGTGGCGATGATCAGGCCATCTGCGCGCTGGTTGGCCACAAAGCGGCCGTCCACTTCCACACGCAGCTCGACCATGCCCGAGGTGCCGCCCCGGTTGACCACCACATCGTTCATGGCCAGCGCGCTGAACACGCTGTGCTGGTCGCGCAGCACATGGGCTTGCAGCACGCTGCGCTCATCGGTCTGGTAGCGGCCTTGCAGCATGGGCTGCAGCACATCGCTGTAGCTTTGAATCGGGATGTCGGTGATGAAACCCAGGCGCCCTTGGTTGATGCCGATCAACGGCAGCTTGTACTGCGCCACCTGTCGGCCAATGCCCAGCATGGTGCCGTCGCCGCCAATGACCAGCCCCAGGTCGCACTGGGCACCGATTTGGGCCACGTCCAGCATGGGGTAGTGGGACAGACCGGTGTGGATGGCGGTGTCTTTGTCCAGCACCACCTCACAACCTTGCCGTCCCAAAAATTGGGCGACATCGTCCAGAACGCGGCGTGAACTCTCCAGAGCCCCGCCCTGGGTGGTGGCGTGGTACTTGCCAAACAGCGCAACGTGACGGAATTGGGACTTCATCCGCAAATTACATCATTAAAATGGGGCGATGCTCGACGATCGTGCCAAGTTATTGCTCAAAGCCCTGGTGGAACGCTACATTGCGGACGGCCAACCGGTGGGCTCGCGCACGCTCTCCAAAGCCTCTGGGCTGGACCTGTCGCCTGCCACCATCCGCAACGTGATGGCGGACCTGGAAGAGTTGGGCCTGATTGCCAGCCCGCACACCTCGGCAGGCCGCATTCCGACCACGCGGGGGTACCGCCTCTTTGTGGACACCATGCTCACGGTGGACCGCAATGGACTGAAAGCCCCGGCACTGACACCCGATCAGCCTCAGAAGGTCATCGCCAGTGCGGCCAATTTGCTGTCGAGCCTGTCGCAGTTTGTGGGCGTGGTCATGGCCCCCAAGCGGGCCTCGGTTTTCAGGCACATCGAATTCTTGCGTTTGTCCGAGCGGCGCTTGCTGGTGATCATCGTCTCGCCCGAAGGCGATGTGCAAAACCGCATCTTGTTCACCGAGACCGATTACTCGCAAAGCCAGTTGATCGAAACCTCCAATTACCTCAACACGCACTACGCGGGCATGGCCATCGAGCAGGTGCGCAGCCGTGTGCAGCAAGAGCTGGTCAGCCTGCAAGGCGAGATCGCCACCTTGATGCAGGCGGCGGTTCAGGTCAGCACCGAAGCGCTGGCCGACGACCACAACGAAGTGGTCATTTCCGGTGAACGCAACTTGTTGTCGGTGAGCGACTTTTCCAGCGACATGGGGCATTTGCGCCGCGCATTTGAGCTGTTTGAGCAAAAGACGCAGCTCATGCGCTTGCTCGATGTGTCCAGTCAAGCCGAAGGCGTGCGCATCTACATTGGCGGCGAAAGCCAGATCGTGCCCATGCAGGAGCTGTCGGTCGTCAGCTCGCCCTATGAGGTGGACGGCCAAGTGGTCGGCACCCTGGGCGTGATCGGCCCGACCCGCATGCCCTATGACCGCATGATCCAGATCGTCAACATCACCTCGCGTCTGGTCAGCAACGCGCTGAGCCAGTCCAAATAAGCGCCTGAGGGCCACTACAATCACAGCTTCGGTTGGGGCGATAGCTCAGTTGGTTAGAGCAGAGGACTCATAATCCTTTGGTCCACGGTTCAAGTCCGTGTCGCCCTACCATTTCATGGTTCTCAAAGCCTCATGCGCCCAGTTCTTGGGCTGCAGGCAACACCCCCAAAGTCGTTTCAATCCCCTGCGCTTTGCATATCGCATCTACAGTGGCCAAAGCGGTGGCTTCGGCTGCCATCACGGTGAGCAGCATCAAATCGGGCGCAGCCGTTTCGCCGCAGGTGGCCAGTGCAAACAGGGTGTCGCCGTCCAGCGTGGTGTGGGCGGGGCGGATGCTGCGGGCCAGGCCATCGTGGGCGCTGACGGCCAAGCGCTTGGCTTGCGCTTTGCTTAAGGTGGCGTTGGTGGCGACCACGCCAATGGTGGTGTTGGTGCCAGGCATCGGGCGTGTGATGCGCTCGCCACGCAGCAATGCCGCTTGTGTGTCGAGCAGGCTTTGTCCGTCTGCGGTGCGGGCCCCTGCGATGACCTTGCCGGTGGCCGGGTCCAGCACATCGCCTACGGCGTTGCAGGCCACCAGCGCGCCGACCACCCAGGTGCCCACGCGCACGCTGGCGTTACCGATGCCGCCTTTCATGGCGCGGTTCAGGCCAAACAGTTTGCCCACACAGGCCCCCGCGCCTGCGCCCACATTGCCTGCGGCGGGCGTGTGGCCAGAGGCTGCCTGGCAGGCGGCATAACCGGCATCGGCATCGGGCCGAATGGCGGGTTTGTCGCCGGGACGGACCACGGGCAAGTCGAACAGCACCGCGGCTGGCACGATGGGTACGCGGCCATAGCCGGTTTCAAAGCCGATGCCGTGTTCATCGAGCCAGCGCATCACGCCACTGGCCGCGTCCAGCCCAAAGGCGCTGCCGCCGCTGAGCAGCACGGCATGCACCCGCTCGACCAGGTTGGACGGGTCGAGCAGATCGGTCTCGCGGGTGCCGGGGGCGGCGCCGCGCACATCGACCGCACCCACAGCCCCGGCGGGGGCCAGCACGACCGAGCAGCCGGTCAGGCGCTGGCTGTGCGTGAAATGTCCCACTTGCAGGCCTGGCACGTCCACGATGGAGCCGGTGGCGGTGTTTACAATCTTTGGCGATGTCATGTCGAACTCGTGTTGTCGGCGGTCATTCATCTTAGGCGAGAGCGTGTCATTA
>Ga0228702_1000885_pt1 | contig 21140 bp, 19 predicted proteins | sample McNCre217_Aug_MG_2_FD_178018 | JGI IMG/M metagenome (GOLD analysis project Ga0228702, IMG submission 178018) | Freshwater microbial communities from McNutts Creek, Athens, Georgia, United States - 20-17_Aug_MG | ecosystem: Environmental > Aquatic > Freshwater > Creek | place: USA: Georgia...
TGGTTCTGAATCACTTCGGCAGTCCCAATAGTTTGCAGATGATTGATTCGAGTTATTACTTCCGGACCGATGCGTATGGTGAACTTTCCAATTGGAGCGGTTGTGGTAATGATGTTCGTGCAGAAGCTCCGCTCTTTCGTCGCTTGGTCCTCGCTTCGTTGAATCATTGGACAAGTATTCTTGGGGTTGATGGTGTACGATTAGATTTAGCAGAGTTATTAGGAACCCCGCTTTTACATGAAATTGAAGAAGAATTTCGTCTGCATCGTCCGGAAAAAATTCTTATTGCCGAGCCTTGGAGTTTCCGTGGCCACATTGCACGGGATTTAGATTTCACCTCCTGGACAAGTTGGGATGACGCTTTTCGTGAATTCTTACCAGCTTATGTCCGTGGTCATGCTCGCGCTTCCGATTTGTTACACCAAATGGCGGCTTGTGCTTTTCGTCCTGCTGCGCGTTTACGTTACGCTCAGTCGCACGATGATATGGCCTGGTTGGATCGTATTACCGAGTGTGCCGAAGCCGATGCGATTAACCCCACGCCTACTGATATTTTGCGCACACGTTTAATGCATGTGATTTTACTCTGCTCAGCGGGTATTCCTATGCTTTCGGCGGGTCAGGATTTCTTGATGACAAAACGAGGAGTGGGTAATACTTGGCGACGCGGGGATTTAAATTTGCTGAGTCCTGAACGCTGGGAACGTTTCCAGACCGAGCATGATTTTGTTTCACGTTTAATTCATTTTCGACTTTCGCCCGAGGGGTCTGTTTTACGACCTAAAGAAACCGTTTCACCTGGTTGGATGAAAGTAACCCATCAAGAGGGTGGGGATGCTTTTGTGGCGGTGATGAATGCCGATGGGCTATTGGGGCCCTCCAAAGTGCTGGTGGCCTGTAATCCCTATCATTCTACCCTTAAGTTGAGTCTTCCTTTGGACGCGGAATGGAAGCCCGTGGTGGTCTCACCTCAATCTCAATGCCCACACGCTCCTGGAGTAATGCCCCAGATTGAACAGGGCGTGCTCACTTTAGGGCCTTTAGCCTGTGGAGTGTGGTTTGTGAAAACTTAAAAGCATTCTCCGCTTGCCATAAGGCGTTCGGTGACCCTTTTTCATCACTTTATCGCAAACAAAATTATGGCAACCAAAGTAGCAATTAATGGATTCGGCCGCATCGGTCGTCTCGTTTTCCGTGCCCTCGTTGAGCAGGGTCACCTCGGTTCGACTTTTGATGTCGTTGCTGTTGGTGACGTTGTTCCAGCAGATAACTTGGCTTATCTTTTAAAGTACGATTCAACCCAGGGTCGTTTTAACGGCACTGTTTCGTCCAAGAAATCTTCTCCAGATAAAGCCGAAGACGATGTACTCGTTGTGAATGGCAAAGAGATTCTGGTGGTTTCAGCCAAGACTCCTGCCGAATTGCCTTGGGCTAAGTTGGGTGTGCAAGTCGTGATTGAATCGACTGGTCTCTTCACTGAAGCTGCGAAAGCGAAGGGTCACTTGGAGGCTGGCGCCAAAAAGGTTATCATTTCCGCTCCTGCTAAAGATGAAGACATCACCGTTGTCATGGGGGTTAATGATGACAAATACGATGCAACGAAACATAATATCATTTCAAACGCTTCTTGCACGACCAACTGTTTAGCACCTCTCGTGCACGTTCTGATTAAAGAAGGTTTTGGTATTGCTGAAGGTTTAATGACTACCGTTCATGCTTACACCGCTACACAAAAGACGGTGGATGGCCCCTCGAAGAAGGATTGGAAAGGTGGTCGTACCGCTGCTCAAAACATCATTCCTTCCTCAACAGGTGCAGCGAAGGCCGTGGCTCTCGTTCTTCCAGAGGTAAAAGGTAAATTAACTGGAATGGCTTTACGCGTTCCTGTTCCCACTGTTTCGGTGGTGGATCTGACCTTTAAGACAACGAAGGATACGAGTCTTGCCGAAATCAAAGAAGCCTTAAAGAAGGCTTCGGAAACCTATATGAAGGGTATCCTTGCTTACACTGAAGACGAGGTCGTTTCTTCTGACTTCATCCACGATAAGCGCTCCTCCATTTTTGATGCAGGTTCTTCAATCGAATTGAATAAGAACTTCTTCAAACTCATTAGTTGGTACGACAATGAGTGGGGTTATTCGAACCGCGTTGTGGAACTTCTCAGCAAAGTTTCTGCAAAACTCTAAGGTTTACTGAGATTGATTTGCGACAGGCGACCCCCAGGGGTCGCCTGTCCTGTTTTAGGGCAGAAAAGGTGAGGGTGGGGTAGAATTGGCATTACAGTTGCTTTATTCTTCCCACGGAGACGAGAACTCTTTTCTCTGCTATCCTTTACTACCATGCCCGCTCTCTCTCTCCGCGAACTCGGTTCACTCTCTGGCAAGCGCGTGCTTGTCCGTGTCGACTTTAACGTTCCTCAAGATAAAAAAACTGGTGCCATCACCAATACGCAACGAATTGCTGCAGCGTTGCCGACTATTCGATTTTTACTCGATGCAGGGGCTTCTCTCGTTTTGATGTCTCACCTTGGACGACCTGATGGTAAAGTTGTCGAAAAGTTTTCGCTTCGTCCCGTCGCCGTTGAATTGGAGAAGCTCTTAGGTCGCCCAGTAAAATTTATTCCTTCCTGTGTTGGTGGTGAAGCAGAGTCCGCAGCAAAAGCTCTGAAGGCTGGTGAAGTTCTACTTTTGGAAAATCTGCGTTTTCATATTGAGGAAGAAGGAAAGGTGAAACTTGAAGATGGTACCTCCATGAAAGCCGACCCAGCTCGGGTGGCTGATTTCAGGGCCTCGCTTTCTCGCTTAGGCGATGTTTATGTGAACGATGCCTTTGGCACTGCTCACCGAGCTCACTCCTCTATGGTTGGAGTTAATTTACCGCAAAAGGCAGCAGGTTTCCTTCTCGAAGCTGAACTCAAGGCATTTGATACTGTATTACACAGTCCGAAGCGCCCCCTCTTGGCAATCCTAGGTGGAGCAAAGATCGCCGATAAGATTCCTCTCATTCGCAATCTGATCGAAAAAGCTGATGAAATTATCATCGGTGGCGGTATGGCTTACACTTTCCGAAAGGTTTGTGATGGAATGGATATTGGTAACTCTCTGTTTGACGCTGAAGGGTCTAAAATTGTGGCTGAGCTTTTAGAAAAAGCGAAAGCACGTGGCGTTAAGGTAACCTTGCCAGTTGATTTTATCTGTGGCGACAAATTCTCCCCCGATGCAAATACTCAACCAGCGACCATGGCTTCGGGTATTCCCGCAGGTTGGGAAGGAATGGATGCTGGTCCTGAATCAATTAAACTTTATCAAGCAGCGATCGGTCGAGCGGGTACGATTATCTGGAATGGCCCCTGTGGTGTTTTTGAATTCGAAAAGTTCGCCCAAGGTACCAAAGCAATGGCCCAGGCTGTGGCCGAAGCGACTGCGCGAGGTGCTATTACCATTGTTGGCGGTGGCGATACTGCAACCGCAGCGAAGAAATTCGGCGTTGATGCCAAAGTTACTCACTGTTCCACGGGCGGTGGCGCTTCGCTGGAATATTTAGAAGGAAAGGCCTTGCCTGGCGTTGTTGCTCTTTCCCAATAACCCTTGTCATTTATTCCTTATGTCAAAACGCACACCTCTTATTGCTGGTAACTGGAAAATGAACAAGACGGCCACCGAGGGCGTCGAGTTAGTTAAAGAAATCGCCGCTGCTGTTGGCACGGAGTCCTCTGTCAATGTCCTGCTCTGCCCACCTTTTACTGCTTTGAGTGCAGTCAGTTCTGCCGTAGAGGGCACCCACTTGGGCCTTGGTGCTCAAAATATGCACGATAAGGTAAGTGGTGCTTTTACGGGGGAAATCTCTGCCTCGATGTTGCGCGATCTTTACGTAACCCACGTGATTTTAGGTCATAGCGAGCGTCGTAGTATCTTTGGAGAGAACGATGCTTTTATTAATCGCAAAGTATTGGCTGCATTATCTGCATCACTGAAACCAATACTTTGTGTCGGTGAATTACTTTCCGAGCGTGAGGCTAATCAAACGATGGAAGTTGTACGTCGTCAGATTGAACAAGGACTTGCTGCAGTTCCTGCTGCCAAAGCAGAAAATGTTGTTATTGCATACGAACCTGTTTGGGCGATTGGCACAGGCAAAACTGCTACCCCTGCCATGGCACAAGAGGTTCACGCCTTTATCCGTAAGCTTTTAGCACAACAGTTTGGAGCAGAGACCGCATCGCGTATCCTTATTCTTTACGGAGGATCAATGAAGCCTGATAACGCCGATGCTCTTCTTGCTGAGCAGGATATCGATGGCGGCCTCATTGGCGGTGCCTCTCTGGAAGCCAAAAGCTTTGTCGAGTTAGTTCAAATTGCTGCCAAATCTCTTCGCGACTAATCAGATTTTTAGAGAGTTCAGTCTGTGATTAGTCCCACAAGGGCTAATCACTCATTTAACTAATAGTTCACAAAACCATTTTGTACCATTTTATTAGTTTTTTTACAGAGAACACTATTGGTTGGTGTTATAAGTTAATGTATATCAGTAATTTAAGAACTTATTTTTAATTCTATTAACAGTTTATCGTTATTTTGGGCACAGGTTACTCCCTAAAATGACCAAAAAACGGGCTAAATTTGGGTTGCGAAGGGGTTCTCGTTTTCGTGCCTCTGTAGGGTAAATTCCTATGAGCGAGCAACCCACCTCCCGAGAGAAGTTTTTAGCCCAAGCTGGCGCAGCCGTGGCATCGGTTTTGACTCTCGGTTTCTTGTCCAAAGCTCCATCTCTAACGCCGGCATCTGCTTCTTCGATTTCATCTGAATCTGAAACTTTCTCTGCTCAGCCCGAAAAGCGGGCTATTCCTCGTAACTCCAAGCAATAATTTATCTCGCTCGAAAATCTGATGCGTAAACTCATAGAATTTTTAAAAGGACCTGCACCGCGCGGCAATTTTTTCCGTCGTTCAGCCAACACGGTGCCATTTCAGGTTCTCGTTTGTCTCACGGTCACTGTCTTACTGGTTATCGCTGCCATTAATCACTATGCGACCAATAAGTATTTAAACGTTGGATATACTCCTGACCAGCCGGTTGCCTTTGATCACTCTTTCCACGCTGGTCCAGATTCCGTTTTAGGTTTGGATTGTCGTTACTGTCATAATTTTGTCGATCGCTCGGGTCACTCCAATGTGCCTAGCACCAATACCTGCTGGAACTGCCACAGTCAGGTTAAGTCAGATAGCCCAGCCCTTGCCTTGATTCGTCGCAGTATTGAAACGGGTGAGCCAGTTCGATGGGTTAAGGTGCATAAAGTTCCCGACTACGTTTATTTTAATCACGCGGTACATATCAACCGAGGCGTCAGTTGTGTTGAATGCCACGGTCGTGTGGACCAACAAGAAGTCGTGGGTCAGCATAAATCTTTAAACATGTCTTTCTGTCTCGATTGCCACCGCAATCCCGAGAAAGTGCTTCGTCCTCTGGATAAAGTTACGGATCTCGCTTGGAAGGCTGAATCTCCTGCAGCTCAAGCCGCCCAAGGCACAAAGTTTGTGCACGATTGGAAAGTTAACCCACCACAAAGCTGCTCAGGCTGTCACCGTTAAGCTTCATTTATCTCAATGAGTAAGAAAATTTTTAATCATCCCACTTTGCAAGAAGGAGAACCTACTGGTCCTTCCTACTGGCGTAGTCTTGATGAACGTAACAAGAGTCCGGAATTCCGCACCCGTGCTGAGCGTGAGTTCTTGGATGGAGCTTCCACGATTAATACCGTTGAACGCCGTGAGTTTTTAATGCTCATGGGGGCTTCTTTTGGTTTAGCGGGATTAGGATTAGCCGGATGCCGAGAGCCTCGTAATCACACATTGCCCTACAGCAAGCAGCCCGAAAATACCATTCCTGGCGTAGCCACTTATTACGCGAGTTCTTTTCCGGGTGAGTGGGCTAATCAGCCACTGATTGTTGAGACGCATCAACACCGTCCAACCAAAGTTGAAGGTAATACCAGTCATGCTCCCAATGGCTCGGCTTCTTCCAAATTTGCTCAAGCAAGCGTGCTCGATTTGTATGATCCCGAACGTGCACAATTTTCAGTAGGCGCTAACGGTGCAACTCTTTCGATTGCAGCTGCTCGTGAGGCTCTTGTACAATTAGCCAGTGAGGCGAAATCCAATAGCGGAGAAGGATTGGTTTTTGTTGCTCGTCCATCCACATCTCCCACTCGAGCACGTTTGGTGCAGCTGATTCAATCAGCCCTGCCACAGTCGCGATTTGTCGAATATACTCCCGTTTCACAAAACGGTGCAGAATTGGCCTTGGGGGCTCGCCCTCTGCCTGATTATGCAAAAGCGCGACGCATCCTCAGTTTGGATGCTGACTTTTTAGGTTCAGGTGATGCCTCCGTTGAGGCAACTCGTGCTTATGCTTCAGGTCGTCGTGCAGACAATGCCGATGAGGCTGAGCAAATGACACGTCTCTACGTGGTTGAGTCGACTTTCACTCTCACAGGTGCAGCGGCTGATCACCGTTTACGTGCTTCGACATCTCACATTTCTGCTCTCGCTGCTTTGTTTGCAGCGGAGGTCTTAGCCCAGACGGGTAATAACGATGAGGCAACTTTGCTTCTCTCCAAAGTTTCTGGGGTCAATGTTGACCAAAATTGGATCAAAGAGTGCGTTACCGACTTAGTTAAGGCGAAGGATAAATCTCTCATTGTCGCCGGTGCACACCTTTCGGCCGATGCTCATCGTGCTGTATTCTTAGCCAATGCTGCACTCGGTGCTGCAGTGCGTTACGCAACAGTTCCTGCAGCTTCAAAGCATCAGCTTTCCGATCTCGTCAGCAATGTGCCTAGCACTCTGGTAATTCTTGGTGGCAACCCAGCTTACGACGCTCCTGCGAATGTTCCTTTTGCTAAGTTGGTTAAAGCGGCCAAAAAAGTAGTACGTTTAGGCTATCATGGCACTGCTTTTGACGAAACTTCAGCTCTGGTAAAATCAGTCGGCGGGATTGTGCTCGCTGCCTCACATTATTTAGAAAGCTGGTCAGATGGTCGTACTGTGGATGGCACTTATGTCCCCGTGCAACCAATGATTGAGCCTTTGTTCCCTTCGCTTTCAGACCTTGATGTTTTGGCTCCTTTTGCTGGTTCAACTAAGGATGCTCATGGCTTGGTTCGCGAGACTTTCCAAGAGATTAGCCAAGATAAATCTGATTCCGCTTTTGCCGCCTGGTTAGCCGAGGGTGTTTTACATAAGAGTGGTTATGGAATTATCAATCCATTGGTTAATCTCGATGGCTTAAAGCCTTTCCCAGCTCCCCAACTTTCCTTTGATGCCTTGGAGGTCCGTATTTTACCAAGTGTTCACACGGGCGATGGAATGTATGCGAATAATGGATGGCTTGCTGAAGCACCTGATCCGATGTCCAAAACGGCTTGGGAAAATGTCATTTTAATCAGCCCGAAGTTGGCGGCCAAGTTAGACATCGAACCTCGTCAAGGAGTCATCACTCGTTTGGGTGCTTTGAATGGTAAAATTAATGAGATGGTTGATGGACGATTGATTGCTCGCATTGCTAAACTCACCCTCGATGGCGTGACCATTCAGGGTCCTCTCTTTATTATGCCAGGCTTGGCCGACTTTACCCTCGGTTTGCAACTTGGCTTTGGACGTTCAGTTGCTGGTCGCGTAGCCACTCGCGTTGCTGAAAGACTACAAGGCAAAGTCGTAGGCAATGGATTCAATGTTTATCCTTTTGTCAGTGTCGATTCGCCTGCTTTCCGTTCGGGCGTGCGTTTAGAACTCACTGGGGAAACCGCCCCTGTGTGTAATATGCAAGACCATTGGTCAGTGGAAGGACGCGATGTGGTGCGTGAAGGTAATGCCGAAGACATGCGCCATAATCAGAATTTTGCCAAGCTTGGCATCGATGGTCATGCCCCTGCGGTCTATGGTAAGGATGAAAAACTTTCTCCTGCCGAGAAAGCCATAAACACGCCGCGTGGTAATTCTGCTTACGAGCACCCTGACCACACGGTGGCTCCTAACATGACAGTTTGGAGAGGACACGAATCTGAGTTTCCTCAGTTACAGCAGTGGGGTATGTCTATCGACCTCAATACTTGCACGGGTTGCAATGCATGCGTGACGGCTTGCCAGGCGGAAAATAATATTCCTGTCGTGGGTCGCGACCAAGTTCTCAAAGGACGAAACATGCATTGGCTTCGTCTCGACCGCTACTTCTTTGACGGACGTGATCAAGTGAGCTCGGCGATTCCTGAAGATCCACAAGTCACCTTCATGGGTGTTGCCTGTCAGCATTGTGAAACCGCTCCTTGCGAAACAGTTTGTCCTGCTAATGCGACAGTACACGACGATCAAGGCCTCAATACGATGGCTTACAATCGCTGTATCGGTACTCGTTACTGCGCTAATAATTGTCCATACAAGGTTCGTCGTTTCAATTTCCTAGATTACAATAAGCGCGAAGCAGGGCACTACTATGAAGGTCCTCTGGGGCCTGCTAAGTTGCCCAAAGATCCTACTGACTTACCTCAGATGCAGAAGAATCCCGATGTTTCGATTCGTATGCGCGGGGTGATGGAGAAGTGTACCTACTGCGTACAACGCATCCAAGAGGCTAAGATCCAAGCTAAAGTAAATGCCAAGGATTCTGCAGGTATTCGTGTGGTTGATGGTACGATTAAGGTCGCTTGCCAACAAGTTTGCCCTGCCGAAGCGATTGAGTTTGGTGATATCACCGACCCTCGTTCACGCGTTGCGAAAGCCAAGGCTTCCTCGCGTACTTATGGTGCGTTGACTTACTTGAATACACGTCCGCGTACAACTTACCAAGCGAAGTTGCGTAATCTCAATATTCGTATGCCTGGAGCTAATCGTGTTCCTCTTTCGCGTAAGGAGATGGCTGGACGCGAATCGCATGGCAAACCCCATGAGACTTCTGGGCATCCACAAGTTGAAAAAAATTCTCACTAAGTTTCACCCTTAACGTTTTTCTTTTCCATGGCTCACGCCCCACAACATTCTTCTGAGCGTCCAGAAATTCTGGATCGAGTTCAGCCCGCCGACTTACCACGTGCGGAACTTATTCTTAACGACCGTAATTTCCATTGGGTAACCGACAAGGTTTGCGGAATTGTTGAGCAGCCAACTCCACTCTGGTGGAAGGTGACTTTTGCGATGGCACTGTTCGTCGCCTCATTCACTGGAGTTGGCTTGTTTTACCTCGTTTCAACTGGAACAGGTACTTGGGGTTTGCGTGCTCCCGTGGGCTGGGGTTGGGCTATTGTAAACTTCGTTTTCTGGGTCGGTATCGGCCATGCAGGCACTTTAATTTCCGCAATTCTTTGCTTACTTCGTCAAAAATGGCGTACCTCGATTAATCGTGCCGCCGAAGCCATGACCATTTTTGCCGTGATGTGCGCGGGTATTTTCCCGCTCTTCCACGTTGGCCGGGTTTGGTTTGCCTGGTGGCTTTTCCCCCTGCCTAATCAAAACGCCATCTGGCCACAGTTTCGTTCGCCATTGGAGTGGGATGTTTTTGCTGTCTCTACCTATTTTACGGTTTCAACGCTTTTCTGGTATATGGGAATGGTGCCTGATTTAGGAGCTATTCGCGATCGTGCAAAAACCTGGTGGCGCAAAGCTTTCTATAGCGTTCTCGCCTTAGGTTGGCGCGGTGGCAATCGTCAGTGGAGCAACTTTGAAATGGCTTATTTATTGCTCGCAGGTCTCTCCACTCCGCTCGTTCTTTCCGTTCACACCATCGTTTCTTTTGACTTCGCTGTTTCCAACGTCCCAGGTTGGCATACGACGATTTTCCCCCCTTATTTCGTAGCTGGTGCAATCTTCTCTGGGTTTGCGATGGTGTTGACCCTTATGCTTCCCTTGCGGGCGATTTACCGTCTGCACGATGTGATTAATCAGTACCACATCGATAACATGTGTAAGATTATTTTAGCGACGGGTAGCATGGTAGGTTATGCCTACGCTACTGAATTCTTTATCGCTGCTTACTCGGGTAATCCTTACGAGAAGTTTGCCTTTATTAATCGTGCCTTTGGTCAGTATGCATGGGCGTATTGGATTATGGTGTCTTGTAACGTTATTACACCACAGCTCTTCTGGTTCAAGAAGGTGCGCGAAAATCATTCCCTCGTATGGATTATCTGCCTCTTCGTTAACGTCGGTATGTGGTTTGAACGTTTTGTCATTACCGTGACTTCGCTCGCTAACGATTACCTGCCTTCCAGTTGGGGTTACTACAGTCCTACCATTGTGGACATCTTCACCTTCTTCGGAACCTTCGGTTTCTTCTCCGTTCTCTTCCTCCTCTTTGTGCGTTTCCTTCCTCTTCTGCCGATGGCCGAAGTGAAGATGGTTTCGCCTCACGCTAATCCTCACGCTCACTAACCTTTTGACGTCTGCACTCTCATGACTGAACGCAACGAACGCATTTACGGAGTCGCTTGTACCTTCCGCAAGGTCTCTGATGTTTACCACGCCGCTGAAAAAGTCCGCGACGCGGGCTGGAAGAAATGGGATGTGCATACCCCTTTCCCTATTCACGGAATGGATCAAGCCATGGGCTTGCCTCGATCCAAGGTGCCACGTTTAACTCTTCTCGGTGGAGTCACCGGATTCATTACGGGTTGTTTGCTTACCTGGTATATGAATTCCTATGATTACCCACTGATTGTTGGGGGTAAGCCGCTCTGGAGTCCTATTTATCCTTTCCCAGTTATGTACGAGTGCACGATTCTCTTCGCTGCATTCGGTACCTTTTTTGGACAGTTCATTTTAAATGGATTGCCTCGCCACCATCATCCTTTGTTCGACCTTCCTCAGTTCGCACGCACTTCCGATGACTCCTTCATGATTGTCCTCGAGGCGACGGACGAGAAGTTCCACTTAGACGAATCTCGTAACTTCTTACTCTCCTTAGGTGGTCAAGAAATCACCGTTATCCGAGACTAACTCTCATGCGCCGCTATCTTTCCATTCTCTTTGTTGTCGTGGTCGCTTTTCTTGGGTTTTTTGGCTTCCAAGGAAAAACCTCCAAAGAACCACCTGTCTATGTCTTCGATGATATGGACTATCAATCCAAGTATAAGCCCCAAGGGGAGAATAAATTCTTTGCTGATGGTCGCGATGCACGTTTACCTGTGGCTGGATCGGTTGCTCGAGGAAATGGTCTCGAACCGAATAAAGTTTTTGCAGACGACTATCGTTACACCGCTGCGTTGAACCCAAGCTTTGTCACTGGTAAAGATGCTCAAGGACAGTTTCTTGTTAACCTGCCTGAGAAATCTTTGGATCTATTGCCGACTGGCGAATTAAAGCCCTTTAATTTAGACGCAAAGACTTTCGAAACAGGTCGGACCAAATACCAAATTTATTGTGCGGTCTGCCACGGAGTTGCTGCTGATGGAAATGGAATTATGAAAGTGCGTTCCGCGGTTGAAGGCGATGTGGCAATCAACACCATCGCTAATCTCCAAGCAGCCCTCTATCGCGATTACCCTGCTGGACAAATCTTTGATGTCATCACACATGGGAAAAACACCATGCAAGGTTATGGTGATAAGCTTTCACCTGAAGAAAGATGGAGCGTGATTGCCTACCTTCGCGCTCTCCAACTTTCTCAATCCTTCCCCGGGGAGTTAATTCCCGCCAACGTGAAGAATAATATCAAGTAATTCGTCATGAGTAATCCTTCTGCAAAAATTTCTGATAAGTGGACGCTCTTTTTTGGCTCTGGCTTGCTCGCCCTTGCGGTGACCTGGTTCTTCGCCTATCAAGGCATTCATGGACATGATCATCGACCTGCACTCTCGGTTTTAGTGGGTTGTCTCTTCTGGGTTTCCATTCTGATTGGGATGCTGATGCTCACCATGATTACCCGGGTCTTTGATGCTGGGTGGGCACCTATTATTCGTCGTTCTTGGGAATTTATGATTGGTGGACTTCCCGTTGTTCTCATTTTGGGCGTCCTTCCACTTGTTTTCGTACCTTCCCTGCGACATATTGTTTGGCACTGGACTGATGCTTCGAGTCTTTTGCCTAATGGACATACGGTTGGGCATGATCCCATTTTACAGGCTAAGAGCTGGTTCTTGAACGAGAAGTTCTTCCTCGCGCGCGTCGCCTTGTACATTGTTTTCTTTGCGGTGATTACCTGGGCTCTCCGTCACTGGTCTTTCTTGCAAGATCGTGAGCGTTCCGCCTCTCACACTCATCGCTTACATGCCATTTCTGCGGCAGGTATTCCATTAACTGCCGTATTACTTACCTTGTTGGCCTTTGATTGTTTGATGGCTCTGACCTATCACTGGTTTTCAACCATGTACGGTGTTTGGTTCTTTGCACTTTCCATTCGCCTCGCTCTTGCCGTAACCGTGATTTTAACTTACGTGCTCTCTCGCGGTGGCTGGCTCGATGGAATTCTCAATCAAGCTCACCGACATGTACTCGGTTGTTTGATGTTAGCTTTCACTGTTTTCTGGGCTTATATTAGTTTCTCTCAGTACTTTCTTATCTACTCGGCTAATATTCCTGAAGAAACTTTCTGGTATAATATCCGCGAATTAAATCCCATTACTGGAATGAAGAACGATTGGTGGGGCGTGTCCTTGTATCTCATTTTTGGTTTCTTCTTCCTTCCATTCCTTTGTCTTTTGTTCTACCGCACCAAGATTATTGCTGGCCATCTTTTAACAATCGCTTGGGTTATTCTTGTCGGTGGTATCTTCGATTTATGGTTCAATGCCGTACCTCGTCAGATCGTGGATAAGACCGCTCCCGAGGGATTTGTTGTTTCACCCTTCCTTAGCGGTTTCCTTTGGCTCGACTTACTCGCCATCCTTGGTTTCGGCGGTATCGTCTTAGGATTATTTTTACGTTCTTCAGCCAAAGCTGAGACCATTCCTGTCCACGACCCTCGCATTCTCGAGTCTATCCATTATCATGAGTGAGCATTCTTCCTCTTCACCTCGCCCGTTTATTCCAGGCCAAGTTTATTCTTGGCTAGGGTTTGCTGGCTTTATTCTTCTCGCTATTCTTGTTTTGGTCTTTGCTTACATTTCGATTTCTCCTTCGACCTCAGCGGAGAAGGAGCGTCGTGTAGCCCAGAAAGCCCTGCGTGCTGAGACAGAAACCAAAGCACATGGTTTGCTCAATCAGAGTAAGCGAAATCCCGATGGCACTTATCATTTGCCCATCGATACGACCATTGCACTAATCATCGAGAATCCAAGCATTCTCGTGGAGATGCGTAAGCCCGCGACTCCAAAGCCAGCAACAACATCTTCTGCTGCACCTGCTCCAGCGGCTACCAGTGGATTTGTCAAAGCCGATGATGAGACGATGAAGCGTGGTCTCGCTGTTTATTCCCGCACCTGTATTGCATGCCACCAAGCCAACGGCATGGGTTTACCGCCTGTTTTTCCTCCTTTAGCTAATTCCTCGGTTGTGGTTGGTGATGCTACTTTACCGATTAAGTTTATTCTGCACGGGTTGATGGGTCCTCTGACCGTTGGGGGGACGACCTATAATAGCATGATGCCCGCTGTTGCCGGTGTTAACGACCAAGAGATTGCTGATGTACTAACCTATGTGCGCCAAAGTTTTGGCAATCAAGGTACCCTGGTAACTCCCGATCAAGTAAAAGCCGTACGTGATGCAAATTCTTCACGTACCACTCCATGGACAACGGCTGAACTCGGTCTCAAATAATCTAATTTCTCCTCCATGAGCCAAGATTCTTATCGCCCTTCGTTTAACCTCTCCCGAGTTGATGCGAGTGTGGCACAACCCGTTCGACTCTTTTTTGCCTCAGCCTTTCTTTGGCTAATTCTGGCATCAGTCCTTTCAGTAATCACCGCTATTCAACTTAAAGATGTTTCTTTTTTGGGTGGCTGTTCTCTGACTACCTATGGTCGTTTGAAAGCATTGGAGGGTAATCTCTTTGCCTATGGCTGGGTAACCAATGCTCTGTTCGGCTTAAACCTCTGGTTGATGTCTTCACTTACCCGTTTCGAATTCAAAAATGCTTGGTTGGCTAACGTGGGTGGAGTTGTTTGGAATCTTACTCTGACTTACGGTGCCATCCAAATTATCTTGGGTAACATGAACGGTTTAAGTTTACTCGAGATGCCTAAGGAAGTTGCCGTTGCTTCTTTTGTGGGCTTCCTGCTTGCAGCTTTGTGGCCAGCGGTTGCCTTCAGTCGTCGCCCCACAGGGCACGTCTATGTCTCGCAATGGTATATTCTCGGATCCACTTTTGTTTTCCCAATTATCTTTGCGCTAACACAACTTTTGGTTCTGTGGTGTCCTGCACAGGGTGTCTTACAAGCCCTTGTCCATAGTTGGTTTCACCAAAACTTTTATCTGCTGTGGTTCGCTTCTTCCGCGATTGCCGCTGTCTATTATTTCATTCCCAAGGAATCAGGTCGTACAGTTTCTGCTTATTATTTATCAACGATTGGTTTTTGGACCTTCTTCCTTTTTGCAAGTTGGACCAGTCCCGCAACGCTGCTGGGAAGTCCATTGCCTCTCTGGGTTCAGTCAACGGGTGTGGTCGCGGCAATTCTTATGCTCATCCCCTTGGTTATTTTAGCCATTAACTTTTTGGGTACACTGAGTTGGAATCGGGGCATTTCCCAGTCTTGGAATAACACAACGCTACGTTTCGTGTTAGTTGCTATTTTTGCCCTTATTCTTTGGGGTGCATTATTCGCCACCTTTTCAACTCGTGGATTAAATGCAGTGATTCGTTTCACTTCCTTTAATACCGGACTAGAGCACTTACTGACTTACTCTTTTGTTTCTTTTGTTATCTTTGGAGCCACTTACTTTATTTTACCTAAAGTAACAGGAATATCTTGGTTATCCTCAAAGTTGGTTCACCTCCACTTCTGGTCCTGTGCCATTGGTACAGTCAGTTTGCTAATCATTACTTTGCTTGGTGGTTGGCAGCAGGGTAGTGGATTGAGGGCTGATTGGCCTTCGGTCATTTTCCCCTCTGTTTTACTTTTAATCGGGCATATCGCCTTTGGCATTAATGCCTTTGGTATGCTTACCGCTAAACTCTCATCGGGTCACGAATCCACTCACGCCTAAATCCGCTCGATTATGAAAAATATAAAATTAATTTTTGCGGGTGTCTTATTTACCCTATCGGCATCTTTCATCGGCATCTTGCTTAGTGGCAGAGTTCAGCTCGGCTCCTTGGGTCGAGCTCCAGCAGAAGAGGGTGGGCCGTTATTCCCATTGCGTGAGCCAGGTCTAGCGATTCAAGGTCGCCAAGTTTATATCAGCCTTGGCTGCGTGGCCTGCCATACTCAACAGGTTCGCCCTGCTAGCCAAGGTAGCGACATTGCTAAAGGCTATGGTCCCCGTCACTCCGTCGCCCGGGACTATGTTTTACAATCCTCTGTCCTTTTAGGATCTCAACGAATCGGACCCGACTTAGCTAACTATGGGGCTCGAGTAAGTTCGGAGAATGAAATCCATGCCCATCTGCGTTCACCTAAGGCTGGCTCAGCGATGCCTTCGTATGATTTCCTTTACACGACTGGTAAAGATGGAGCCAAGGTTCCCACCGAAAAAGCCACCGCTCTGGTTGCCTATCTGAAATCTCTCAAAATTGATTATAGTTCGCCTGAAGCGAAACTGAATCAGTAATCCCATGACTGACCAACATCATTCCCCCGATCAACCCCGCCGCCCATCGGCAGGGGATTCTCATTCTGTCTCCGATAGTCGTTTAGTAGAGGCACATTCCCATTTAGCTCGGGATAAAGAAGAGCCTAAAGAGGGTTTTTCTCTCCTTCCGATTGTCGTGGTATTCATTTTCTGTGGCTTTGGTTTTTGGGCAGGTTTGTACCTCACCCGTAACGCTGCTGGATTTTCTCCTAGCGCTTTTGATTTAAGCGCTCCAAGAGAAGTTGCCAGCGATGGTCCCAAGGCCTTTGAGCCCGATTTAGCCAAAGGTGAAAAACTCTTTTTACAGCAATGTGCTTCTTGTCACCAAGCGAATGGCTTAGGTGTTCCTGGAGCATTCCCTCCCTTAGCCAATTCAGCTTGGGTTAAGGGCAATGAGGAGCGAATCATCAAAATTGTTCTCGCTGGTATTGCAGGTGAGATGGAGGTCAACGGCATGAAGTATAACGGAAATATGCCAAACATTGGTGCCGGTCTCAAAGACGCACAAGTGGCTAACATTGTCTCTTATGTCCGCTCGGCTTGGGGTAATCAGGCTGAGGCGGTCATGGATACCAAGGTTGCCGAAGTCCGTAAGGCGATTGGAAGTCGCGGTCAGTACTCGCCCAAGGAAATCCTCGAGCAACATCCTTTAGAGGCAAAGTAACCTTCATTTATCGCTAATAAAAAACCCGAGGATTTATCCTCGGGTTTTTTTGTGCTTTTTGAACGAGATTGTTTAGGAGTGCTTTTTGATAAAAGCAGCGATGTCACCCTTGGGGCGAGCGCCAACAATTTTATCAACAACTTGACCATTCTTGAATAGGAAGAGAGCGGGGATAGAGGTAACTCCCAATTGCATAGCTAAGTTTCGGTTGGTATCCACGTCGACCTTGCAAATTTTAACACTCGATCCCATTTCGGCGGCTAATTGATCCAAAACTGGGCCGAGTTGTTTGCAAGGTCCACACCAGGTGGCCCAAAAATCAACCAAGACGGGGACGGCAGATTCTTTGATGGTCGAATCAAAGGTTGTGCTATCCAGATTAGAAATAAGTTCAGACGCCATAAAGATTAACCCTTAGTTTTGTTAAAGAGTTCGATGTAAAGAATGATGAAGGGTGCAACCGAAGCTGCGAAGGTAAGGACATCAAAAGCGGCCTCTGCGGTGCTTACTCCGCGAACTGGAGCACCTTCGAGCGAAGGTGAAATGCGAGGTGAAGTAGCTGTAGTAACCGCTGGCTTGATAGGTGAAGGCTTTGGAATATTGATATTCCCACTGGGAGGAGGGGGAATGGGGGCTGGCGGCGGAGGAGGGGAAAACGAAGGCCCCGCAGGTTTGGAAAGTTTTAACTTTGGAGCTGAATCTCCGGGAGGAGGTGGAGGGGGGATGTCACTCATGTTTTCGGAGCAATAATCAAGTCTTGGAAAAGGGGTGAGTCAACCAGTCAGTAGCAGATTTTCTCCTTCAACGGCCTTCCTCGTGCTTTCGGAGTAGGTCGGCAATCTCCCTCGGGTCTGCTATTTGCAGATTACGACCTTTGCGATGCAAGTCTTCGACGGTTTTAATGACGGTCTCCGTCATTTTTTCATGGGTTTCAGAAGAGCCTCCAACCAAGGAAAAGCCCTCTCCTTGCGTAATGCGTTTATGGTTATCGGTTTGATCTAAACCAATACCCAACAAATGGTTCTTTTTGGTGTTCTTCGACCGACCCATACTTTCATTAGAATAAGTTATTCGAAGATTTCAATCCGTCTCGTTAATTTGCCTCAGATTGAGGCTGGTCGAATTCAGACGATGCTGCGGTGTCGATTTCAACCCCTGAGCCCGATCCTGGCTCGGCTTTAGAGCAGAGAATATCTTGGAAATTTGATTCTTGTTCGAGATGTAAGGTGCCCAAACGAGCCAGTTCTAAGCAGGCGAGAAAAGTGGCGACCAGAAAGGTGATGGTCGGACGCTCGGGCAAAAGACTGGTGAAGTTAAATGAGGATTCGGTTTCTAAACGATGCAAAATATTTTCCATGCGCTCAGAAACAGTAACCGTTTCGACCGAGATATTCCCAGGCTGGATTTGCTCGGACAATCGTTTGAGAACTAGGTTGAAAGTGTTCCATAGCTCGATGCGATCAACGGGAGCAATCGGTCTAATTAAAGCATCTTCTCCTTGGGGTTGTAGAACATAACGTTCAAGTAAACCTTGGCGATCATCCGCTAAGCCTTTGATGATAGAGGCAGTTTCTTTCACTCGCTTGTATTGAATGAGCTGTTGGACTAAGGCCCAGCGTGGGTCTTGTCCTTCAGGTGATGAAACCTCCTCCTCGGGGCGACTTTCTACAGGTAAGAGCATTCGGCTTTTGATATACATCAAGGTCGCAGCCATGACAAAAAATTCTCCCGCAAGTTCTAAGTTATCTTTTTCTTGGTGACGCAAAATTTCCAAGAACTGCTGTGTCACCGATTCAATCGGGATATCGTAAATATCGATTTCGTTTTTTCGAATTAAGAAAAGAAGTAAATCCAGAGGGCCCTCGAAAACCTCTAAACGAATGGGTAAATCCGCAGGGGGCAGAATGCCATCGCGGGGGAGAGTGGGGGTGGATTCGGGATTTTCCTGCACAGTTAGAATTTAAAGAGACGAACACGGAAACGGAATCCGAGTGAGCCATCACTCAATGCAGAAACACGCTTTTGAAATCCATATTCAATTTCCCATGAGTTGCCAATGCGTTGGATTAGCCCAATCGATTGATAAGTATAGGCGTCAACGAGCGCATCATAATTGGTGGTAAGAATGGCAGAAAAAACCGAGTTTAAGCGCACTTCACCCCTAAGCCATAACTGACGCGCTGGGTCACCATAATTTAACTCATACCAGCCAGCCGAGGCCTTCCAGAAGTCGCCTGAATTAAACGCAATCGATTGCAGTGTTTCGACGGCATTATCCCCTTGTTTGCCATAGCGATTATAGGATTCGAGGGTGACCCAAGGGGCAGGGCTGAGACGAATATTGGCAAGAAGATCCGATTCGCGACTGAGAGCTTGCCCATCGCGGTTCGACCAATCCTTCATGACATCGAAACGTAAAAGTTCACGTGTTCCCCATTCGGTGTCACGGGTTTCAATGGAGTTTCTGATTCCCATTCGAGCAACTTGGGTGGCGGTCGTGGCCATAACATCGGGACGATCTGCTAAATCAAGTTCATGGAAAGCAGCCAAGGCAACAGCGCGATCCGATTTACCAACTTCGCCTGCGGCCTCCTCGGCCCCAGGCATCACACGGTATTGAATAAAGGGCCGGATGCTGTGACGCATTCCATTGATTGACCACTTTTCTGCTTTTAAATTCCAGGAGCCAGTGGCTAAGCCCTCAAGGTCAAACCCTGCTTGTCCCATTACCTTGGTGGTTGCCCCTTCGCCGTTTAATCCCGATGTCCAATGAGTGGCACGGGCGCCGATAACAGGCTTGAAGGATAGATAATCTCCAGCGCGAATCGGATAAGTTAAACCATAGTAAGCATCTAATCGAGAACTCGACCAAGCACTGTTCGATCCAGTCACAGAAGCAAAGTCGCCCAAAGGCACAATCTCAGATGGGCGCTGGGTCAGGTAGGAAACAGAGACAAATGATCTTTGATTAAGAGAGGTTAATCCGAGTGGTGTTTCGGGTAAATCATATCTAACTTCAGGTAACTTCTGAACGACGTCTTGATAGTTATCCGCTTTCGCCACGACATTACCTGATAAGAAGCCATTGGATAAGGGTGAGGTAATTTCAAAGGTGGCGTGAGGGTAGCCTAAATCATCCATCAGTCGTGGCCGGAAGTTTCGAATAAAGTTTGCATCGCTGACGGCAAAAACCTGTCCAGCGATTTCGATACCTGTATTAGTCCGACCTGCGATCTCACCATTAAGAAATCCACGATTTTGATCAGGGATACGGCTATATTTATCCGATTCAATGGTTCCGTTATCATGGATGTAGCCACCTTTGATAAAGCCATGCCAAATGGTTTCGTTGCCTGCGTTTTTTCGACTATCGAATTTGATGGAGGGTCCAATTAACAGACCAGAATCGGTATAATAATCTAAGAGGCCACCGACCCAAAGTTTGGGTGATGTGCGAACCATGACCATGGTTCTGAGATATTTACCTTGGGAATCGTTTGAGCCCGTTTCCAATTCAACGTCGTAAGGAATGTCTTTGTAGCCTTCTTGACCGTAGTAGGGTACATAAAGAAAAGGGATGCCTGCGAGATAGGGTTTGGTGCCATGCAGGCTTAACCAATCTTCTTTTTCGGAGTAATAGGCACTCTCCACGCCGAGTTCCATGCCGTAGGGATGGGGTTCTTTGTTCCACATGCGAACGCCACGCATGGATTTATCGCCCTTCTCAATCCGTAGTTCTTCGGCGGTAAAATAATAAGGGTTGCGACCAAACTTGACATTTTCGGCAACGATTAAATCAGCCTTGGGATCCATCATCACGCGCTCACCCATAATGCGCAGATTTTTGGTTGTGTAGATAATGTTGCCTTCAGCGGTGATGATACCCGATACCGAATCGAAACGAATTTTTTTTGCTACCAATCGAGCTTCATTCGCTTCAAAACTCGCATCGATGGCTACCAGTACTTTGCCGTCTTCTTCGTAAGTGAAACTTTGTCCTTGGACATTGGTCATCTTCTCCAACGACTTTTTTAAGTCGGGGTTGGTATCCGCGGCATAGAGCGACGCTGCAAAACAGAGGCAAAGGGCGGGTATCCAATGTGGTTGGCCAGGCATTGGCTTCAGACTTGAGGATTAAGGCTCATCCTCAAGTATTTTCGGGCACTGTGCGCTTGCGAAAGGGGTATTATTCTTGGATGGTAGGGTATGCTTCTCAGCCCAGCAGAGCTTAAGAGCCTGATAGATGGCACCGAAAGCTGTCCACATCGTCTATTAGGTCACCATTCCATCGGGGGTGGAGGCACGGTTGTACGCGGTCTTTTCCCCGGGGCTATTCAATGTGAAATCCTTAAAAAACAGAGTAAGCGGGGGCTGAAGATGACTCTACTCCATGAATTGGGTCTCTTTGAGCGTACTTTTAAGGAAAAGGAATTATTCCGTTATCAGTTTAAAGTCACTTACCCCGATGGAACGGTCACTCAAGTCGAAGACCCCTATCGTTTTCTACCAACAATTTCCGAGTACGATCTTTTTTTATTTGGTAAAGGGGATAATCATCAAATCTACCAGAAGTTAGGTTCGCATCTTCGAACCATGGATGGAGTGAAAGGGGTTTCCTTTGCCGTATGGGCTCCTTCGGCTCGACGCGTTTCCGTTGTTGGTGACCACAATTTTTGGAATGGGCGTGCCCATCCGATGCGCTCACTGGGTGCCTCAGGCGTTTGGGAACTCTTTATTCCACATTTACAGGCAGGTGCTCGTTATAAA
>Ga0228702_1000886_pt1 | contig 21135 bp, 18 predicted proteins | sample McNCre217_Aug_MG_2_FD_178018 | JGI IMG/M metagenome (GOLD analysis project Ga0228702, IMG submission 178018) | Freshwater microbial communities from McNutts Creek, Athens, Georgia, United States - 20-17_Aug_MG | ecosystem: Environmental > Aquatic > Freshwater > Creek | place: USA: Georgia...
CTAAAAAAGGTTCAGTGGACATCGTGATCGACACCAAATCGGTCAGCACAGGTTTTGCCGACTTCAACGAACACATCCAAGGCGAAGACTTCTTGGACACCACCAAGTTCCCTCAAGCCACTTTCAAATCGACCAAAGTTGTGTTTGACGGTGACAAGCCTCAACTCATCGAAGGCAACCTCACCATCAAAGGCGTGACCAAGCCTGTGACCTTGACCGTGACCAGCTTCCAAGCCATGCCTCACCCCATGATGAAAAAGCCGGCCCTCGGCGCTAACGCATTCACTGTGATCAAACGCAGCGAATTCAACGCTGGCAAGTACGCGCCTTATGTGGGTGACGAAGTTCGCATCGACATTGCGATCGAAGCCATCGCTCAGTAAATCGTTTTTTCTATGGCCTCGGTCACGTCTTGAAAACTGACGGGCTTATGTAGCACCTGGATGTTCAATTGAGCAAACAGGTTGATGTGTGTGGGTGATGTGTCAGCGGTAACGATGATTGCTGGAATTTCTTCGTTGTAACTGTCTCTTAGTTTTTGAATCATGATGTCGCCCGTGGTTTGAGCTAAGCGGAAGTCACTCAAGATGCAATCGATGTGATCAATGGATTCGAGTTGTTCATTCAGCTCGTCTTCGTCCTCCGACAGCACCTGCACATAAGCCCCTCGGTTCGATAGCGTTTGTCGATACGCCTCCACGAGGATGGGGTTATCTTCAATCACAGCAATGCATTTGCCTTGAAGGCTGCGATGCGAATCGTTTGCCTTTTGAATGATGGGGGCATCGTAGATGTCCGCTTCGGCGGATGAGGTTGGGAAAGGCGTGCTCACAATGAACGTGGCACCCTGACCTTCTTCAGAAATCACCCGCACATCAGCACCAATCAAGTTACACAAACGTCGAACAATGGACAATCCAAGTCCCAAGCCATCGTGCAAGGTTCGTGTTTTGTCGGCGCGGTAAAACTGCTGAAAAATATCCAACTGTTCAGCGCTTGAAATGCCGCAACCTGTATCGCTGACCTCAATCACCAACACGCCGTTCTCAGACTGAAACCGAACATCCACTTGGCCATGCTCCGTGTACTGAATGGCGTTTGAAACCAAGTTGTTCAAAATTTGTTGCAACAAAAGCTTGTCGCCGCGAAGGGTCAGATCGGGATAGTCGATATGAAACACCAGCCCCTTGTCGTTGGCCTTAGCCTCAGCGAGGTCGCGTATCGCATTTGCCAGCGTTTCTAAGCGAAAGATGCGGTGGTTGACTTGCATCACATCGGCGTCGAGCTTGCTGATGTTCAACAACGCGTCAAACATGGCATTCAGGGTGGTGATGCTGCGTTTGATTTTCGAAAACGATTTTTTGTCTGCTGCAGCCAAGTTGTCATGATCGATCAACTCAAGGTACACGTTCATGGCATGCATGGGTTGGCGCAAATCGTGACTTGCGACGGCAATGAACTTTGACTTGGCAACGTTGGCGGCAACCGATTGATCACGCTCAGCCGCTAAATCTTGGTAAAGGCTTTCATTACGGAATCGAAGACGCAGCGAGTTTTCAAAAATTCGTGCGAAGTTTTTAGCAATGCTCAGCACCACGATATACAGCGATGCCAACCCCACAGAAAAAGGCCATGGAAAAATACTCACCGACCACAGCACCGTACTGAGTGACGGAATCATGATGGGCAGGGTGAACGCCAGAAACGTGGGGCTATGGACGCTGTACGCGAACATGCTGGAGATCATGGCGGCTGTGGTCATGTAGACATAAATCATCCGATTCACCATGAGTAAATCGGGCGCCATCAAAATCCACCCCAAACCCCAACCGACACCCACCATGCCAATGGCGTAAGTGATGATCTTCAAATCACGTTTGGGATCTTGAATTTTTTCCGCTTCGTATTGCAGCTCAAAAATCAGATACGTTCGAATCGCGACCGCGACGAACATGTAACTCAGCCAGATGACTAACTCTGATTCAGGCACCTCATCCTTGAACATCGGAATGCACAGCATAGGGGCCAATATGTTGGCAATCGTGGCTGAACGCGCGGCCTTGGTGATGTGAGCTGATTTCTCACGCAGCAGCAGAATCTGATTCGTATCTTCTTTTGATTCCACAGCCTAGGTCTTTCGCGCCGTCAGGGGGTCAGCAGTTGGTGCTTTTGTGCCTTCAAGACCGCCTGCGTGCGGTTAAAAACGCGCAGCTCTCGGAAAATTTGGCTGATATGAATCTTCACCGTTTGTTCGCTGATATCTAAATGATCAGCAATGACTTTGTTGGGGTGCCCTTGAGAAATCAAGTCCAGCACTTGAAGCTGTCGCTGGGTGAGTCGAAACTCTTTCGTCTCTGTACTTTCGGCCGCAGGCGCAACGTCGGGTTGCAGTGCAAACAAGGGTTTGAGCTTGCGCGCAATCAGCTCAGCCGTGTTGTTCTTCGATAAAAACATAGACGCGCCGGCCGACACTGTTTTGGGCTCCCACGCATGTTCGTCCAAACCCGAAATAGCAACCACCTGCTGAACCTTGTTCAACTCTTTGAACACTTTAATGCCAGCCAAGCCACTGAGCCCCGGCATCAAAATGTCCAACAAGATCACCCAGTGCTTGTTGGTGGTCTCAATGAGCTCTAGCCCTTCATTGGCGCTACTTGCCACGGCAACCTCAATCCCTTTGTCCGCAAATTCACGGGTCAGCTTTTCGCTCAACGCATCGCGATAAACCGGATGGTCGTCAATGATGAGCAGGGATTTTTTAAGAATTGCGTTCATGCTGATGCGATGCTACAGAGGCTCTGTGCCTGCATCAACTGAACTTTAGTTACAGATCCGTCACCAAACACGGATTTGTATTCAAAAGTAATACGATTACTGCGCGCCATCTGGCACGCCAGCTTCAGAACCCTCGCCCCATTTGATTTCGATCGCACTTGGCAACTCGAATCGCTTCAAAGAAGACTTGGTGGGCTTGTCCCAAAAAATCATGGCCGCGGAGCTAATGCTGGCAACCGTCAGCAGCAGGGCAATCGTGAATCTGGGTCCCATTTAACTACCCTGTCCCCACAAGATCTCGACCTTGGTGTCTGGTGAGGACTCAATATTTGAGCCAGCTGAATAAACCCAAGACAGCACAGCAATAGAAATCGCGCTCACGATGGCGATGAGTGCAGCTGATATGGACGATGTAACGATTGCAAATCTCATGGGAATGGGTAAATTAAGAAACCGCAAAATCGTAATAAATATCAATTGTTATTTCAATATCAAAAATGTTCTAGAACCAATGCGTTAGGCGTTTATGAGGCATCAATAGGCGTACATCATGTAGAGATACGTCAAGTTGTTGTCTTTCGCGCTTCTTAAATTTCCTGAGCTATTGTCAATAAAACTTGAACCGCCCAAAAATTTTGTGTAGTAAGTTTTTTGTAGCGCAACCGTCAGCGGAGGAATGGGGTTGTACATCAGCTCGTAGCCAAAGCCCGATGTGTCTGGTTTGCCATTTTGTGAACAAAAGGCAAGCTGCGATTGGCTTTGATTGCAGGCCCCAGTGACCACGGTGGGATCACTGTTATATGCCCAATACAAGTTATCTTGATCGCCCTTGGATTTAAAGCCAAACAACGATCCCGTGTACTTTCTTGCGTAGTTGTAACTGGCTTTTGTTTTCACCGTCGTCAAATGCGCGATCGGCCCATCATGACTGCGTCCAATCGAGTGCGAACCCCAATCGGTGGCTTCATGAATCAGAACAGCTTGTGCAGACCATGTGTGCGTATCCGTGATGTGCTGGTACTCCACATCAACGCCAATGTCGTTGTACACACCCGAAGCCGAACCAACCACCAATGGGTCTCTCGCCAACGTGGTTTGCATGCCGAACAAACCCGTCATCCAAGAGCGCCTCTCGTCAGCAACGGAATAAGCAATTCGAAAATATGGATTTTTAGATGCGTTGATTCTGTTGCTTGGCCCTGCGACAGAAATGCTGGACTGGTCTGTAGACAACTTCCAATAATTTCCAAGCGAAAAATACCAGTGATCATCGATCAGACCAAACAAATTCAGACCGATGGTTTGCGATGTCAGTCCGCCATCTATCAATGTTGTCGGACCAAACTGCCCCATGCCCCACGCATTGATCAGTTGGCTACTTTTGTATGGAAACGAATTGACTGGGGTCGTCACCCACAAATCCTCTTGTCCGGGTGCATTGTTCAGTGACGCGCCGTAAACCAACGACTTGCCCCAAACACTCGATTGTTTGGCCACGCGCACCTCGCTGGCATCAAGGAAAAAATCTTTGCCGACCTTGCTACCAGTTTGTACGCCCTGTGTGCCGTAAATAGGCGAGGTATTCGCCACATCGGCCGTCCACTTCACCTTCCCACCCACACCATCTGCGAACCGCCCTGTCATTAAGACACTTGCACCCTCTGGAATCAGCTTGCCGTTCTTTGGCATAGAGACCTCGGGGTCAATGCTGCTGCTGGTGTCCTTGATCTTCGTCACAGAGCCTGTGGCAATCGCCGCAAAGGGTGTTGTTGCCTTGCCTTCGGCGTATGCCAACAACTTGAACTTACGCCCCCTGGGCGTCAGCTCACCCACATTGATGTGGCAAGCCCCGCACTTTTCATTTGTTTGCTCACCAAAAACAGGCAGCGCATATCCGTTGCTGCACAAACCCATGGCAAAAAAACCAAAAGCCACGCGCAGCGCGGGCAATCGCATCTTGGTTATGAGTGCTGTAATCGACAAATCAGAATATTTGTTATGTGGTTAGAAGTCTTAGGGAGACCTACTTGCTCCCTCAGTTGGCATCGTCAATTTACCCCGCACAGTGTAAATAAGGCATAAATATCAATCCACGCAAAACATGTTACTAGCTATATACGCCACGTGGCGTATAAGCGCTCGTTTTGGGGTGGTTTTCGAACTTTTTGAGTGTGACTTTTTAGCCCTGTAACTGGGACTTGTTTTTAAGACGCGCTGCGGTTCATGCGCTCGCTTTTCCAATACACGTCATCGCCACCGTTGAGGCGGTTAAGAACTCGCGACAACACGAACATGAGGTCGCTCAAGCGGTTGAGGTATTGACGTGGCGCGTCGCCAATGGCTTCTTCATTGCCCAGTGCCACCACCGCACGTTCGGCACGGCGCGCGACTGTGCGACACACATGCGAGAGGGCCGCACCGCGTGTGCCCGCGGGCAAGATGAACTCTTCGAGCTTGGGAAGTTTGCTGTTGTAGGTGGCCAAGGCCTCGTCGAGGTGTTGCACGGCTTCCGGTTTGAGCAGTTCAAAACCGGGGATGGACAGCTCGCCACCGAGGTTGAACAGCTGGTGCTGGATTTCGACCAAGGCATCGCGCACATCCACGGGCATGTCTTCGCACAAGAGGACGCCGATGTTGGAGTTGAGTTCATCCACCTCGCCCATGGCGTGAACACGCAAGCTATTTTTAGACACGCGTTGGTTATTTCCCAAGCCCGTGGTGCCCGCGTCTCCGGTACGGGTGGCGATTTGTGTGAGTCGGTTGCCCATGATGGTATGAAGGTGTGGTTACAACGATGCGCTATTGTGCCTGTCGCCCGAAGTACTGCCGTGCGCGGCGGCGCTTCTTAGAATGGAGCCTCACACAGGAGATAGCCCATGAATGCGCCGACCGCCGCACACGTTTTAGCCCCCGCCGTTGCCCAACGCGAGGTTCCCGCGGCTTTTTTAGCGGCTTTGCAAGCGCGTTTTGGTGCGCAATGCTCCACCGCCCTTGCGGTGCGCGAGCAGCATGGGCGCGATGAGTCGCCGTTCACCCAAGTGCCGCCGCCCGCGGCTGTGGTGTTTGCTGAACGCACACAAGATGTGGCCGATGCCATCCAGCTGTGCGCGCAGTATGGCGTGCCGGTGATTCCGTTTGGTGTGGGCTCGTCGCTGGAAGGGCATTTGTTGGCAGTGCAAGGCGGCATCAGCGTGGACGTGAGCCGCATGAACCAAGTGCTGCAAATTGATGCGGATGATTTGACCGTGACGGTGCAGCCCGGCGTGACACGCAAACAACTCAACGAAGCGGTGAAGAGCACGGGGTTGTTCTTCCCGATCGACCCAGGCGCAGATGCCTCCATCGGCGGCATGTGTGCCACACGTGCCAGCGGAACCAACGCGGTGCGCTACGGCACGATGCGTGAAAACGTATTGGCTTTGGAAGTGGTGACGGCCAGTGGCGAAGTGATTCGCACAGGTACGCGCGCGAAAAAATCATCCGCGGGCTATGACCTGACCCGTTTGATGGTGGGCAGCGAAGGCACGCTGGGCGTGATGACCGAAATCACGGTGAAGCTGTACCCCTTGCCCGAAGCGGTGTCGGCGGCGATTTGTTCGTTCCCCAGCATCGAAGCCGCAGTGCGCACGACGATGACGGTGATTCAAATGGGCGTGCCGATTGCGCGCGTGGAGCTGATTGACGCGGCCAGCGTGCGTGCCGTGAACCAATACGCCAAGCTCACGCTGCCCGAGAAGCCGATGTTGTTGATGGAGTTTCACGGCTCACCGGCTGGCGTGAAAGAGCAAGCCGAAACCGTGCAAGAGATTGCCACTGAAATGGGCGGTGAATCGTTTGAATGGGCCACCACACCCGAAGAGCGCACACGCTTGTGGACGGCACGACACAACGCATTTTTTGCCGCCCTGCAAACACGCCCCGGCTGCAAAGCCATCACCACCGATGCGTGTGTGCCGATCAGCAAGTTGGCCGACTGCATGTTGGATTCCATTGCCGAGGCCGATGCATCGGGCATTCCATACTTCTTGGTGGGCCATGTGGGCGATGGCAATTTCCACGTTGGTTATTTGATTGACCCCAACGACCCCAAAGAACACGAAACCGCCGAGCGACTGAACCACCAGCTGGTGGAACGCGCCTTGCGCCTAGGCGGCACCTGCACCGGCGAACATGGCGTGGGCTTGCACAAGATGGGCTTTTTGAAAACGGAAACCGGCGATGGTGCCGTGAACATGATGCGCCAGATCAAGCAAGCGCTTGACCCGCACAACATCATGAACCCAGGGAAGATTTTTTCTCTCTGAGCATTTCTTCAACTTGCGCGCAGACCTTGGCAGCGTCGAAAGGCTTGAGCACCACAGCGCTGACGCCTGCCGCAGCAAAGCGCTCTAGATCAAGTGGGTTGACGTTGGCGGTGAGCCCTAAAACGGGTGTATCACGGGCGGGTTGATCAAAGGTCAAGCGCAGGGCGGAGGTGGCTTCAATGCCATCCATTTCTGGCATGACCATGTCCATCAAGATCACATCGAAGTCTTGTTGATGTAACGCCTCAAGGGCTTTAGCGCCGTTGTCGGCTTCGACCAACTGACAGTTGGGCCACGCATTTTTAAGAATTTGTCGCACGAGCAAACGGTTGATGGGGTGGTCGTCGACCACCAAAAATCGTTGCGTTGCGGGGGCGTTGGGGTTGGCGACTTTGACTTGTGGCGCTTCAACCTGAGGCGCTTCAACCTCGACCAAGGGCAAGGTAAACCAAAACAGTGAGCCGCTTCCTGGACGACTTTCAAACCCGATGTGTCCACCCATGAGCTCGACCAAGCGCTGGGTGATCGACAAGCCTAGACCATTGCCGCCGTAGCGCGACTGAATGTTGTCACCCGCCTGGACGAAACGTTGGAAGATTTTGGGTTGCTGTGCTTCTGGAATACCAATGCCACTGTCACGCACGGAGAAATGCACACACAAAGGTTCGCAACGCACCACCAAGGCGACGTGGCCTTGATGGGTGAACTTGATGGCGTTGCCCAGCAAGTTCACCAAGACTTGCATCAAGCGATGGCGGTCGGTACTGACCCAGTGCGGTACGTTGGCGTCGATGGTGCAGGTGTATTGCAAATGCATGCTCTCGACGCGTTGGGCAAAAAGGTCAAATGCGGTTTGAATGGTGTCACGCAGCGCAAAGGTTTCCGCGTGAACATTGATTTTTCCGGCTTGCAGTTGCGAGCAGTCCAACACGTCGTTGATGACGGTGAGCAAATGGTCTGCTGATTGGCGCGTGTGGTTGAGAATTTTCAGCGCTTGCGGATTGTCGGCCACACGCCCCAACAGCATATTGTTAAAGCCCAAGATGGCATTCATAGGCGTACGTAATTCATGGCTGACGGTGGCAATGAATTGTTCGCGCAGCGCCGAGGTGCGCAATAGCTCTTTGCGTTTTTCTTCCAGTTCTTGGTTGCGTTGCAAGCTGTCGTTGTAGGCGCGTCGGAAAGAGCTGTCGTACAAATACGGAACGGTGATGAGGATCAAAGTCACCACCGAATAGCTGGCAAATGACGACATGATTTGCGCCGCACCCAGGGTGGGGTTGGCAGGCAACCAACCTTGCCAAGTGATGTACGACATGCTGACCTCAACCCCCAACACCATCAGCAGCCAGCCGAGTCCCGCGCGACGACTAACAGCGTAAAACGGAACCAAAGGAATAACGGTCAGCCATGCCATGCGTGGTGAAAAAATGCCACCCGACATCCAGGAGGCATAGCTAACCTGAAGCAAGCCCGCCAACAACCCCAGATGCACAGCCACCGTGAATGGCAAGCCCCAAATAAAGAAGAGTTGCAAAGCCAGCAGCACAAACGCAAAGGCCAAGGGCACAGGCACACCATTGGGGTAAGGCGTGATGATGGCCAAGATAACCATGACACAAATCAGCAACCACACCACGAAAAACAAATACGGCAGGCGTCCTTCTTGGAATCGAACGGGCAAGCGTGGCACAGCCCAAGCGGCAAGGCTTTCGAGTGTCCAGCGTGTCATGTTTGACTCCACGCGGTGTGTGCCGCCAAGACTTGGGAAATTTTGGCAATCAGCTGTTGTTGGTCTAAGGGCTTGTGCACCACATCATTCATGCCCGACTCTAAGCAGCGGTCTTGGTCCACAGGGTTGGCACTGGCGGTGAGGGCAAGCACGGGCATGTGGCGCGTGGGCGCAGCAAAGTCGCGACGCAAGATGCGGGTGACTTCCATGCCATCCATGTCAGGCATGACCATGTCCATGAGCACCAAATCAAACGCGTGGGCGCGAAGTTTTTCAAGCGCCAGTGCTCCACTGGCCGCTTCAACGATGGTGGCTTTGGGAAAACATTTTTGCAACATCATGCGCGCGACCAAGAGGTTTACCGCGTTGTCATCGACCAGCAAAAATTGAAGCGCTTTGTCGACCAAGGTGCGCGCCATGTCGGCTGCGGCTTGTGCGTCTTTGATCGCAATGCTGCGCAGCGGCAATTGAAACCAAAACCGCGAGCCCTGCCCCACCACACTGCTCACACCAATGGTGCCGCCTTGGAGGCTAACCAGCCGCTCGCAAATCGACAAACCCAAGCCCGTGCCGCCATATTGGCGATTGGTTTGAACATCGGCATGTTCAAAGCCTTTGAAAATTTGTTTTTGTCGGTCAGGGGCAATGCCAATGCCTGCGTCTTGAACCTCAAACAGCAAACCACCCCCTACCGCTTGCACGCGCAACACGATCTCGCCATCGGAGGTGAATTTGATGGCGTTGTCTAACAAGTTGTTGAGGACTTGCACCAAGCGTTGTCGATCACCTTTGACCCACATGTTGTGAACAGCGCTGGCCTGCAAGCACAAGCGAAGACCTTTGGTTTGAGCTTTGTTTTCATAAGCGGCCAACACCGCGCCGACGGTTTCACGCACGGCAAACTCTTCTTCGTGCAGCGTAAGCCGGCCCGCTTGCAATTGTGAAAAGTCCAAAATGTCATTCACCACTTGCAACAATTGTTCGGTCGAACGCCGGATGTGATCCACCACCGCCGCGTCTTCCGATTTGCTGGCGAGTTCTGTTCGCAAAATGCCATTGAGTCCCAAGATGGCGTTCATCGGCGTGCGTAACTCATGACCAACCGAGGCGATGAATTCATCTTTGTGAGCCTGCGCGCGAATCAACGCTTGATGCGTGCGCTCTAATTCAGCGTTGCTTTCATCCATCGCCACGGTTTGACTACGATGCATGCGCTCCGTCACAAACACCACGTACATGGCCAAGCTGATGACAAATAACTTGTTAGCAATCGTCCAGCCCATGACGTCATTGGCCATGTTGATGTTGCTATTTACAAGTTCATTCTGGCTAATGAGGAACAGAAAAAAGTTAGCCAAGAAAACCATGCAGACCCAAAACAACACAGCCGCACGTTCGAGCAACAACACGGCAGGCAAGGTGAGCACCGTCATCCAAACCATGACGGGGGAATTGATACCCCCTGTCATCGCCGCCAAATAAGCCACATAGGCAATGGACCAAAGCAAGGTGCCATACGCCACCCACAGATAGGGCGCACCCAACAGCAACACCAGCAGCAAAGACCAATACCCCGCCGTTCCCACCAAGTTGGCCACGTGGTTGTAGTCCGGGTGGTAAATGAAATAAAACGGCAATGAACATGCGCCCACCAAGAGCAGCATGTACATGAGCAAGCTGCGCCGACGCTCTAGCGGGGAGCCGGTGAAAAAGCTCCGGGGCATGAAGACATTGCGCAGTTTGTCGAGCATGTGTGCTTAGGGCTTGCGCAATTTGTCGATGAGGCCGTTGAGTTCGTCGATGGAGCCAAATTGAATCGACAACTCACCCATTTCTTCCACACGCCCATGGCGTTTGACACGTTTTTTCACACGCACCTCGACTTGCGCGGTGAGCAAATCGGACAGCTCTTCTTCGATGCGTTTGATGTCACGTGATTTTTCGCTCTTGGGTTTTTGCGGCACGAGGTTGAATTCGGCACCGAGTTTTTTGACCAAGCTTTCGGCTTCGCGCACCGACATTTTTTTTGCGCTGATTTGGTTGGCCGCTGTGATTTGCGTGGCGCGGTCGAGCGCCAACAACGCACGGGCGTGACCCATGTCGATGTCGCCCGCCATGAGCATGGACTGAACAGGATCGGCCAAGTTGAGCAAGCGCAGCAAGTTGCTGGCGGCGCTGCGCGAACGGCCCACAGCTTGTGCGGCGAGTTCGTGCGTGAGGCCAAACTCTTTGATGAGACGTTGCAGGCCTTGCGCTTCTTCGAGCGGGTTGAGGTCTTCGCGTTGGATGTTTTCAATCAAGGCCATCGCTGCCGCGGCTTCGTTGGGCACGTTGCGCACGAGCACGGGCACGGTGTCGAGACCCGCTAATTTCGCAGCACGGCTGCGCCGTTCGCCCGCGATGATTTCGTATTTGCCAGCGTTGGGGCCATCGTGCAATTGACGCACAAGGATGGGCTGCATGATGCCTTGGACCTTGATGCTCTCGGCCAATTCGTACAGCGCGCCTTCGTCCATGCGCGTGCGTGGCTGGTACATGCCCGCCACCATTTGGCTTAAGGGCAAGGTGCTTGGCAGACCTTCGGCAGCGGCCGTTTGTGCGGCAACGGTGTCGTCGACTTTGGGGCCGAGCAAGGCTTCAAGGCCGCGGCCTAAGCCTTTGGGTTTTTTAGTGACCATTTTTTTCTTTCAGTAAATCTTGTAACAAGGCAAAGCCTTCGGGCCAGTCGCCCAAGTGTGAGTCCACGTTGATGTGCCCGACCGCGCCGCAATCGACCAATCGTGAGCCCCACACATGCGCCAACGCACTGGCGCGCAAGAGGCTGCAATACGGGTCGTTGCGGCTGGCGGCCACGATGCTGGGAAACGGCAAACGCTCACGCACGATGGGGCTCCAGCTGTGCAACATGTGTTGCATTTCGGGCCGCTCCACATCGGCCGGTGCGACGAGCAGAGCCGCTTTGACTTTGTGCGAATTGAGCGAGTGCGCCGCCCACGCCGCTACCAACACACAGCCCAAGCTGTGCGCCACCAACACGGCGTTGGGATTGGCCAGCACGGCTTCTTCGAGCCGAATCATCCAATCGCCACGCAACGGGAAATCCCAGTTGTGCTGCGCCACACGGGTGTAGCCGTGCGCGCTTTCCCACAGGCTTTGCCAGTGGTCGGGGCCGCTGTTGTGCCAACCGGGGAGGATGAGAACGGGCGTTGTCACGACGAGGTGGTGGTTTTAAAGCGTTTTCACGCGCTCGACCATCTCGTGCGCGAAGTCCACAAAGGCGTGGCTACCTTTGGCCGAAGGATCAAACACCACGCCAGGTAAACCGTAGCTGGGCGCTTCGGCCAAACGCACGTTGCGAGGAATGACGGCGCCAAACACTTTGTCGCCAAAGTGGTCTTTGAGTTGGTCGCTCACCTGCTGTTGCAGGGTGATGCGCGGGTCAAACATGACACGCAACAAGCCGATGATTTTGAGCTCGCGGTTGAGGTTGGCATGCACTTGCTTGATGGTGTTGACCAAGTCGGTCAAGCCTTCGAGGGCGAAGTATTCGCACTGCATCGGCACGATGACACCATGCGCCGCGCACAAACCATTGAGGGTCAGCATGGACAACGAAGGTGGGCAATCAATAAGCACAAAGTCGTACTCAGCATCGACCACAGCCAAGGCTTGCTTGAGGCGGTTTTCGCGGCGCTCTAATGAAACGAGCTCAACTTCGGCACCAGCCAAATCACGGTTGGCGCCCAGTACATCGTAGGTCGGGATTTTGGCGCGCACGCCCTCGTTGCCCCAGCTGCTGCGAATGCGAGCTTCGGCGATGGTGGCTTCCTCCAACAACACGTCGTACACGGAGAGCTCCATCTCGCGCTTATCAACGCCCGAGCTCATAGTGGCGTTGCCTTGCGGGTCCAAGTCAACCATCAACACACGCTGGCCGACAAAGGCCAAGCCCGCCGCCAAGTTGACGGTGGTGGTGGTCTTACCGACACCACCCTTTTGGTTGGCAACGCAGAAAATTTTGGCCATACGGAACTTTCGAAAGAGACGGAAAAATTATTTGAACAAGGCCAGCTTGAGGCCAAACGCAATGAGCAACACGCCCGCAATTTTGTTGAGCGCGAGGCCAATGAGCGGATTGGCGCGGACATGCTCGGCGGTGTGATGCGCCAGTAGCACCACAACCAAACCATAGACGAAGGTAAGCGCGGCGATGGTGGCAGCCATCACAGCAAATGTGAGTAGCCCCAGGTGAATGGCGGGGTCAACAAACAAGGGAAAGAACGCCATGTAAAACACAATGGCTTTGGGGTTGAGCACCGTGATGAACAAGCCTTGACGAAAGTAATGATCGGGCTTCATGTTGAGCACAGGCGCATCACCGGGCTTGACGTTGTAAAGCGAATAACCCAAACCGATCAGATACGCCGCCCCGACCCACTGAACGGTGCTGTACAAGCCCGGGTAATTGACAAGCACAGCAGACAAGCCAGCGACGGCCAACCACAGCAAAACTTGGTCGCCCGCAATCACACCGAAGGTCGTGGCCATGCCGGCACGCACCCCACCCTTGCCTGTTGCCGTGAGCAGGGCCAAGTTGCCAGGGCCTGGAATGGCCAAAAAGACGATGATGGCCACGACAAAAGCGCCGTAGTCCGCGATACCGAACATAGAAGACTCAGATTTTTAACTGAGAGAAGTTTAACCGCGCATCCAGATGATGCAGCGCTCAGCATCCAAACCGGGCACTTGAAGCTGTTCCACGTGAAACACTTTGACGTTTTCGGGCAACACGGCCAGCTCTTGGTCGGGGTGTTTGCCTTTCATGGCCATCCAGACACCGTGGTCAGCCAAGGCGGATTGAGACCAAGTGGCGAAGTCAATCAACGAGGCAAAGGCGCGGGAGCAGACCACATCGAAAGGCTCGGTCAAGCTCTCGACCCGCGCGTGCAGACCTTTGAGGTTGGGCAACTTCAAGGTAGCGGCAACCTGCTGAATGAACGCGGCTTTTTTTGCCACGGTGTCGACACACGTCACCGAAACCTCGGGGCATGTGATGGCAATGACGATGCCCGGCAAGCCAGCACCCGACCCAACGTCCAACAGCTTGTAGCCGCCACCCTCAGGCAAACCCAACTTGGTCAATTCGCGACGCAGCGGCGCAATGACGGCCAAGCTGTCGAGCAGATGATGCGTGAGCATTTCATCAGCATCACGCACAGCCGTGAGGTTGTAGACCTTGGTCCACTTGGCAATCAAATCCATGTAGACCAGCAACTGGCTTTGCTGGTCCGAGGTCAAAACCAAGCCCAATTCATCGAGCCCTTTTTGCAGAGCAGGCAAAAGCGGATGCATCACGCCGCCTCGGCCGAGTCGGCGGCAGCCTCTTGCGCAAACCCTTTGACACGGGAACGTTTGAGGTGAATCAACAACAAGGAAATAGCCGCAGGCGTGATGCCAGACAAACGAGAGGCCTGCCCCAAGGTTTCTGGCCGCTGGCGACTCAGGCGCTGACGCACCTCGAACGACAAAGCCGTCACTTGGTTGTAGTCCAAGTCTTCGGGCAGCTTGAGGTTTTCGTAGTGAGCGGCGCGCTGCACTTCGTCGCGCTGGCGATCGATGTAGCCTGAGTATTTGGCCGTGATTTCGATTTGCTCGATGATGGCGCGGGTGGTTTCACGTGAAACATCGTCGCCCATCAGGCCATCGAGCAACTCTTGGTTTTGGTACTTGGACTCATCCAAAGACATCAGCCCTTGGTAGCTCACATCCGGGCGACGAAGCAAATCTGCCAAGTTGTATTCGCGGTCAATGCCCTTGCCCAATACGCGTTCGGCTTCGGCGAGGGGCAAGTTGCGCGGACTGACCCAGACGGATTTGAGGCGTTCTGTTTCACGTGAAACAGCATCGCGCTTGCGGCTGAAAGCATCCCAGCGGGCATCGTCGACCAAGCCCATTTGGCGACCAATTTCGGTCAAGCGCATGTCGGCGTTGTCTTCGCGCAGCTGCAAACGGAACTCGGCGCGGCTGGTGAACATGCGGTACGGCTCGGTCACACCCTTGGTGGTGAGGTCGTCGACCAACACGCCCAAGTAGGCCAAGTCACGCCCCGGCGTCCAAGCGCCGCCGAAGTCGTTGGCAGCTCCGGCCAAACTGCGGCATTGCAAAGCGGCGTTGATGCCAGCGAACAAACCTTGGGCCGCCGCCTCTTCGTAACCGGTGGTGCCATTGATTTGCCCAGCGAAGAACAAGCCACCGATGGCTCGGGTTTCAAAACTGCGCTTGAGTTCACGCGGGTCAAAGTAGTCGTACTCGATAGCGTAACCGGGGCGAATGATGTGGGCGTTTTCCAACCCCTTCATCGAGCGGACCAAGTCGTACTGAATGTCAAACGGCAAACTGGTGCTGATGCCGTTGGGGTAGTACTCGTGGGTGGTCAGGCCCTCGGGTTCCAAAAAGATTTGGTGGCTGTCTTTGTCAGCAAAGCGGTTGATCTTGTCTTCCACGCTCGGGCAGTAACGCGGGCCGACACCTTCGATCTTGCCGGTGAACATGGGGCTGCGATCAAAGCCCGAACGGATGATGTCGTGGGTGCGCTGGTTGGTGTGGGTGATCCAGCACGGCATGTGCTGCGGATGCATAGAGGCGCGGCCCATGAAACTGAACACCGGCACCTCGCCCAACACGCCCGCCGAGGGTGCGCCGTTTTCGGTTTGGTTGGCCACGCCATCGCCCGGTTGCTCGGTGCATTGGCTGAAGTCAATCGTGCGTCCATCGATGCGTGGCGGCGTGCCGGTTTTCAAACGCCCTTGCGGCAACTTCAACTCTTTGAGGCGCGCCGACAAGCTAACAGCAGGTGGATCTCCTGCACGGCCACCGGCGTAGTTGTTCAAGCCCACATGAATCTTGCCGTCTAAGAATGTGCCCGCTGTCAACACCACGGTGCGGCTACGGAACTGAATGCCAGCTTGGGTACAGGCGCCGACCACGCGGTCGCCCTCCACCATCAAGTCGTCCACGGCTTGTTGGAAGAGCCATAAGTTGGGTTGGTTTTCCAACATGCGGCGAATGGCCGCTTTGTACAAAATGCGGTCAGCCTGTGCGCGAGTCGCTCGCACAGCGGGGCCTTTGGAGCTGTTGAGTACGCGGAATTGAATGCCCGACTCGTCGGTGGCCAAGGCCATCGCACCGCCCAAAGCATCCACTTCTTTGACCAAGTGGCCTTTGCCAATGCCGCCGATGGACGGGTTGCAGCTCATCTGGCCCAAGGTTTCGATGTTGTGGCTTAAGAGTAAAGTTTTAGCACCCATGCGCGCCGCAGCCAATGCGGCTTCGGTGCCCGCATGACCACCGCCAACGACGATGACATCAAACTCTTGGGGATACAACATAGAACCAACCTTTGGGTGTGCGAGATGCACAAATGCGCAGAGGCTGTGCGCCGCCCTGCTTAGCAGCGGGCGATTTTACAAGGCCGCAAGAAACGGCGTAATCATCAAGGCTTCCAGCGCTTGAGCAACAGCGCATTGGTCATCACGCTCACCGAACTCAGGGCCATCGCCGCCCCAGCCACCACAGGGCTCAAGTACCCCATCGCGGCCAACGGAATACCTGCGGCGTTGTAGGCAAAAGCCCAAAACAAATTCTGGCGAATCTTCGCCACCGTGCGGGCCGACACATCCAAAGCCCCTGCCACCAAAGCCACATCGCCACGCATGAGCGTGATGCCTGCGGCCTGCATAGCCACATCGGTGCCACCACGTTGACCATCGGCGTTGAGGTTGGCCATGGCCAAGCCCACATCCGCAGCAGCCAAGGCCGGTGCATCGTTGATGCCATCGCCCACAAACGCCACCACATGCGGTGAACCATTGGGGTTGTGCTGCAAACGTTGCACCATCGCGGCCTTGTCTCCGGGCATGACTTCGGCGTGAACCTCGTCGGCACGCAAACCCAGCCTAGCCGCCATGGCTTGCGCCGCACCGGCGTTGTCGCCTGAAATCATGGCCAAACGCAAGCCACGCTGGCGGAGTTTGGCCAAGGCTACTTGCACGCCCGCTTTGGGCTCGTCCCCAAACGCCAACACGGCGAGCACAGCCACGCCTTGCTGGGTGCGCTCGGCCAACACCGACACGGTTGCGCCCTGCGCCTGCAACTTAGCCGCATGGCTCTGCCACTCTCCCGCAGGGGCTTCTAGCGCAGACATCCAACGCAAACTGCCCAGCATCAAATGGCGGCCTTGCACCACGCCTTCGTTGCCAAAGCCTGCGACAGCTTTGACGGCTTCGGGTGTCGCGCGGTCCAAGCCTTGCGCTTTCGCCGCTTGCACCACCGCATGCGCCAAGGGGTGTTCGCTGCCGCTTTGCAAGCCTGCCGCTAAAGCGAGCAAGGCTTGGGCATCCGAAGTCATCTGTCCAGCATTGGCAACTTCGGGTCGCTCAAACTCTTGTGCGGCCAGCAACGACAACAAGCGGGGTTGTCCTACAGTGAGCGTGCCGGTTTTGTCAAAGGCCACGGTGTCCACTTTGTGCGCAACTTCCAAGGCCTGCGCATCTTTGATGAGAATGCCGTGCTTTGCCGCCACACCCGTTCCCGCCATGATGGCAGCTGGCGTGGCCAAACCCAAAGCGCAGGGGCACGCAATGACCAACACCGCCACGCAATGGATGAGCGACACCTCTAAGCTGTGTCCTGTGAACCACCAAACCAACAGCGTGGCCAAGGCCAGCACCAACACCACAGGCACAAACACGGCAGACACTTGATCGACCAAGCGTTGAATGGGGGCTTTGGCCGCTTGCGCGTCTTCGACCAAGCGGATGATGTTGGCCAACACGGTGGCCGTGCCAGTAGCGCTGACGCGAATGACCACACGCCCCTCACCATTGATGCTGCCGCCCGTCACGCGTGCATCCAACGTCTTGTGCACGGGCAAGGGTTCGCCAGTGAGCATAGCTTCGTCCACTTGGGTGTTACCTTCCAGCACCACACCATCCGCGGCAAAACGCTCGCCGGGCAACACCACCAAACGGTCGCCAGGCAACAATTCTTCGATGGGAATTTCAACTTCACCATCGAGCGTGATGACGCGCGCACGCGCAGGACGCAACGCGTGCAAAGCACGAATGGCATCGGTGGTTTGGCGCTTGGCGCGGGCTTCAAGCCACTTGCCCAACAGCACCAAGGTGATGACCACCGCAGAGCCTTCAAAGTACAGATGTACCATCGTGCCCGCAGGCGCCGTGAGCCACAGCCACACCGACAACGCCCACCCTGCACTCGTGCCCAGCGCAACCAGCAAATCCATATTGCCGCTGGCCGCCAGCAACGCGTGCCAACCGGCTTTATAAAAACGCGCACCCAACACAAACTGCACAGGCGTGGCCAGTAAAAACTGCCACAGCGCAGGCAACATCCAATGTTGGCCCAGCGCATCGCCCAACATGGGCAACACCAACGGCGCACTGAGCAACAAGCCCACAGCGACCGGCATAAAGCCCGCCCAAGGGCCCTCTGGTGCGAGTTCTAGGTGTTGGGCAGCCAAGGGCTCATATCCTGCATCTCGCACCGCTCGACGCAGGCGGGCTTGTTGGGTTTGTTCGGTTTCTTCCGTTTGGTTGGCTGCCCACGTGACGCGGGCGGATTCGGTAGCCAAGTTCACGCTGACCGATTCAACGCCAGGCAGTTTGGCAATCGCGCGTTCCACACGGGCCACGCACGACGCACAGGTCATTCCACCAATACCGATATCGCAGGACAATTCAGACATGAGGTAAGGTTACACCTTTATAAGGAGTCAGTGATGGATAACACGTTTCAAGTTCAGGGCATGACATGCGGCCATTGCGAAATGGCCGTCAAAAAAGCCATTGCGCGCTTAGACCCAGAGGCCAAAGTCGAGATTGACCGTGCCACTGGCAAGGTCGATGTGCACAGCAACAAGTCGCGCGAGGACATTGCGCACGCGATTGCCGACGAAGGTTACCAAGTCGCATGAGCGCGATCACTCACGCTCGCGGTGTGGAGCGTTTGGTGCGGGGCCAAGACACGAAAGACGGTGCAGGTGTACGACTGACACGTGTACTCAGCCACGATTTGCAAGAACGCCTTGACCCATTTTTGATGCTCGATGCGTTTGGCAGCGACAACCCTGGCGACTACATTGCGGGCTTCCCCAACCACCCGCACCGCGGCTTTGAAACGGTGACCTACATGATTGCAGGTCGTATGCGCCACAAAGACAGCGGCGGCCACGAAGGCCTGCTGCAAAACGGTGGTGTGCAATGGATGACCGCTGGGCGAGGTCTCACCCACAGCGAAATGCCCGAGCAAGAAGAAGGAGTGATGGAAGGTTTCCAGCTGTGGCTGAACCTGCCTGCGAAAAACAAATTGTGCGAACCTTGGTACAGCGACATTCAAAGCGCAGACATTCCTGAAGTCACGACCGAGCAAGGTGTGTTGGTGCGCGTGATTGCAGGCCACGCCCACGGCACCGATGGTGCGATGCAGCGTGAACACACCGAGCCTGTGTATTTGGATCTGCACTTCCCCTCCAACGACAACGCTGTGTTTGAACAGCCCTTGCCTGCCACGCACAACGCGTTTGTGTATGTGTACCGTGGTGGCTTAGAGGTGGTGCAAGGTGAACACACCACGGCGGTGCCCATCAAGCGCATGGCCGTGTTAACAAACGGTGGTGATGGCGTGGTGCTACGTGCCCAATCCAACACGCGCGCCATTGTGATTGCAGGTCACCCCTTAAACGAGCCCATCGCACAATACGGCCCGTTTGTGATGAACACGCGTGAAGAACTGGTGCAAGCCGTGGACGACTTTCGTGCAGGGTTGATGGGCTAATCAGCTAAAACCAGCGCAACAAAACTTTACGAAACTTGTGCAAGCGTGCACATGGGCGTAACACAAGCGGTTCACAGTACGAACTTGACAGAGGCACTTCGCTTCTGCTTTCAAGGAACTTCTATGACCCGTTTGAACACCACCCGTTTTGCACTGTCTGTTTTGTTGGCTGGTTCAGCCTTGGCTGCTGTGGTGCCTGCACAAGCTCAACCCATGATGGGTGAGATGGGCGTACACCACAACGAAGGCCGCATGCATGAGCGCATGACCAAGCATTGGGAACAACGTCAAGCAGAGTTGAAAGCCAAATTGCAACTCACTCCCGCGCAAGAGCCAGCTTGGAATGCCTTCGTGCAAGGCATGAAAATGCCAGCCAAACCTTTGGCCCAACCTGTGGACCGTGATGCTTTGGCAAAGTTGAGCACACCCGAGCGCTTAGACAAGATGAATGCCGCACATGAAGCCAATTTGGCGGCCATGCAAACGCACATCAAACAACGCACTGAAGCCACGCGTACGTTTTACGGCCAGCTGAGTGCCGATCAACAAAAAGTGTTTGATGCACAAACCCTTCCAGAGCAAGGCCACTGGAAAGGCCCGCGCAATTAAACGTCGATGTTGCCAGCGCGCAAAGCGTTGTCTTCGATGAAGTTGCGGCGAGGCTCCACCTCGTCGCCCATCAACATGGTGAACACGCGGTCGGCTTCAATGGCGTCGTCAATTTGCACACGCAACAAACGGCGCACATTGGGGTCCATCGTGGTTTCCCATAGTTGCTCTGGGTTCATCTCGCCCAAGCCCTTGTAGCGCTGGCGCGCTGTGCTGTTTTCTGCTTGGGTGATGAGCCACTTCATGGCTTGGCGGAAATCAACCACCTTTTCTTCTTTGGCTTTGTCGCCTTCACCACGGTGCACTTTTGAGCCTTCGCCCAACAAACCACGGAAGGTTTGTGCAGCTTCTGCCAAAGCGGCGTAGTCAGCCCCATGCACAAAGTCTTGGGTGATGACACTGCTCTTGACGTTGCCATGGTGGCGACGGCTGATGCGCAAAATGGGTTTGTCGGTACGCACATCAAACTCGCCAGATGCTTCTGAACCGCTACCCAACTCACGCAATTTTTCTTGCATCGCTGCTGCTGATTTTTCGGCATCGGCCACGGTGTCGAGATTGACAGACACGCCATCGGCCATGGCGCGCAAAGCCTCGGCATCCATGAAGCCGCTCAAGCGGGCAATCACAGATTCAGCCACTTGGTGCTTGCGGGCCAATTCACTCAGTGTGTCACCCGTCAGCATTTGAGAATTTGCACCACCCGTACTGATCTTGGCGTCTTTCAACGCGATACGTAACAAGAAACCGTCCAAAGCTGCCGCGTCTTTGAGGTACAGCTCTTCTTTGCCAGCCTTGACTTTGTACAACGGTGGCTGTGCGATGTAGATGTGGCCACGCTCCACCAACTCGGGCATTTGG
>Ga0228702_1000887_pt1 | contig 21109 bp, 19 predicted proteins | sample McNCre217_Aug_MG_2_FD_178018 | JGI IMG/M metagenome (GOLD analysis project Ga0228702, IMG submission 178018) | Freshwater microbial communities from McNutts Creek, Athens, Georgia, United States - 20-17_Aug_MG | ecosystem: Environmental > Aquatic > Freshwater > Creek | place: USA: Georgia...
AGCCTGGTAGCTCGTTGGGCTCATAACCCAAAGGTCGTAGGTTCAAATCCTACTCGCGCAACCACTTTAAAACGCCCGCTGAATTTATTCAGTGGGCGTTTTTCTTGGAAAATTCACACATGGAAATCAGCCGTGTCGAGGCCCTGTCACAACGCATCGTGCAAAGCTATGCATGGGGTGATGTCGTCTGGCATGTTTGGGGCTCGCAGAAGGCTCTGCAACAAGACTCCAAGGCCGATGGCGCCACTGGCAAGGGCAGTGTCTTACGAAGCCCTCTGGTGCTACTGCATGGCGGCTCAGGCAGCTGGACGCATTGGCTGCGCAACATCGAACATTTTGCGCAGCGTCGAGAAGTCTGGGCGTTAGACATTCCAGGCTTTGGTGATTCCAGCTTGCCCAGCGGTGTCACTGATGCCGATAGCTTGGTGCCCTACCTCGCAAACATTCTCAAGCAAACATTTCAAGGCAACGCTGTGGATGTCATCGGTTTTTCTTTTGGCGGCATGACTGCCGGATTGGTGGCTGCTGAATATCCAACGTTGATTCGTCAATTGATCTTGGTAGGTGTGCCAGGCTTAGGTTTGTTTGGCAAAGAGTTGCCCATGCGGGGCATGACACCAAGCATGGATAAGGCAGCGCAGCGTCAAGTGCACAGACACAATCTCAACACGATGATGTTTGTTCGTCCTGAGAGCGTGACTGAGGATGTGATTGATCTACAAGAAGTCAATGTGGCACGGGACCGATTGCGTCGTCGACGCATTGCACGCACCAACGTTTTAGCCCAAGCACAAACACAGTGGACATGCCCAGTGCACGGGGTGTGGGCAGAGCGTGATGCCTTGTACAAAGACACCTTGCAACAGGTGCCTCACGTGCTGAAAAACATGGCGTCATTCAGTGTCGTGCCTGATGCTGGGCATTGGGTGATGTTTGAAAACCCGGAAGCATTCCATGCCGTTGTAGATCCTTTGCTAAAGCCGTGAAATAAAACAGAGTTGACGCAGCGCCTCATGGGCGCACAATGAAACCATGCTGTACAAATTCAAATCGAAAGCCACGGGCGATCTCATCATGTTGGAGCCCCAAGGCAAACATATTCTCAAACTCATTGGTAAAGAGCCGGGTGCCAAAGGCATCATCTTGCCGAATGAAATGCTGACTGCAATCGATGCCTTGAACGTCGCCGTGGCTCAAGAAGAATTGGCCATTCAAGCAGCCAAAGATGCAAACAAAGCTGAGGATGGGGCTGCAGCACCTGCAGCTGACGGCCCACGCGCTATCAGCCTGAAGCAACGTGTCGTCCCCTTCATCGACATGCTGCGCCGCGCACACGCTGAGGACAAAGAGGTTGTCTGGGGTGTTTGACAACGAGGGCAAGCACCATGCTTATGAAGCCTTGACGCCGGATGTGGTGCTGGATGCTTTGTCAGAGTTAGGTCTTGACGTCGATGGTCGACTCACAGCACTGAGCTCTTATGAAAACCGCGTATACCAAGCCATGCTGGATGACAACAGTTCGGTGGTTGCCAAGTTTTACCGGCCAGAGCGATGGAGCGATGCACAAATCTTGGAAGAGCACAGTTTTGCGGCTGAGTTGATGGCGGAAGAAGTGCCGTTGGTGGGGCCACTTCACTTGCATGGCAAGACCTTGCATCATGCGCATGGTTTTGCGTTCAGTGTCAGTCCGCGCCGAGGTGGTCGGATGCCTGAACTAGACGATGCGGAAGTGTTGGAGTGGATCGGCCGATTCATCGCGCGCATTCATAACGTGGGTGCGCAGCATGACTTCGTGTCGCGTCCCACGTTAGATGTGAACACATTCGCCATTGAGTCGCGCGACTGGTTGATAGAGCACCGCATCGTCCCGTTGGACCAGCAAACCGAGTGGCTGGCCGTGTGCAACCAAGCCATTGACATCGCGCAAGAAAAATTTGCCGCACATCCTGCGCATCACATTCGCCTGCATGGCGACTGTCACCCCGGAAATATTTTGTGGACACCCACAGACTTGTCCAACGGCGGCCCACACTTTGTAGACCTAGACGATGCCCGCATGGGGCCTGCAATTCAAGATCTGTGGATGCTGCTCAGTGGTGAGCGCTCGCAACAAACACAACAGCTTTCCATGTTGTTAGACGGTTATGAACAAATGCGTGAACTCAATCGCAATGAATTGGCTTTGATCGAGCCTTTGCGTACTTTGCGTTTGATTCACTACAGCGCATGGCTGGCCAAGCGCAAAGACGACCCCGCCTTTGTACAGCACTTTTCATGGTTTGGCAGCAGCGACTATTGGGCCGGGCAAACGCATATGCTGGTGGAGCAATGTGAAGCGATGCAAGAAGAACCGCTCTACGTTTAACAACCCAGCAGATCGGCCAGTGCGTGAATGTCACGCGCATGCAAATCATGACCAGCTTGCGGTGACACGTCTTTCGGCTGAGCCGCGCCAAACTCCAAAGGTCGTTCGATATAGGCCGTGCGTAAACCACAAGCGCGTGCGCCTTCTAAATCGTCATGGTGCGCTGCACAGAGCATGACTTGATGAGGCTGCAAATCGAATGTCGATGCAACACCCAGATAAGTTGCGGGGTCAGGCTTGTAGGCGCGAAACACCTCAGCTGACAACACACAGTCCCAAGGCAAACCAGCTCGTTTGGCCATGTTGGTGAGTAAGCCAATGTTGCCGTTTGAGAGTGAGCAAATGGTGAATTTCTTTTTTAAGCGCAACAAGCCCGCCGCGCTGTCGGGCCATGCGTCTAAACGATGCCACACGCGGTTGAGGTGCACACGCTCAGCTTCATTCAAATGAGACAAGCCAAATTGTGGCAATAAGTCTTCAAGAATCAAACGATGCAACTCATCAATGCGTGTCCATCCCAACTCGCCAGAGCGAACGCGCGCCATCGCCGGTTGATAGCCCGCACGCCAGCCAAGAGCAAATGCGTTGGCATCCACCGCAGGGTAGAGGGATTGCATTTCGCGCACGATACTGCCGTGCCAATCGACGACCGTGCCAAAAATATCAAAGGCCAACACTTGCGTGTCGGCCTTCAAGTCGTCTAAAGACGCGGGGTGGGGTGAGTCCATGTGTGTCATGGACTCAGTTTTACACCAAAAGTGCGTTCACCCGTTTCACATAGGCGGCAGGGTCTTCTGGCAAACCACCTTCCGCCAACAAGGCTTGGTCAAACAAAATGTGCGCCAAGTCGTTGAAGTTGGGGTTGGCATCAGCGCTGAGCTTCTTTACCAAAGCGTGCTCTGCATTGACTTCCAAGATGGGTTTCATCTCAGGGGCTTGCTGGCCAGCTTGTTTGAGCATGCGTGCCAGTTGCATTGACATGCCGTGGTCTTTCACCACCAAGCAAGCGGGCGAATCCACTAAGCGGGTTGTCACACGGACATCGTCAGCTTTGTCCTTCAGTGCTTCTTTGAGCTTGATCAACACAGGTTTGAAGTTTTCAGCCGCATCTTCCGCGGCCTTCTTTTCTGCGTCGTCTTGGAGTGAGCCCAGATCAACAGCACCTTTGGCGACAGATTGCAGAGGGGTGCCATCAAACGCTTGCACAAAGTTCAAGGCCCATTCGTCCACACGGTCGGTCATCAACAACACTTCGATGCCTTTTTTGCGGAACACTTCGAGTTGTGGGCTGTTCTTCGCGGCTGCGAGTGTGTCGGCCGTGATGTAGTAGATGGCCTCTTGGCCTTCTTTCATGCGTACTTTGTAGTCTGCGAATGACACGCTCACCGCATCGGTGGTGGTGCTGGCAAAGCGCAACAGTTTGGCGATCTTGTCTTTGTTCGCAAAGTCTTCGCCCAAGCCTTCTTTCAGCACGGCACCAAACTCTCCGTAGAACTGGCTGTATTTGCCTTGCTTGGCCTTGTCTTCGTCACTCAACACGTCTGTCACACCGTCATCGCCTGCTACGGGGGCTTTGTCGTGTTTGGCCAAGTCTTCCAACACGGCCAACACGCGGCGGGTGTTGCCTTCGCGAATGGCTTTGACGTCGCGGCTTTCTTGCAGCAACTCACGGCTCACGTTCAGTGGCAAATCGGCCGAATCCACCACGCCTTTGATGAAGCGCAGGTAAGAGGGCATCAAGGCCTCTGCATCGTCCATGATGAACACGCGCTTCACGTACAACTTCAAGCCGGCTTTTTTATCGCGGTTGAACAAGTCCATTGGCGCTTTGCCTGGGATGTATAACAGCTGGGTGTACTCGGTGCTGCCTTCCACGCGGTTGTGGCTCCAAGCCAAAGGTGGCTCAAAGTCGTGGCTGATGTGTTTGTAGAACTCAGTGTGCTGTTCGTCCGTCACGTCCTTCTTGGGGCGTGCCCACAAGGCGTTGGCTTGGTTGATGGTTTCCCATTCGTCGGTCAGCACCATTTCGCCAGGCTGATCGTTCTCGCCTTCTTTCCATTCCTCTTTGCGCATGCGGATGGGCAAAGAGATGTGGTCCGAGTATTTGTTGATGACCGACTTGAGTTTCCACGCGCTCAGGTATTCCTCGGCATCGTCACGCAAGTGCAAGATGATCTTGGTGCCACGCTCGGCTTGGGTGATGGTCTCCACCTCAAAGTCGCCCGTGCCGCTGCTGCTCCAACGCACACCCTCGCTGGCCTTCAGGCCAGCACGGCGTGATTCGACGGTGATGCGGTCTGCCACGATGTAGCCAGAATAAAAGCCCACACCGAATTGACCAATCAAAGCGCCTTGGTCTTTGGCGTTGGCTTTGTCATCGCCGCTGAGCTTGCCCATGAATTCGCGCGTGCCGCTCTTGGCGATGGTGCCGAGGTGGGCGATGGCTTCTTCTTGGCTCATGCCAATGCCGTTGTCAGCAATGGTCAGGGTGCGTGCATCTTTGTCAAAGCTCACGCGCACTTCGAGGTCTGACTGGCCTTCAAACAAGGCATCGTTGTTCAGGCCTTCATAGCGCAGCTTGTCGCAAGCATCAGAGGCGTTGGAGACCAGCTCGCGCAAGAAGATTTCTTTGTTGGAATACAGCGAGTGCGTGACAAGGTGCAGCAGTTGTGAGACTTCGGCTTGGAAGGAATGGGTTTGTTTGGTCATGGTCTTCAAAAACTAAATTACAAAAAACAACGCCCCAAGGTGCGGGGCGTAGGCCTAAATTTCAAGAGGGGAAAAAACGCTGGAAATCAGCGGAATTTAAAAGCGCTCGTGCGCCCCAAGGTAGCGCCATTGCCCCGCAGGCAGCTGCCCCAGTTGGACGTGTCCAATGCGGATGCGCTTGAGGCCCACAACCTGCAGACCAACTTGTTCGCACATGCGGCGAATTTGGCGCTTCTTGCCTTCGGTCAACACAAAGCGCAGCTGCTCTGGGTTTTGCCATTCGACCTGTGCGCGTTTGAGGGGCTTGCCATCCAAGCTCAAGCCGTGGCGTAAGCGTTCGAGTTGAGCCTTCGGAAACACAGCTTGCACGTTGTTGGTCACGCGGTCGTGGTCGCCAATGGCGCTGAGTTGGTTGGCTCTGCCGCCATACGTGGCCGATGCGGCGGTGGCCGCGGCGATGTTTTCTTGGCCGGTGTAGGTCACGCGCACCAAATATTCTTTTTCCATCTCTGAGTCTTCGCCAATCAGTTGGCGTGCGACACGGCCGTCTTGCGTCAACACCAACAAACCAGTGGAGTCGATGTCGAGTCGACCCGAAGGGGCGAGGCTGCGCAACTGCGTAGGCGTGAAGCGTCGTTTAGACGTGTCGCCCGCCCAGTGTGTGCGAGGATTGATCAGCATGATGGCGGGCTCATGCCCATCTTCGGCTTGCCCGCTCACATAGCCCATGGGCTTGTGCAAAAGCACAGTGACTTGTGTGTCTTGGTGGCCTTTGGCGCGTGGATCAACTTCAACGCGGTCATTCGGGCCAACTTTCACGCCCATTTCGGCAGGGCTGCCATTGACCAGCACCCAGCCTTGTTCAATCCACGCATCGGCCTCGCGGCGTGAGCACAGGCCGAGTTCGGCCATGCGTTTGTTGAGGCGGATGAGTTCTGAAGGGGTGTCTGACATAAGTGACAAATTCTAAGTGCCGCTGGCACGCAAAGCCGCAAGGTCGAGCACACGCATGCCGCCGTATTCAATGCGAATGGCGCCTTGTTCTTCTAAGCGATTCAATGCCACGTTCACACGTTGGCGCGAGAGGCCCACAAGATAGGCCAGCTCTTGTTGTGTGATGCGAAGTACTTCGCCCACACCAGGGTAGAGCGTGGGGTTGAATAGCGTGGCTAAGTTGCGTGCCACGCGTACATCGGGGTCGGTGGAACGATCAATCTCACGTGCTTCGATGAACTGTGCCAATCGCTCGTTGAGTTGGTTCATCACAAACCGGTTAAAGCCAATCGAGTTGTCGAGCAACCAATGAAACGTGTCAATCGGTAAGCCCGCCACCACGCTGCGGCGCAAGGCCATGATGTTGTAGCGGTAGCTCTCGTGTTTGAGCACCGTCCCTTCGCCAAACCAGCCTCCAGGGGGTACGCCGGTGAAGGTGATGGTGCGTCCGCTGGCACTGTCTGTGCTCATTTTCAGCAGTCCTTCCACCACGCCAAACCAATATGTGGCTTGGCGACCTACGCGGCAGACATAGTCGCCAGGCATGGGGTCACTCACCACCACTTGTGATTCGATGCGTTTGCGCTCGCTCGGTGTGAGTAGGGCGAGCCATGGGATGGCTGCCAACTCGTCTGGCGTTGCGCTTCGGCGGCGTTGGTAAACACTGGGGGCTTGTGCCATAAATACTGATCAAGTCAAAAGTTTTATTGGGGTAATCACTGCTAGGTGACTACCCTAAATTGTCGTCGAAACGACAACTTGACGTCAAATCAGAACCTACGATCACATCCAACATCAGAAACGCGTCACCTATGCGTCATGATTTTTTGTCGACACACAAAGCAAGGATTAGGAATGCAGACCACGTTCCCACGACTGTTACTCAAGCATGCCAGCGAGCGCCCCGCAGCGCCCGCCATGCGTGAGAAGGAATACGGCATTTGGCAAACCATCAACTGGGCCGACATGGCCAAGATGGTCGAGCACATGGCGTGCGGCTTGCACCAAGCGGGCCTGACTCGCGGTGAGCATTTGGTGGTGGTGGGGTCTAACCGCCCTCGCTTGTACGCCACCATGTTGGCTGCGCAATCGCTGGGCGCGATTCCAATTCCTTTGTACCAAGATGCCGCCGCACCCGAGTGTGTGTTCCCACTCAACAATGCCGAAGTGCGCTTCTGCGTGGTGGAAGATCAAGAGCAAGTGGACAAGCTGCTGGAGATTCGTGAGCAGTGCCCACAAATCGCACACATCTTCTATGACGACCCGCGTGGCCTGCGCAAATACGACGAGCCGGGTTTGGCCTCTGTCGAAGAGTTGTTGGCCGCTGGCGCGGTGTTTGCGAAACAGCATCCAGATTTCTATTTAGAAGAGGTTGAAAAAGCGCACACCGATGATGTGGGCGCCATGTTCTTCACCTCGGGCACCACAGGCAATCCCAAAGGCGTGGTGCATACGCACAACTCGTTGATCAACCGTGCCGAAGCTGGCGCGTTGTTCGACAAGCTCACCTCACACGAAGACGTGTTGGCCTACTTGCCTCCCGCTTGGATTGGTCAAAATATTTTCAGCTACGCCCAGTGGTTGTACTGCGGCTATGTGGTGAACTGCCCAGAGTCAGCTGCGACGGTCACAATCGACTTGAAAGAAGTCGGCCCCACGTATTACTTTGCACCACCCCGCGTGTTTGAAGGTTTGCTGACCAGCGTGATGATTCGCATGGAAGATGCAGGCGCCATCAAGCGCGGCATGTTCCATTACTTCATGGATGTGGCTCGCAAATATGGCCCAGCCAAAATGGACGGCAAATCAATTGGCTTGGTCGGCGGCTTGCTTTACACCTTAGGTAACTTCTTTGTATATGGCCCACTGCGCAACAACCTCGGCATGAGCCGCGTGCGTGTCGCGTATACCGCTGGTGAGGCGATTGGTCCAGATTTGTTCAGCTTCTATCGTTCGATTGGTGTGAACTTGAAGCAGCTCTATGGTTCTACCGAAACAGCAGTGTTTGTTTGCTTGCAACCAGACCACGAAGCACGTGCCGACACAGTTGGCGTGCCTTGTGCTGGCGTGGAAATCAAAGTCGCTGACAACGGCGAAATCTTGGTCAAGTCACCTGGCTTGCTCAAGGGCTATTACAAGAACGACGCAGCCACGGCTGAAGTGCTGACCGCCGACGGCTGGTATCACACCAGCGATGCTGGCTTCTTGGATGCGCATGGCCACTTGAAAATCATTGACCGCGTCAAAGACGTGGGTCGCATCAAAGGCGGCGAAAACGATGGGGCCATGTTTGCGCCGAAGTATGTGGAGAACAAACTCAAGTTCTTCCCGCACATCAAAGAAGTGGTGGCCTATGGCGACCAGCGCGAAAAAGTGTGCGTGATGATCAACATTGACATGGAAGCCGTGGGTAACTGGGCTGAGCGTCGCAACCTGCCCTACGCTGGTTACACCGATTTGGCTCAAAAGTCGGAGGTGTATCAGCTGATCAAAGAGTGCGTTGAGAAGGTCAATGCCGATCTGGCTGCGGACGAACTTTTGGCCGGTAGCCAAGTGAGCCGCTTCCTCGTGTTGCACAAAGAGTTGGATGCGGACGATGGCGAACTGACACGTACCAACAAAGTGCGTCGCGGTTTCATTGCGGAAAAATACGACGCCTTGGTCGCTGCGCTCTACAACGGCGCGACTGAACAATTCATTGAAACCCAAGTGAAGTTTGAAGACGGCCGCACAGGCAGCGTCAGCGCGACCTTGAAACTGTCTGACGCCAAAACCTTCGCACCTGTGGGGAAAGCAGCATGAGCAAAAAAATCGGTGACGTCATCCTCGACGTCAAAAACATCAGTTTGCGTTTCGGTGGCGTCAAAGCGCTGACCGACATTTCGTTCAACGTCAAAGAGCACGAAGTGCGCGCCATCATTGGTCCGAACGGCGCGGGCAAAAGCTCGATGCTCAACTGCATCAACGGTGTGTACACGCCACAAGAGGGCTCAATCACTTTCCGTGGTCAAACCTTTGACCACATGGACAGCCACCAAGTGGCCACCATGGGCATTGCGCGCACCTTCCAAAACTTGGCCTTGTTCAAAGGCATGAGCGTGCTCGACAACATCATGACTGGCCGTAACCTGCGCATGAAGAGCAACCTCTTCATGCAGGCCTTGCGCATCGGCCCAGCTGAGCAAGAAGAGATTCGCCACCGTGAAAAAGTTGAGCGCATCATCGACTTTTTGGAAATTCAAGCCTTCCGCAAAACTCCCGTGGGCCAACTGCCCTACGGCTTGCAAAAGCGTGTCGACTTAGGTCGTGCGCTGGCGCTTGAGCCGCAAGTGTTATTGCTTGACGAGCCGATGGCCGGTATGAACGTCGAAGAAAAGCAAGACATGTGTCGCTTCATCTTGGATGTGAACGACGAATTCGGCACCACCATCGTGTTGATTGAACACGACATGGGCGTGGTGATGGATATTTCCGATCGCGTGGTCGTGCTCGACTACGGCAAGAAGATTGGCGACGGCACCCCCGATGAGGTGCGCAACAACGAGGAAGTGATCAGCGCTTACCTCGGCACTTCACACTAAGGACAAGAACATGGCATTTTTTCTTGAAACCCTGTTTGGCGGCCTGATGGCCGGCATGCTGTATTCGCTCGTGGCCTTGGGCTTCGTGCTGATTTACAAAGCCTCTGGCGTGTTTAACTTCGCGCAAGGCGCGATGGTGTTGTTTGCTGCGCTGGCCATGGCTCGCTTTGGTGAATGGATCCCAGCGCTCACAGGCATCGACAACTTCTTTCTCGTCAACTTGCTCGCCTTTGCAGGCGCAGCTGCTGTGATGTTCATCGTGGCGTGGGTGATTGAGTTCTTGGTGTTGCGCCACTTGGTCAACCAAGAAGGCACCACTTTGTTGATGGCCACATTGGGCATCACTTATTTTCTCGATGGTTTGGGTCAATCCATCTTCGGCAGCGACATCTACAAGATCGATGTGGGCATGCCCAAAGAGCCTTTGATGCTCATGGAGTCCACGTTTGACGGCGGCATCATGATCAACCAAGAAGACCTGGTGGCGGCTTTTATTGCCGCAGCTTTGGTGGCCTTGTTGAGCGTGTTTTTCCAAAAAACCACCACGGGTCGCGCCTTGCGCGCTGTGGCGGATGACCACCAAGCGGCTCAATCGATCGGTATTCCACTCAACCGCATTTGGGTCATCGTGTGGTGCGTAGCCGGTGTCGTGGCTTTGGTGGCCGGCATGATTTGGGGCTCTAAGTTGGGTGTGCAGTTCTCGCTCTCTACCGTGGCTTTGCGTGCCCTGCCGGTGGTGATTTTGGGCGGCCTGACATCCGTGCCTGGCGCCATCATTGGTGGCTTGATCATCGGTGTGGGTGAGAAGTTGTCTGAAGTGTTCCTCGGTCCATATGTGGGCGGCGGCATTGAAATTTGGTTTGCGTATGTCTTGGCCTTGGGCTTCTTGTTGATTCGTCCACAAGGTCTGTTTGGCGAGAAGATCATCGACCGCGTGTAAGGAAAAGAAACATGTTTTACAGAGAAAACGGTCAATTCAAAACGACATACAAGGAAGACCTGCAAATCTTCCCGATCACGCAAGACCGCATTGGTGTTTTGCTGCTCATCGCGTTTGCTTTCATTGGCGTGCCCATGCTCGCGGATGAATACATGTTGCGTGCGATTCTGATTCCTTTCCTCATCTTGTCGCTCGCAGCTTTGGGTGTGAACATCTTGGTGGGCTACTGCGGTCAGATTTCTTTGGGCTCTGGTGCGTTCATGGCGGTGGGTGCATACGCGGCCTACAACTTCTTTGTGCGCGTTGAAGGTCTGCCTTTGATCGTGTGCTTGCTGATGGGCGGCTTCTTCGCCACCTTGGTGGGCATGTTCTTCGGTATTCCTAGTTTGCGTGTGAAAGGCCTGTACTTGGCTGTGGCCACACTCGCTGCACAGTTCTTCTGTGACTGGGCATTCTTGCGTATCAAATGGTTCACCAACGATTCAGCGTCTGGCACCGCTTCGGTGGCTGACTTGCAAGTGTTTGGTTTTCCCATCAACACCCCATTCGAGAAATACATCTTCTGTCTGAGCTTCTTGGTGGTGTTTGGCTTGCTGGCGAAAAACTTGGTGCGCAGCGCCATCGGCCGCGAGTGGATGGCGATTCGTGACATGGACGTGGCGGCGGCTGTGATCGGCATTCGCCCCATGTATGCCAAGCTCAGCGCGTTTGCTGTGAGCTCGTTCATCGTGGGCGTGGCTGGCGCTTTGTGGGCTTTCGTTTACCTCGGTTCTTGGGAGCCTGCAGCGTTCTCGGTCGACCGTTCATTCCAGTTGTTGTTCATGGTCATTTTGGGCGGCATGGGCTCCATCATGGGCAGCTTCTTTGGCGCGGGATTCATAGTGATTCTGCCCGTCATCATCAACCACGCACTGCCTTGGTTGGGTGACTTGGTTGGCATCCCCGTCAGTACCGCTGCGCTCACACATGCTGAGCAAATGATCTTCGGTGCATTGATTGTTTGGTTCTTGATCGTTGAGCCTCACGGCTTGGCCAAGTTGTGGAGTGTGGGTAAGCAAAAGCTGCGTCTGTGGCCTTTCCCTCACTGATTCGTATTTCGTTTTTCTGGTGTTTGCATAAATTTTCTAAGGAGACTTCAAATGAAAATCCGTTCCCTCATGATGGCTGTGGTCGTCGCAGCGACTGGTTTGGCCAGCGCCTTGGTCAGCACCGCTGCCCAAGCGCAAGCCAAAGAGCAGTTCTTCCCTGTGTTGCCATACCGCACTGGCGCATATGCACCTAACGGTGTGCCATGGGCGAATGCCTATGTGGACTACCTCAAACTCATCAATGCACGTGACGGCGGCATCAACGGCGTGAAGATCTCTTTTGAAGAGTGCGACACCGCTTACGCGACAGACCGTGGTGTGGAGTGCTACGAGCGCCTGAAAGGCAAATCACAAGGCGCCGTGTTCCAACCTTTGTCGACGGGTATCACGTTCGCTTTGACAGAGAAAGCACCCAACGACAAAAACCCATTGATCACTGGCGGCTATGGCCGTTCAGAGTCCAGTGATGGTCAAGTGTTCAAGTGGAACTTCCCATTGCAAGGCACTTATTGGTCAGGTGCAGACATCATCATGCAGCACATCACCAAAAAAGAAGGCGGCAACATCAAGGGCAAGAAGATCGCTTTGGTCTACCACGACAGCCCATTCGGCAAAGAGCCCATTCCATTGTTGCAAGAGCGCGCCAAGATTCAAGGCTTCGACCTGCAACTCTTGCCTGTGACTGCACCTGGTGTGGAACAAAAAGCCACTTGGTTGCAAGTGCGCCAAGCCCGTCCTGACTACGTCTTGTTGTGGGGTTGGGGTGTGATGAACTCTGCCGCTTTGAAAGAAGCTGTGGCCACTGGTTACCCACGCGAAAAAATGTACGGCGTGTGGTGGTCTGCGGCTGAACCAGACGTCAAGGACGTGGGCGAAGCTGCCAAAGGCTACAACGGCTTGGTTGCTACAGGCGAAGGCGGCAAAGTGATTGCCGACATCAAGGCCCTCATTCACGGCAAGAAGCAAGGCACAGGCCCAATCGATGAAGTGGGTGGCACGCTCTACAACCGTGGTTTGGTCAGCGCAGCATTGGCGGTGGAAGGCGTGCGTCAAGCGCAAACTCGCTACGGCAAAGGCAAGATCATGAATGGCGAACAAATCCGTTGGGGTTTGGAGAACCTGAGCTTGGATCAAAAAGCACTCGACAAATTGGGCTTGGGTACGGTGATGCGCCCATTGAGCACCTCTTGCTTGGACCACGAAGGTTCACGTTCTGCACGTATGCACACATGGGATGGCAAGAAGTGGGTGTTCAGCTCTGACTGGATCGAAGCCGATGACACCATCATCAAACCACTCGTGAAGCAATTCGCTGACAAGTACGCCGCTGAGAAAAAACTCACACGTCGTACAGCAGCAGACTGCGGCGCATAACAGCGACGCATGCTGTGAAGCACATCAGCCCTCTGGGCTGATGATTTGGCGGCTCTCACGAGCCGCCAAACCTCAACGCAAAAGCAGTGTTTGCTTTGAGGTTTGGTCAAGTCCAACAACGTTTTTTTAGCAAGGTAAGTTATGAGCGCCAACAACATCGTTCTCAACGTCAATGGCATTGAAGTCATTTACAACCACGTCATCTTGGTGCTCAAGGGCGTTTCGCTCAATGTGCCTGAAGGCAGCATCGTGTCTTTGCTGGGCGGTAACGGCGCTGGTAAAACCACCACCTTGCGTGCCATTTCCAACTTGCTGCAAGGCGAGCGCGGTGCGGTGACCAAAGGCAGCATCGAGTTCCGTGGCGAGCGTATTGAAAACCTCACGCCAGCTGAATTGGTCAAGCGTGGCGTGGTGCAGGTGATGGAAGGTCGTCATTGCTTCGCCCATTTGACCATCGAAGAAAACTTGCTGACTGGCAGCTACACACGCACCAGCAAAGGCGAAATTGAAGCCAACTTGGAGAAGGTCTACAACTACTTTCCACGTTTGAAAACACGTCGCACTTCGCAAGCCGCTTACACCTCAGGTGGTGAGCAGCAAATGTGCGCGATTGGTCGCGCCATCATGGCGAACCCCAACATGGTGTTGCTGGACGAGCCCTCCATGGGGTTGGCGCCGCAAATCGTGGAAGAGGTGTTCAACATCGTCAAAGACTTGAACGAGAAAGAAAAAGTTACCTTCCTCATCGCTGAGCAAAACACCAACATGGCATTGAAGTACGCCGACTACGGCTACATCATGGAGTCGGGTCGCATTGTGATGGACGGTGCTGCATCTGACTTGGCCAACAACGAGGACGTGAAAGAGTTCTACCTCGGTATGGGCGGTGGTGAACGCAAAAGTTTCAAGGACGCCAAGAGCTACAAGCGCCGCAAGCGTTGGTTGGCTTAAGAGGAGCGCTTCATGTCCAAACATTACGACGCGCTCGAAACCCGTCATCCTGTCGAGCGCGAAGCCGCACTCATGGCGGCGTTGCCTGCCCAGATTGCTCACGCACAAAAGAACTCTCCTGCATTTGCCAAGTCATTGGCCGGTGTGAATGCGGCCAGCATCACCACGCGTGAAGCCCTGGCCAAGTTGCCCGTGATTCGCAAATACGAGTTGTTGGCGCAACAACAAGAGCAGCGTGCCACCCATGTATTTGGCGGCTTTGCTGCAATTGGTTTTGGCAAAGCCATGCCTCGCGTGTTTGCCAGCCCCGGCACGATTTATGAACCTGAAGGTGCGCGCTCAGACTATTGGCGCATGGCCCGTGCCATTTACGCTGCTGGCTTTCGTCCCAATGAGCTGATTCACAACTGCTTCAGCTACCACTTCACACCCGCGGGCTCGATGATGGAAACGGGCGCACACGCCATTGGTTGCACCGTGTTTGCAGGTGGCACAGGCCAGACCGAACAACAAGTGGGTGCGATGGCTGAGCTAAAGCCTGCGGGCTACATCGGCACGCCCAGCTTCCTAAAAATCATTGTGGAAAAAGCCGCCGAGATGGGTGTGAAGTTGCCCAGCGTCACCAAGGCCTTGGTGTCGGGCGAAGCATTCCCTCCCAGCTTGCGCGACTGGTTAGCTGGACACGGCATTGCCGGTTACCAGTGCTATGCCACCGCTGACCTCGGCTTGATTGCGTATGAAACCGAAGCCCGCGAAGGGTTGGTCCTCGACGAAGGTGTGATCGTTGAAATCGTTCGTCCCGGCACTGGCGACCCAGTGCCCGAAGGCGAAGTGGGCGAGTTGGTGGTGACATCACTCAATCCTGATTACCCCTTGATTCGTTTTGGTACCGGCGACTTGTCTGCTGTGTTGCCCGGGCAATGTCCAACAGGCCGCACCAATGTGCGCATCAAAGGTTGGATGGGGCGCGCAGACCAAACCACCAAGGTGCGTGGCATGTTTGTGCACCCAGGCCAGGTGGCTGAAGTGGTCAAGCGATTCCCCGAAATCAAACGTGCGCGTTTGGTGGTCACGGGTGAGATGGCGAACGATCAAATGAGTCTCAACGTTGAGTGTGCAGAGGCTGAGGGCTTGGCGCAAAAGTTGGGCGATGCTGTGCGCGACATCACCAAGCTTCGTGCAGAGGTGAATTTTGTGTCCATCGGCAGTTTGCCCAACGACGGCAAGGTCATTGAGGACGCGCGCACCTACCAATAAACCTTTGGGGGCATTCCGCTTGATATGTATCAAGGAATGCCCTTACGTGATTACCGAAATGACAGAAATGTCAATAGTGCTTTAGTATGGGGGCCTAATTAGAGGAGACCCCAATGAAAAAACTATTCACTTTGAGCTTGCTGGCTGTGGCTGCGTTGACAGGTGCCCATGCAACTGACTTTCCTATCAAGGACAAACCAGTCACCATCGTCGTGCCATTTGCAGCAGGTGGCCCCACAGACCGCGTCGCGCGTGATTTGGCAGAGTCGTTGCGCAAACCCTTGGGCGCGACCGTCGTTGTCGAGAATGTGGCTGGCGCTGGCGGCACGATTGGTGCTAACAAAGTGGCCAAGGCACCGCAAGATGGTCACACCATCTTTTTGCATCACATCGGTATGGCTACATCACCTGCGCTGTATCGCAAGTTGCCATACAACACCCTCGAAGATTTCGAATACTTGGGCATGGTCAACGATGTGCCCATGACCTTGATTGGTCGTCCCACCTTGCCTGCGAACACCTACAAAGAGTTGGCTGTTTGGATTGAGCAAAACAAAGGCAAGATCAACTTAGGTAATGCAGGCTTGGGTGCCGCCTCACACCTGTGTGGTTTGTTGTTCCAAAGCGCCTTAAAGATTGACATGACCACTGTGCCCTACAAAGGCACAGCACCGGCGATGAATGATTTGATGGGCGGTCAAATCGATTTGTTGTGTGATCAAACCACCAACACCAGCAGCCAAATTGAAGGCAAAACGGTCAAGGCATTTGCTGTCACGTCATTGAAGCGCTTGACCACACCTGCGTTGAAGAACCTACCCACCTTGGACGAGTCGGGCTTGAAAGGTTTTGAAGTCAGCATTTGGCACGGCCTGTACGCTCCCAAAGGTACCCCTGCTGATGTGACCGCCAAGATCAACAAAGCTTTGAAAGTCGCATTGAAAGACCCTGAGTTCATCAAGAAGCAGCAGGCCTTGGGCGCGGTGGTCGTCACCGACAAGCGTTCTGACCCCGCGGAGCACAAAAAATTTGTTGCCTCTGAAATTGCCAAATGGGGGCCCGTCATTCAGGAAGCTGGCGTTTACGCCGACTAAGAAAAGCCACCTTCGGGTGGCTTTTTTCATGGGGTAAATACGGACGCATTTCGATGCCGAGGTGACAGTGACAAGCTTGCATGAATGGCACCATGGCTACGTCAAATATCAAGGACCCACCATGACCCTGCACCGCCGTCGATTCACACAAGCATCTCTGTTCAGCGCTTTGTTGTTGCTCACAGGTGCAGCACAAGCGCAGCAGGCTTGGCCTAGCAAACCGGTGCGTATCGTGGTGCCATTTGCCCCGGGTGGGACGACGGATATCTTGGCGCGTGCGATCGCGCCAGAGCTGACACGTGCATTTGGACAAACGTTCTTTGTGGAAAACAAAGCAGGTGCGGGTGGCAACTTAGGTGCCGACATCGTGGCCAAATCACCCAACGATGGCTACACGTTGCTCATGGGGACTGTGGGCACGCACGGTATCAATCGTGCGTTGTACAGCAAGCTGCCGTTTGACCCGATCAAAGACTTTGCGCCGATCACTGTGGTGGCCGGTGTGCCCAATGTCATGGTGCTGAATGCCGACATGGCAAAGGTCCGCAACATCAACTCTGTGGCTGACTTCATCACGTATGCCAAAGCCAATCCAGGCAAGCTCAACATGGCGTCGAGTGGCAATGGCACCTCCATCCATTTGGCAGGTGAGCTGTTCAAAAGCATGAGCGGCACCTACATGGTCCACTTCCCCTACAAAGGTTCAGGCCCCGCCATCCTCGACATGCTGGGGGGCTCGATGGATGTCATGTTTGACAACTTGCCTGCAGCGATGCCGCACATCAAGTCTGGCAAATTCAAAGCGCTTGCTGTGACCAGTGCTCAACGCTCAGAGGCTATGCCTGAGTTGCCCACGATCGAAGAAGCGGGTGGGTCCACCTTGAAAGGCTATGAAGCCAGTTCATGGTTCGGTTTATTAGCCCCAGCGGGCACGCCGCCTGAGGTGGTGCGTCGTATTCAACAAGAAACAGCCAAAGCCATGAGCACGCCTGCTGTGAAAGAAAAGTTGTTGGCACAAGGTGCGATTCCCGGTGGCAATACGCCAGAAGATTTTGCCAAGTTCATTGATGCTGAACACAAGAAATGGGCGCAAGTGGTGAAGGTGTCTGGCGCCAAGGTCGACTAAAGCGTTCGATCAGCCCATCAGGTGTTCAAACGGTAGGGCTTGTTTGACCAAGATCACAGTGCAAGGTGCTTCCATCGCGACTTTGATGGGCACGGTTGCGACAAAGCGTTGCATTTGTAGACCGTGTGTGGCGGCACCCATGACGATCATGCTCACGTTGTTGCCCTCTGCATAACGCACGATGGCGTTGGCCACATCGCTGGCTTCAAGCACGTGGTACGAGGTTTGGTGATCATCCAAATCGAGTGGTTGCGCCCACTGTTGCAGCATGGTTCGGTACTGGCGGTGCAACGTGGTTTCGCTTTTGTCGTGCTCAGACGTGCTGCTGAGGTTGGGCGATATCACGGTCACCACGGCCAAGCGTGCACCTGGGCGAATACCCAGCGAACGCGCGACGGCTTGGCGCAACGAATACAGCGTGGCATCGCTCACATCATGGTTGGGCACAGCCACCATCAGAATAGGCACTTCGTCAATCTGTTGTGATGGCAGCGGGCTGGGTTGGTAGTGCATACCCGCTGCTTTGAGCCAGCGTTTGAAGTGCGTGAAGAACGGTGTGCCTTGCAGCTGCTTGCCGCGCTTGGTGACTTTCACTTGCTCGGGGTGCTCAAGGTCAAACGCCAAGTGAGCTGCTGATGGGTAGCGCTTAGCCGCTTCGGGTTCCAAGCAGCGCAGCACCACTTCTTGTAGCCATTCGGGCAAGTCATCGCGCAAACGACGCGGTGGGGTGGGGTCCATCCACAAACGTTGGCGCATACCGCCTTGTGTTTGTGGGTTACCAAAAGGAAGCTCGCCTGTGGTGAGTTCGTACAACATCACGCCAATGGCAAAGATGTCGCTGCGCGGATCTCCACGCACACCCACCACTTGTTCGGGGGCAATCCAGGCGGGCGAGCCCACAGCTTTGCGCATCTCTTCCGCAAGTAGGTCTGGATAGTGCGCGTGGCATGACAAACCAAAGTCCAACAACACCGCATGACCATTCGGGTGCAGCAACACGTTGGCGGGCTTGATGTCAAGGTGACAGGTATTTTGTTGGTGCAAGCTGTGCGCGGCGCGTGCGATGGCTGCGCCAATGCGTGCAATGTCTGTCACTTCTGCTCGGGTGCGGTTGTGCGTGTGTGCATCCAGCACTTGCTGCAAGGTCTGGCCTTGCACATGTTCCATGACCAAGTAGGGCAGGGTGACCAAGTCACCCGCAGCTACAAAGCGCGGCACATGCGTGCCGTTCAACACTTGCAAAATTTGGTGTTCGACTTCAAAGCCCACAATGTTTTCAGCGCCGTCGCCAGCCGTCATGCGCGGCACTTTCATCACCATCTCAAACGGCGCTGGTCGTTCATCGGCGTATGTGACTTCGTAGATGTGGGCCATGCCGCCCGCATGCAAGCAAGCGCCGATGCGGAAACCGTCCAGCTTGGTGCCTGCTTCTAGGCGTTTCATTTGCCGGTCTCCAAGCGTTGGGCAAAGTATTCCGGTAGGCCCGCTTTGCGCACAGCACTGGCAGCAGCGCGATGGTCATACGCCACGCGATGAAAGGTGAGTTTGGCTGCCGTGCTATCGAACACCGCATACATGGCGCGCGGGTTGCCATCGCGTGGTTGCCCCACCGATCCGATGGTGGCAATCCATTGGCGGTGTTTGGGGGTAGGAATGGGCACACCCGAAGTGGGCTTGAAAGACATCAACTGGCGACCCGTACCTCGGTAGTACAACGACTGGTGGTGCACATGGCCACCAAACACATAGCGTACATCGGGATGGTTGCAAGCAGCGTCGAGGCTGAGGCCTGCAATGCGTTCGTCTTCTACATAGCGCCAACGCTCGGGTGCATCGGCACTGGCATGCACAAAAAACATCTGGTCCACACGCTCGGTCAACGGCAAGGTTTCTAGCCAAAAGCGTTGCGCGGGCGAAAGTTGGTCATGTGTCCACTGTGCGGTTTGAGTGCCCAACGAGGGGTTGGGTGTGTTGATGTTGTGCGTTTGCACCAGCTCTTCGTGGTTGCCGCGAACCACCACAGCGCCTTCATCTTGCAGCGCTTGGCAACGTGCCACCACCTCTGATGGAAATGCGCCGTAGCTCACCAGGTCACCCAAGATGGCAATGCGCTCAACGCCTTGCGTTTGCGCATGTGCCAAGCATGCGTCGAGCGCATGCAAGTTGCTGTGGATGTCAGAGAGCAGGGCGTATTTCATGTCAACGCAAAGCTGCAGATGCGCTTAGTAGGTGTACACGCCTTTGCCGGTCTTGCGACCCAGTTGACCTGCGGCCACCATCTCTTTGAGCAATGGACAAGCACGGTATTTGCTGTCGCCAAACTCTTGCAAGTACACGTCCATCACGGTCAAGCACACATCGAGGCCAATCATGTCGGCCAGAGCCAAGGGGCCGATGGGCTGGTTGCAGCCGAGTTTCATGCCGGCGTCGATGTCTTCGGCAGTCGCCACACCTTCGGCTAATACAAAGAAGGCTTCGTTGATCATGGGCACCAAGATGCGGTTGACCACAAAGCCAGGCGCGTTCTTCACGGTGATGGGACTCTTGCCCAAGCGAGTGGACAGGTCGTGCACGGCCGCGTGGGTGGCATCAGAGGTTTGCAAGCCACGGATGATTTCAACCAAGGCCATCATGGGCACGGGGTTGAAAAAGTGCATGCCAATGAAGCGATCCGCACGTGTGGTGACCGCTGCGAGCTTGGTGATGGAGATGGAGGATGTATTGGACGCGATGATGGCTTCGGGTGCCAACATGCCGTCGAGTTGTTTGACGATTTTGACTTTGAGGTCGTAGTTCTCAGTCGCAGCTTCGATGACGAGTTGTGCGCCTTTGAGATCGTCGTAGCTGGTGCTAGTTTTGATGCGCGACAAGGTGGCAGCTTTGTCAGCTTCGGTGATTTTTTCTTTCTTGATCAAACGGTCCAAGCTGCCCGCCACAGTCGCGAGGCCCTTGGCCACAGCTGCGTCAGAGATGTCGACCATCACCACGTTCACGCCAGACACAGCACATGCTTGTGCGATGCCATTGCCCATGGTGCCAGCGCCGATGATGCCTACGGTTTGAATGCTCATTGTGAAATCCTTGTTGTCGGTTGAATCAAAAAAACAATATTAGCGGGGGAAGGGTTGCGTTTGGCTGACGTTGGTCAATTTCTATCGCATCTGTTCGTTTTGCTTGCGCTCCGGCGAACGGGCTTGGGGCGGCCTCCTCATGCTGGGGTACCAGAAATCGTCAGCCGCCCCAAGCCCATTCACCTGCGAGTGTTTGTTTCGGCACTTCGCTTGGCGCGTGCCTTTTGAGCGTGCTTTAGGCCTTGAACCGTTTCTTCGTCAGGTGCAATGCAATCTTCCAACCTACAAGTGCATAGGCCGTCAAAACGCCAAGATGCAGGGCAGGGTTTGCAGGCCATTGGTCTAAGAACAAAGGTCGTACCAAGGCGATGGCTTGGGTGAGGGGCAGCCACGCTGAGATGTCGCGCACGATGCCAGGTAACTGATCACGCGGAAAGAACACGCCGCTCAAGAACATCATGGGGGTGAGGAACAGCGTGAAGTAGTAGGTGAAGAAGTCGTAGCCTTTGGCCAGCGCATTGAAGATGAGCGCGATGCAGCTGAAGGTGATGCCCACGCAT